>Ga0100403_1002347_pt1 | contig 15317 bp, 18 predicted proteins | sample CryGeymet201501t_FD_83663 | JGI IMG/M metagenome (GOLD analysis project Ga0100403, IMG submission 83663) | Groundwater microbial communities from Crystal Geyser aquifers in Utah, USA - Crystal Geyser metaG 2015-01t | ecosystem: Environmental > Aquatic > Deep subsurface > Groundwater | place...
TCTGACGATGGTGGAGATGGTGGAGCTGGCACAGCCTCAGACATAACTGGTTCATCTGTAACTAGAGCTGGAGGTGGTGGTGGAGGAGGGGGTGATTCTATAGGTGTGGGTCAAAATGGGGGAGGCAATGGTGGGTTTGGTTCAACTAAAGGAGTTGCCGCTACAGCAAATACTGGTTCAGGAGGAGGTGGTTCAGGAGGTGACGATGCAAATGGGGGAAATGGTGGATCTGGTGTAGTAATCATTCGCTTTGCTACAGCAGATATAACAATAGTTACAAGCACAAACGCAGGTTCTAGCACATCTGGAAGCGACACCATACTAACCTGGAATACAAGCGGAGCCTTTGAGTTTGAGTTAGCAGGGGGTGCTCCTGAAACGTCGGTAAAAGATATGATCGGTGGCTTTATTCCACCAGCGAGATAACTGTGGCAAATTGGACAGATCAAAATATTACTTCGGCAAACTGGACAAAACAATCAGTTGTATCTAGTACGACGTCTAGTACTCCTATTGGTTTGACATTACTGTTTACGCGCACAACCACAGAGGTTGGCGGGAATGATTGGAGTATTGTTGGAGTTCAATCAGGTAATTATACCGATTCATCGGTCAATAGTAACGACTATGCGGGAGTACATGTTTTTATTCTAGCCAATGACAGCGTTGTTCAAGCTAACAGTAGTGAGTACGATGCTAGAGGAGTAAAAGTAGGAACTAACCTAACTAATTCAGCAGATTGGAGCTAATATGAGTCAATTCACAGCATCAGCCGCACCAACCGATACTTTACTTGCTCTTTGTGGCGGGGATGGACTAGCCGGAGCGCTCAACGCGCTTGATAGCAAGCTTGATGCACTAATCGTGGCTGATATAACCGATTTAACCGCTACAGCTAGTGAACTTAATATTTTAGATGGAGTAACCGCTACAGCTAGTGAATTTAATATTCTAGACGGAGTAACCGCAGATAAAGATGAGCTTAATTATGTTGATGGAGTAACTGTCGGAACTGCCGTGGCAAGTAAAGCGGTGGTGCTTGACGCAAGTAAAGACTTCAACTTTGGTACAGGTGATATTACCGCTACAGATATTACTTCCTCTGGAGACGTAATTACCGATGAAATTAAAGCAATAACAGTCGATACACCAATCAAAGTTAGTAACGGTACGCATCAAGTACCGGTAACTTATACCCCAGCTGGGGCAGCAACAGCTACCCTTGATGTTAGTAACTCCAATATTCACTCGATTACTATGCCTGCCGGAAACATCACGATTGCAGTTTCAAACGAAACAGTGGGGCAGTGTTTCTTAGTTGAGATTACCCAGGACGGGATTGGATCTAGAACAGTTACTTGGTTTACCACAATTAAATGGGCTGGAGGTTCAGCTCCCACACTAACAACCACAGCAAGTAAAAGAGATGTTTTCGGGTTTAGAGTAACAGGGGTAGATACCTATGATGGGTACGTAGTAGGACAAAACATATAATGGCAAGATTATTATCAACTGGTTTTGAATTGCAATCTGTAGCTGGCTATGTGGAAATTTTTTCTACCGGCGGAGATGGAGGCGAACTTTCTATTAGTACAAACACAAAAAAAAGTGGTAATGCGGCTTGTAGATTCTATAATATTACTGCAAAAACTAATTATGCCTATCACATATTTAGTGCTTATAGTAATCTTGTTTTTTATGCAAGGTTCTATTTATTTATCCATACTATCCCAAGTGCAAATACAAGCATAGCTGAATTTGCGCAAGCATATACCCATTTTACATGTTGTGGTCTTAGACTCAATGCAGACCAAACTTTAGAGCTTTATTTTTTAAATTCTGTTGGTGAAATTGTTGTTCTCAATTCTGCTTCTAGTTCACTTGCATTAGATACTTGGTATATGATTGAAATGAAAGTGGATGCTACAGGTAATCCAAACATGAGTTTTGAAGCAAGATTAAATGGTTTGGTTTTTGCTTCTGGTTCTGGTACAACGGGGTTGGACGCATCATCTGTAGGTAATTTTTATTTTGGAATAGATGCTGGAGCATGGGCAGGAACTAATGGATTAAATGCCGCTAGTGCTGATTTATATTTTGACGATATTGCAATTAACAGCTCAGATGGGGTGGCTCAAACTGGTTATCCAGGAGAGGGATCCATTGTTCATCTTCATCCAAATGGAGCGGGAGATAGTGCGGCAACTACTGGCACTTATGCAGACATAGACGAAGTACCCCCAGATGATATAACTAGTTATATTGAAATTGATACTAATATTAGTGCAAACTATACTATGACTTCTTCTTTATCGGCTGGAATTGGTGAAAATGATACCATCACGCTTGTGCAAGTTGGGACAAGGCAAAGACCGGAAACTGCGGCTAGTGTATCTTGGACTCCTCAAATTAAGTCTGAATCAGGTGGTATTATTGTTACTGGTGATTGGGATTCTAATCAGGATAACATAAGTTTCTATAGCTTAATTGGTAATCAATCTCCTTGGATTTATGATTTAACATCCTATGAAGATCCTGAGGGTACCGGAGTTTGGACACCAACCTTAATTGATACTATGATCGTTGGCGTAATAGTAGCTGATGCTGATCCTGATTTATGGTTTACCAATATTTGGGCTTTGGTGGAATATATACCAGAAAAAAAATACGGTGCATTTTTATTAAATATGATTTAGGAAAACCATGAGAGAAACATACTCTACTCTACTACAAACAACCAAGGACTTTTGCATTGATGATAACGCATCGTCAACCAGCGGCTTATCAAGCAGCAGCTCTTTTTTAGCATCAAGAATCAATGACACGATTCAATACTTGTTTGATTTAACTAGAAACTACAAATCAATTGCCCTACCTAAAACCATGAGCACTGTAGCTAATCAAGTTTACTATCACTACCCACCAGGACTATTAAGCATTGAAACTGTTACTATGGAAGTAGGAGAGATTGATTATCCATTGGGGGTAATTAACTCACAGGAGCAGTGGGATCAGTTGCACATGCTTGATGATAGTGGCCTAACCGTACCTCAATATTACTTTCCACGGCGTGATGATTTTGGTATTTATCCTACACCGAGCGGCGCTTACACAGTGACACTGGTAGGTAATTATTTACCAAGGCGGCTAAGTGTGGTTGATTCCAGTACGGGTACAGTCGCTATTACTGCTGGGGATGAAACAGTCACCGGCACTGATACCACATTCACCTCAAGTATGGTTGGTAGGTGGTTTTGTGAAACTGACGGCACTGTGCCCACCGGCAACTGGTACCGAGTGGCCTCATTTGCTAGCGCCACCTCAATTGAACTTGAAACTACGTTTGAAGAAAGTTCGCTCTCTGGTGCGAGTTATGTTATTGCTCAGTCGCCTGATATTCCAGATGAGCTACACCCATTTATTCCCTATCACGCGGCGGCTTCTTATTACTCAACTGTGAGGCGCGATCCAAAACAGGCTCAGTATCTGCTTAACTACTTTTTCACCGGTGATTACTATAATGCAAACAGGGGTGGCGGGATCAAAAGCGGTGTGCTTGGTGTTATTAATCGCTACAAACTAACTGGTAGGAATAACTCACAACTAACTAGGTTGCACCAGGCAAAGCCAGACGTGGGTAGGAAAGAAGCATGGAGTACTACATTATCAACAGCTTAAGGACACATGAGTATAATTAGAACTGGTAAATATAAAAACTGTAGCAACTGTAATAAAAAAATCTATATTCCAGGCTGGGATTTGAAACGAAAGCACGGCTTTTTTTGTAGTAAAGATTGTTGGTATAAATTTAAGAGTTCGATTCCATCTAATATGCAACCAAACTGGAAAGGTAAAACTTCACAAAAAAAATGCATGCTTTGTAATAAAGAATTTACTTCAAAAGAAGGAAAAAACGATTTATTTTGTTCTAAAAAATGTAGTAATAATTTCAATAAAAAAACTGGTTCTAAAAGTTATCTGTGGAAAGGTGGGGTTACTCCGGTACATGAAAAACTAAGAAGAACACCGGAGTACAAAGAGTGGAGGAAGTTTGTTTTTGAACGAGATAATTATGAGTGCCAAATATGTGGACAAATAGGAGGAAGTTTAAGAGCTAATCATATTAAAAAATTTGCAGATTATCCAGAATTAAGAACAAAGAAAACTAATGGAATAACTATCTGTCAGGATTGTGACTTAAAGTGGGTATTGAAAAGAGAACAGGGTTGGGAATCTTGTTTTAATTTTAATCTAGAAACAAGGAATTATGTCTAAAACCTACGGCAAGCAGAGTTCTTTTATCGGCGGCATTTCTTACTCTGAAAAAGAGGGAGCGGCTAATACTTACGCATTTGGCAGGGCAATTGATCACCGTAGTGATCCGCAGTCTGTCACGCTCAATCCAAAAGCAGAGAAATATTTCGGTAGTTTAATTAAAGATCTGCCGATGTGGGGAGCAAGAGCTTGTGATAGGACGTTTTTCTACGATCTGTCTGGTAATATTTACCAAGACGATGGCACTACCAAGTCACTGGCTCATACCGCTGGTGACTCTACCGGCAATGGTCTGTCATATTTTACCCAGGATAGAGCACTTTATTATGCCCAAAATACTACTTTTGGCAGGTTAACTGACGCTTGTACCGCTTCAACTTTTTATGATGATTTTAAGGGGTCAGAGGGCGGTGATCCCACTAATACCAAGTCAATTTTGTTTACAGCGGCTAGTTCCATGTATGCCTCCAGAGCAGATACAGCATCATTATCCATAACAGGCGATCTGACACTCGAAGCATACTTGAAACTAGCTAGTCTGCCCAACACTAGTGAAACAATGACGATTGTCAGTAAGTGGGATGAGGATGGTAATAAGCGTTCGTATAAGTGGGATATCACCACGGTTTCTAACTTCTTTGGTGATGGTAGTGATGGAGCATTAACGATTTCTTCTAATACCACTGAGGCACCGATTGATTCGGCTTGCTCAGGTACGTCTGGAACTTACACGCTTTCAGCTACTAATGCCTCATTTGCGGCCGATCAACAAATTATGATTCATCAGACTCGGGGTACGAGTGCCGGGGTTTATCAACTAACTAAGATCGTTAGCTACACCGCCGGCACGATTACCACCGAGGCACCACTTGATATTTCTTATAGTTCAACTGGAGATAATAAAGCTCAAGTTAGGGTACTCAAACAATACACCGATGTAACAATCAATAGTGGAGTTACTTATACCGCTAAAGCCTGGAATGGCACAGTTGGAGGAATATTGGGTTTTTATGCTAATGGAACGGTCACAGTAACGGGGACTCTTGATGCTTCTGCAAAGGGATATGATGGAGGAACTGGTGGAGCTGATTATAATGGGCAATATGGAGAAAGTAATTTAAAAGATTCTGTTAATTCGACTAATGGTAGTAGAAATGGGATGGGGGGAGGCGGTGGTAGTGGTAATAACGGTTCTCAGAGACAATCTGGCGGCGGCGGTGGTGGTTATGCTAATTATGGGAGTAATGGCTTAGCAGCAGTTGATGGAGGAACTGGTGGTTTGGGTGGTTATAGTTGGGGAGACAATAATTTATCACAACTCTTTTTTGGAGGAGGAGGAGGTGGTGGTAATGCTAGGCACCAATATCCTGAGACATGGTACGCCGGAGGCCGAGGGGGTACTGGCGGAGGAATTATTTGGATAGCTGGTGCAACTACAACAATTGGTGGATTAATTAAATCTAACGGACAGAATGGATCTTTGGGAGTTGATACTAATAGTGGTTCTGGAGGTGGGGGGGCTGGTGGGTCTGTATCTATATTTGCACAGGATGCAACCTTGGGAACTAGTAAAATAACAGTTGCTGCGGGATCTGCTGCTAGATATGAAGCTGGAAATGGATCCGTTGGTCGAATTGCTCTTTCCTACTCTGGCTCATACACTGGCACAACTTCACCCAGCCTTTCAGCATCTATTGATGAATCGTTAGCCTCGGCTGACGGCTATGCCCTACGCCTACAAGTTTCAAGCAATGGTACGGCTTACGAAAGTTACACCCTACCTGTTACAGAAGAGATTAATACAAACTCCTGGATACACTGGGCGGTATCTTGGGAGGATACCACTTCAACTGCTAACTTTTATAAAAACGGGGTACTACTTGGTACTAAAACTGGTACCTTTACCTCAATTAGTGACAACACCAGTGTATTTACCGTAGGAGCTGATTTTAACGCAACCGCTCAGAACTTTATCGACAGTAGAGTTGATGAGGTGCGAGTTTGGAATGATGTTAGGACTGCTAGTGAGCTGGTGACAAACTACAACCTAGAGCAGTACGGCACTGAATCTAATTTGGTGGCGTATTACCAATTTGAGGCTGATGTGACTGACTCACAAACATCTGGACTCAATGACTTGACCGCATCTGGCTCGCCTACTTACTCGGGTGATGTACCATTCTCTGGGGTAACAACCAGAGGTGATCAGGATCAACTTAATAATCAAACCGGACAAACATACACTCTGGCTACCAGTATTTCAGAGGGGGCAACCCACCTACAGACATTCGTGCCTACTAAAGATCCGCAAAAGTCGATCGAGCTTGATATTAACGCGGTAGGAACTGGTGATTGGACACTGACGGTACATGACGCTCTCAATCGAGAGGTAGCATCAATCACAGTTGCAAATGCTCAACTTCATACCGGAGTTTATGATTTTATTTTCTCAAGTGTCTGGCGGCCAATCATTGGTGCAACTTATCATTTTCACGTTACTAGTACGGTGGCTGACGGCATTGTGGTTACGGGTACAACTGTTGATTTAGAGACTGTTCGCTTTTGGTCACATTATCAATTTTTAGTTAGCGACCAGTACCACCCAATGGAGCAGTTCTTGGACTTCTTAGTGATTGGTAATGAGCGGTATTTAGCTAAGTTTGAGGCAGGTGATAGTTATGAACCACACCAACTAACATTCTCATCGGGCTGGCGAGTTAGATGCCTTGCGTTCTGGCGCGAGTTTATCGCCATTGGTTGTTGGAAAGGTGAGAGTATCACCGACTATGATCAGGGGGCAATTTTCTTCTGGGATGGTGTATCAGATACGTTTAATCACTCAGTCCCGGTACCAGAGGGCGGAGTCAACGCTATGTTTGGCACGCAGGATGTGTTGTTTATTGTGGCCGGATACACAGGTGAGATCTTAATCTACACCGGAGGTGGTGCTGCTCAAAAGTACAATAAGGTTCCAAAACTTGAGCGAGATAAATATGTGGAGATAGCCCCAGGGGCAATTACTATGTGGCGATCCAACATTCACTTTGGTATATCGCTTAATACTGACAGTGATGCGATTCATCAAGGGGTATACACAATCGGTACGGCACAGCGCCAGTATCCTACCTCGTTTGGGTATGACTTCCCAACCTCACTTGGTGATCAAACAACTAATAATGTCAAGATCGGGTTGGTGTATCCGTCCGGTCAAGGTCTATACATAGGTTGGAGAAATAGCAATGCCTACGGTATAGACAAAATTAGTGTTGATAACGATGTTTATGGTTCAGGAACACTAGAGCTACTGGTTCGAGAAATATCAACCATTAGCAAAGAGGGATATCCATTGATTTTACGCGCTGATTTTGAACCACTTAAAAGTGGAGAGAGTCTTAGAGTTAAGTACAAGGCAGATCGAGAATTATCCTGGAAGTACAGTGACTATGAAGAGAGCGCGGGGGCAACCAACCTAAGAATGCGAATCCCAACCCGAATGAAAGAAATCCAGGTGGGGTGTGATTTTGCCACCACAATTAGCACCAGCCCTAAACTACTTGGAATTACCATTGAAACAGAAATGGAGGAAGACAGTGCCAGAAGAGCCTAATGTATTTGAAAGTAATATCGAGATACAACCAATCCAACGGCGTAGGGTACTGCATGCTAGTGATATTTTGCCCGGGACTATTGAACAGCGTCACCTCAAGCGAGGCCTAATTATCTTCAGAGGGTTAGTTGCAGATAGACCAAGCAATGGCGGGACGCATATTCAGGCCTACTTTGCTGAGGATGAGAGCAAGTTATATATCTGGAATAGAGAGAACGAAGCTTGGGAGAGCTCAACTTTTGCTTAACATGAATACCAAGATAAACCATGCTATAATTACATTAAGGATAAACTAAATCCACGCTTTCAGGCGTGGTATTTTTATATATGCCAACCTATCAACCCTCTACCTACAACTTCTACGCAGACCAGTATCAAAACCCAACTCAGGTAGCTAGCGGTAGTCAGAACTCTGGCAAATTTGATGTTGGCTTTACACCAGAGCCATTTAATTTTGGCCAACAAGCAGGGCAGTCAACTGACTTTCGCAACCGGTTTAGTTCGTTTTTAGGAGAGCTGGAAACCCCAGAAGCAACTCGAGATAGGTTCGCCAACAGATATGGTTACGAAGACTTGGCCGATCAATACTTCCGGTCATCAGAAATGATGGGTAATCTTGGAAGTGCTATCAATGCGGCTCCTGAGAACATTAAGCAAAGAACATCCGGCACTATGACTACTCAGTCGCAGTTGGCCAATATCCAAAACAAAGAGGTGGGTGAGTTGATGAAAGTCTACTCTCAGGTGGGGGCAGTTAACGAGCAACAAGGGCAACGCCTGGCCTACATTGAGCAGAATCTTAATCAGGCGGCTCAGTTAGAACTCGCGCAACAATCCAAGATTATGCAACCTTGGATGATGGAGTATGAGGACAATGCAATTGTACAAGCTCGGCAGTATTCTGGATACACTTTCGCTAACCAGATGGAATTAGAGAGGTTGCTTGCAAATCAACAAGCTGGATTAACGTGGAGTAATGCGGAGGCTGAGCGAGCTAACCAACTAGCGATTGCAGAAAAGACGTTTGAAAACAACCTAAGGCAGGTGTCACTTAGAGGTGAAGAAGATAGGAAAACTAAACAAGCCCCCACTGATCTAGCAACATTATGGTCATCAATTATGGGGTAGCTTTATGGATGAACAAAGAATTGAACTATTTAAACAAGCGGCTATAGAATCTGGTTATGCACCAGATGAGATTGAGTCATTTGTTCAACAAACCAGCTCTTTACCAGATCAGCCTAATTCAGCACAGGATCTGCGGGGTTTAATGGGTAATGAACTAGACAGACAGGGGGTTGGTGATTTTGCATTACCCACGGACAGCGGATCGGTGAATATGGTTAGTCCATTAAAAAATGTTGTTGAAAACTCATTTCAGATGCAACCATCGATGATGCCTAGCAAGTATTCGATCACTCAACCGTTTGGTAACAAAAGTAGTATTGAGAAATACTCAGGAGGCATAAATTTAGGTACTGACTTTAAAGTACCACCAAAAACGCCATTGGCAGTTCCAAAAGGAAATTGGCAAGTAGTCAAAGCAAGTCCTGGATGGAACGGTGGATCGGGAAATTATGTGAAAATACAAAACGTAGATACTGGAGAAATGATAGGGTTTGAACATTTAAGCAAAATTAGTGTTAAGCCAGGGGCTATATTGAGGGGTGGTTCGGTAATTGGATTGTCTGGTGGCGATCAGGGTGGAGCAGGACAAGGAAACTCAACTGGAGCGCACGCCTCAATCCCATATCAAGACGCCAGCGGTAGATACAGAGATATATTAAGCTCACCGTATGCACAGTCAGTATTTGGAGAATAAATGTCAATACCAAGCGAAGAACAACTAAATGCTTTCAGAGGCGTGGCTATTCAGCAAGGATACAACCCCGATGAAGTTTCTGCGTTTATGAATATGGCTCAAGCTGGTGCAAATCAAAAACGCACTGAGGCAGATCAGGCAAAGGCTGATGAGCTTGAAATGTATGAATCCAAATTAAAATTACAAGATCAATATAGTGGTGTGGATAGCCAACCAGGATCTTTAACTGATATTGAATCGAGAGCAATTACGGAGGGACAGGCCGCAATAACCTATGATGAAGCTACTGGTACATACAAACTTGCACCTCAACAAGAGGATCCAGAGTTGGTAAAAAGAACAGCAAAAGCTAAACAGGAAGTCAGACTTTATGAGTCTGGGGGTAAAAAATGGAATGATATGAGTGATGATGCTCGTGGATTGGCATTAGACTTAGGACTAATGCCTTCCGAGGATGAGGGGAAAAGTCTAACAGAAGCACAGTTGAAAATTTACGCGCCATCACTGGGTGCCCTGCGGTCAATTAGTAGAGCAGAACAAGAAATAAAAAACCCACTTAAATTATTTGGAGCAACTACGAATCTTTTACCGTTTGGAATGGATGCGACCCCTTGGGGTAGAGGGTTAGAGGCCGATTTATTCAATGCTGTTGATGTAATACTAAGGCTAAGAACTGGTGCTCAGGCACCTGAAAAAGAAATAGAAAGATACTTGAAACAAAAGGCGCCTCGATTAACTGATTCAAGGGATGTAAAAAACCGCAAGCTAAAAGAATTAAAAACTGAACTAACACAAAGTCTAAAGGCTATTGGAGTTAGTGATGACGAAATTAATGAAGCTCTTTCAACCGGTATGTCGGTTGATAATGTTGTGAATAATACTGATGGTTTAATGGATAAGTATTGGAAATAATTATGCCTGAAAGCAAAGAGGAATTTGCTAAAAAATTTATCGAAAGAGGCCAACAATCTGGTGCTTCTAAGGAAGAAATATCTAAAAAACTAGATTTAGCTCTAAAAGATTATGATAACCAATTCGACAATCAACCTGGGATGTTAAAAACTATTGGTAAATCTTTTGTTGATCCATTATTGGAGTATGGGGCTATGGTTGGTGAGGCAGGGTATCAAGCTGGCAAGTTTGTTACTACTCCAGAAATGAGAAAAGCATCAGTGCCTGGGTTATTTGGTGAAGCTAGCAATGAAGATTTGATGAAATTAGCTGAAACAAAACCTACGGCTTTTATGAAAGAGGAGGCATTAACTGGTAGTAGGGCAGACATTGCTCTTGAGGGTGCTAAGAGAACCGCTGGAGCCGCCGCCTATGCCGTGCCGGGTGGCTCTGGTTTATCTGGAGCTGTTAAAGTAGGTGTTGCTTCTGGAGCATTGGCTGGGTTTGGAGCATCAGAAAAAGGAGAAGAGATAGGTAGCACCATCGCTGGGGGTATTTTAGGTGGTGTAATTAGCGGCACTGTGTATAAGGGTACTTCATCAATTCCTCAGATATATAATAAGGCCAAGACTAAAATTAATCACATAATGAACAAGCCACCAAAAGTTCCAAAAGATCTTGCGGATGGTATAGCTGGCAAATTGATTAGAAATGCTAGTGAGGTATATGATCAAAAAGTACCAGGTAAGGCGGAGTCTATTTATAGTTCTGGATTTAGAATTTCTAAAAAGAATTATGCAATGGAGAGATTAAAACCTCAAGAAACTGCGGCTACCATGATTGAAGATGGAATATGGGGTAGTCCGCAAAAAATAATTTCTAAGTCAAACCAAGTTACTGGGGAGAGAGGTGTTCTATCAGGAATGATTAGGGAAAGTTTAAAGAAATACGGCGATGACGTAATTTTACCAGACGATATGATTACTAAAAGTGCGATTGAGGGAAAATACACAACTTTAACAGTCGATGATGTAGCGGGATTGAATACTAGATTTGCTAAAGCCGCCCCTGGTGGAACTGTTTTGGGCAAAGATCCGTCTGGTTTATTCAATTTTCAAAGAACATTAGAAAAAGAAGCATTTACTACCCTAACTGGTAAAAACCCAGGAGAAAAAACAACCGAATTTGCATTGCTCAAATTAGATATGGCTAGAGCTATTGAAAAAGAGCTAGACGCAGTTGTAGAAAAAAGCGGTGTAGCCGCCGAATTAAGCAGTGATCCTGTTGTACTTGACTGGTTGGCAGACAATATATCTGAAAATTTAGCAAGAAAAGTTAACAATTCCAGAGGAGATTTGAGAGTTATAAGAAGTTTACAAAAAGACTATTATAGAATGGGTCAAATCGCACAACTATCGCAACAAGAATCATCATCACTGGGAAGTAGTTTTTTTGGCTGGATTAATAAAATCCCAGTTGTTGGAGAAGCAATCGAGGGGATGCTATCTCCGTTTGAATCTATGGCTTCAACGGGAGCGGCTGTTGGTATTAAAAATATTTCTACCGCATCTATTCCTAGTATACCTATACCAAATCCAAACCAGATGTCAAGAGTTGCAGGACAAGCTGGGGTACAATCACTTCAACAATCTAGGCCTGGAATTGATCTAGGTGCTTATTCAGAAGATGGCGTACCTCTTTATAAATAATTTTATTATTTCCAATCAATTTTTTTCCTGAATCTTTTTAATATTTTTTCATAAACACCAAATATCAAAACAAATATTATAATAGCTATATAAAGTAAAATCATTATGCCGCTTATGGCGAATGGTATGAGAGCTAAACTTATTAACATATTATTTTCCTCTATGGTACTTCGTGTGTTCTGATCTAGTCATTATTTGAAGATTGTCTGGTTTGTTATCAAGCGTATTTCCATTAATATGATGTACTATTAAATCATCACCCTTATTATTTGGTTTATCTAGATAAAAACCAAGGGTTTCTTCTATTGCCAACCTATGTTCTCTTACATAGCCGCTTTTATTTGCGCAAGGGTGTTTCTTTGCAAATACTAGAACATAACCATGTCCATCTTCGTGACGACCTCCTCTCCAATTTCCGCTTCTTTTTCCAAACATTGGCTGTTTTTCCGATGGTAATCCCTTATTCCATGACACCTGATCTTTTTGGAATCTAGTTAGTTTTGCACATTCTCTATTGCAGTATTTATATACTCTGTCATTCTTTTTTCTTTTAGTATTTTGTTTGCCGCAAGTTGCGCAAATAAATGTTACTAGCATTTTTCCTCTTTCTACCAAAAATCCCGCGCCTAAACTTGTGATAAAAGCACGGGATATCTGGTCACAAGTTTAATATTACTCACATCATACCATTCATGCTATAATAAATGCAAGGATCACACATCCAGCCAGGAGTGTGATTTTTTTTAAAATTAAAGGAATATATGCTAAATCCAGCCACATCGAGTCCAGCAGTTATGCAAGCATTACAACGCAGAGGGGCTGGTGCGGGTGCAGGACAGCTATCTCAAGTATCGCCCCAGGCACCAATGGCCAACCCAGTACCACAGCCCGCTAACCCCAGCTCTCTTAACAAAGCTAGCGCCCCACCGACTGAACAAGCACCCAAGATGCCCAAATTTGAGCCACAAAACAGGAAAGACCTAATTGTGTCAGCTCTGGTTGAACAGTTAAAGAATGAAAACAAACTTGATAAGGAAACAGCAGATATGGGAGCACAACCCGTACCACAAGCTCAACCGGCTATGCCACAGGGTGGAGGTGTGTCATTATCTCCAGGATATCAGCAACCAATGGCCAGATCACAAATGCAAGCTGACTCTGGGTTTGGCAACTACTCTGGCCTCAATGACTATGGAATGAAGGGGGTGTAATGTCTGCTCCAGGTAGAGATCAATACCAGATTGTACAAATCCAGGGGGTATCCTCAGTAGACGATACTACCGCAACTAATGTACATGTTGATCCCATCACCAATCGTACTCTGGTTGATACCGGCTCATCTACAACAGAGCCAGGTTTGTTTACGATAAATGATGTAGAGGAGAGTGGTACAACTGCCTATATTGGTAAAGAAAACGCCAGTGGTGTCTGGTGGATAACTAAGATAGACGAATCAGGTTCACCAACCACAATGCAACACGCTAGTATTGCAACCGATTCAGATCAGACAACATATTCACTAGCTTGGACAAATAGGGCAACTTTAACTTATGGAGATTATGGGGTAGCATTCTAGTATTAAATAAAAAAAACATGAACGGCTTCACTGATGGCATCAAAAAAACACTCCTCATCCAACTTTGATGTCATCGCTGTACAGATTGAGTATATACAAGATGCGGTGATTGATATTAAGAAAAAACTCGATAATGAATACGTAACACAAGATGAGTTTGATCCGATTAAAAGAATTGTATACGGGCTGGTATCCACTGTTTTTTTTACTGTGGTTGGCGGGGTAATCGCCCTTGTTATCCGAACTGGTAACTTATGAAAAACATACCAATTATATTTTTGATTATTACCCAACTTATTTTAGGCGGTTTGTTTACTTATTTTTTTATTCCCTATAGAGTGGTTAAAACAACAGATATATCCACATATCCTCTACATCCAATTAGTAAGTTATTCACAATTATCGCAGTCCAACAACCATTTAAGATTGTATCCAATGAAACTGAGGAAGAGTTACCAATTATTTATCACAATTCACCAATTAAATTTGAGATGGAATACGTTAAATATATAGATCTTGAAACCAACTACTCTCGGTTTATTATTTGTAAAGATGGCGGATTCATCGACTTAACTAGATTTATGAATGTTTATCAACCAGTTGGTGATTATCGAGGTGAGAATAAAATTATACCCACTTCTAATATTCTGCCTTCAACCGCCAATGGTGTTTGTAAATTAGTCTTTCCAACTACCTATCATATTAACGACCTTAAAGAAGTTGTGACAACCGTAGAAACGGAACTTTTTTATGCAAAAGAAGCTACTAGAGCTACACAAAAAGCTCAATGAAAAACTACGCGTAGTTAGTGAGTTTGATCTTTATGATCAAGGTTATAACGATGCACTCATAGATGCAATGGTAGAGATTGGGGAACTAATTGATGAAGAAAATAGACCACTAATTATTAGGGGAAAGATAAAAGATCATGACCTTTGATGACTTTGTAATCAAATACGAGGGCAAGACAGTGTGTTTTCCTGACGGAAAGTATTGTGGAGAGTGTTTAAGCTTGGTGAAAGTTTATATTCAAGAACGATATGGAATTTACCCACCTGCTAGCGGTTGTAATGGGGCAAGATGTTATTGGTCAATATTTCCAAACCCCCTAAGCACCGTACTTAAAAAAGTACCCAATACACCTGACTTAATACCAAAAGAGGGATGGATTTGTGTGTGGATGGCTACTCCAAACAATCAATACGGACATATTGATATTGTTGCTGATAACAAAGCCACTAAGGATAGCTTTAATGGATTTGATGCTAACTGGAGCGGCAGACACGCTCATCGAGTTAAACATGACTACACCAATATATATGGCTTTTTAGCACCACTAAAAGAGGAGGAAAATATGTCAGTATTACATAATTACTTAGGAGTCAGTAATGATGATGAAGCCAAAATAAGGCTTAAAGATCATCTGGGAGAGAAAGA
>Ga0100403_1002350_pt1 | contig 15308 bp, 23 predicted proteins | sample CryGeymet201501t_FD_83663 | JGI IMG/M metagenome (GOLD analysis project Ga0100403, IMG submission 83663) | Groundwater microbial communities from Crystal Geyser aquifers in Utah, USA - Crystal Geyser metaG 2015-01t | ecosystem: Environmental > Aquatic > Deep subsurface > Groundwater | place...
GCCTGGACCTTTCGCCACTCAGGCCATAGATACATTATTGCGGGAATAGATGGGCTCGAACCATCGACCTAAAGTTTAACAGACTTTTGCTACTACCTACTGAGCTATATTCCCATTTATTAAATTAAAGAAAATTAAAAAGAATGCTACCCAAGTAGCAAATTTCCCGAATTTATTTAGTAGCGGGAAATTTAGGATTCGAACCTAACGATGTAATTCTTTTTGTTACTATTAATTAGCAGACCCCGCTGGATTCGAACCAACAACCACCTCGCTCACGGAGGCATTCACACCAATATAAACTATGAGTCTTGCAAGATTTTCTTATTACGTATTCGGATAATCTTGCTTCATTTACCTTCCGATAAATGTTTTATTTTTAGGGCGGTCCTAGACGGTGACGATCCGTCAATTTTACATGGGTGACAGCCAAGTTCCCCATACCTCGGGGCCCATAGGACCAAATAATTTAATCACCTTAAGTTGCCCATTCTTAAGTATTCCTCGCTATGGAATAGTGTATTTCTGGATAGGACAAACACTTGTAATTCCAGTTTTTAAATATTTTTCATTTTACGACCTAGTTTCCAATTTGTTGGAATAATATCATTTTTATAAATTTTTTTATTTTCTTTACCATTTGTTATCCAACAAGTTCCATATTGGGAATTTAATTCTCCTTTTTGTTTATTTTGTTTAGATAATGAAATTTTCTTTTTAGTTTCGTTAGAATGTTTTTTACCAGTGAACGTATTATATTTGATTAATCCATTTTTATGATTAATACTCATTGTTTTAGATGCAGATAATCTTAATCTCAAATCTAAGTTTAAATCTATTTTTCTTAACTCAACTAATTTAGTTGAAGCCGCTTTTGCTCTTCTCAATTGTTGTTCAGCTGAAATAAAACCACCTTTACCTCCATTCATCAAATTCATACACAATGGATCAAGTCTTAATTCATCATTTACAATTTGTTGTTCCCTTTTACATAATTCTTCTCTATTTGATAAATATTCTAATATTTCTTTATTATGATTTTCTTCACCATGTTTTCTTATTGAATATCTTAAACGCTTACCTGATCCCAGATATCCATCTTCTAAGTTAGAAGTAGAATGCATTCCATAATAATACTTATTTGTAATAAAACAAGTTGTTTTATAAATGTAATGAAATTTATGTGGCTTTCTTGGCATGATATAGGTTTTAATTTATATATCTACCAAGAAAGTACAAAAATGTTCACCGCAGGTACCACGGGGGTCGAACCCGCAATCCGCAGAGTGACAGTCTGCTATGTTACCACCAACACCTCGTACCTATTTGTTAATTTTGTAGCGGGGGTTGGAATCGAACCAACGTAGACCGGGTTATGAGCCCGAGCTGGAACCATCTCCAGTCTACCCCGCGATATTTTTGTTGTTGCGCAGATGAATGTCGATTTCATTTAACAAGGCTTATGAGACCGAGTTCCTTGCCGAAGGCTGCGCAATATTTAAATCGAGAAAATTAAGAGGAGGTATGCCGGATTTGAACCGATTTTTCTGCTTGGAAGGCGGATGTTTAACCATTAAACTACGATGAACTCCATTCTTGTTACTACGATTTTGAGCGGAATAAGGGAATCGAACCCTCATATCCAGTTTGGAAGACTGGCATAATAACCGTTATACTAATTCCGCTTGTGAAGGTTTTTTCAGGAAAAACAGTCAAAACTATATTTTAAATTCTATATGATCTAATATTAATTTAGTTTTATACCCTAATTTTTTATATGATTTAAATTTATCTTTCATATTTTGTAAATCTAATGTATAATTAGATTTAATTTCAACTATCATATTTAATTTAGGCAAATAAAAATCTGGTATTGCAATTCTATTTTCTCCTTTTACCGAATCATAATATTCAATTCTTCTAAATTCTACTTCATAATCAATTTCATAATCATCAAGTATTTTAGCATAATCAAATTCATATGAACTTCTCAAATAAACCTTTTTACCATTCCAAGTATCATGTATTTCTGAAATTGAATATTTTAAATTATTTTCAGGAGTTTGTCTACCTAATAATATAGATTCTTTGTTTGCAAAAGAATTGTTTTTCAATTTAATTCCATTTTTCTTAAAAAAATTATGAATTGTATTAAATTGTATATTATATTTTTCTTTAATAGTAACTAAAGATTGTTTATTAATAAAATATTCAGATTTTAATAATTCAATAGTTTTATGATTTGCAATTTTTAAATTATTATCATTAATTCCTAATTTAGCATATAATTCAATTGATCTCCAATAACATGAACATTCTTTACAATATTTAGAACGTCCACTATTTGAATTATCCCCACAAGATATACATAAATATTTTTTCATAGGTTTTATTTTATATATCTCACTTTGATTAAAAATTTTAACATAAATGTGGGCCTGGTGGGGCTCGAACCCACGATCCTCGCATTAAAAGTGCGATACTTTAACCAACTAAGCCACAGACCCGATGCTAATTTTATTTACAATATTCGGATGAATAAGGTGAATCCCCAGGAAAAAATTAGTAAAAACCTTCGAAGTGGACCGACAGGGAATCGAACCCTGACCTGTAGAATGCAAATCTACCGTGCTCGCCGTTATCACTACCAGCCCAATTTTTATTTTCTATGCAGTTGCAACTTGGAACCCTATAAAAATATAACAGTCTCTTCTCGTGGAATCGATGGGAATTGAACCCACCACATAGACATTGCAAGTGTCCATCGCCGCGCCTTGGTACATGCGACCCCTGGATAAGAGTTTTATTTTAATTGGAAACTCGTCATTTCTAAACCAATTTGTGTACCCGGAGGGATTCGAACCCCCGTAACCTATATTAAAAGCATAGTGCCTCTCGCTTTCGCTACCGCTCGGCCACGAGTACATAAAAACCAATACGTCAAAGAACTTAGAAACTTTCGTTTCTAAATGTACCTTCAGGGAGATTCGAACTCCCAACCTATGGATTCGTAATCCATTGCTCTATCCAATTGAGCTATAAAGGCAACTTTTGCAGGCGTAATAGGATTCGAACCCATATCTGCGGTGTTGGAGACCGTAATGCTACCGTTGCACCATACGCCTAAATTATTTTAAAGAACTTTATTAAAAGAAAATGGGAAACCTTTTTGAAGTTCCCCATTGTTTTAATTTTTGTTAAACTATTTCTAGCCTAATTCCAAATCTTTTTCAATGGGTACAAACATATCTTTCACATTGCCTCCTCTATTATCAATGGCCATGTTCCAATTACGTGCGATATGTTTTACAGTTTTCATTGTTGAATTTATTAAAATTTATTTTCTTTTATTATATATATCTATTTAATTTTTTAAAATATGCAACTTAATGCACAATTTTTGTTTTGTTTAATGTTATATGTAAATATAACAAAAAGTTTTGGGATAAAAAAATTTATTTTCAATTATTTTTAAAATTAAAATAAATATGATAACCTGAGAATTTTGTCCTTGGTTCTTTGCAGAATCATCAGGTTCGTTTACTTTTAACTATACTTATATTTTCTAGCCATATTTATATTAAAAAGATTCCGTAGGTTATCAACATCATTACAAGTTGTTATCAGCCCCTTTTTCGCCGGAATCTTTATTCTTTTATTATATATCTAATATAACAAAAAGTTTTGGGATAAAAAAATTTATTTTCAATTATTTATTTCATTGTACATTCTCTTATAATTTTATCGTATTGACTTATATGTTTCGTATCACATTTATAACTAGAACCACCTTCTACAATATAATCATATTGAGGAATATCATTAAAATAATATGCAACAATTTTATCTATTACTTTAATTAAAATATTAGCTTTACAAGTTCTACATGTATGGAAAACCAGTATTTCATCTCCAATATTAATAGTATCTCCAACTATAAATGTTCCTTTATATACAAGATTTCTACTATTTGCTGGAGTATATTCAGCTATTATTCTTTCCATTATTCATTATTATCTTCGGATTCCCATTGTTCAATTAATTCGTGGGCATAATCATATCCATCCCAATTATCTACACCACACTGTTCCAGTGCGTTTAACCATCGCTGATCAATTAATAGCTGATCATATTCTGATTTTTTAATTGTAATCGTTTCTTCCATCTTTATTAATTTTTTAATTTAAAACAATATTTAATATAAGTATTTGCATTTCTCTTTGGCAAGCTCATATATTGCTATCGCTATTTATACCCTAAGTCTGTTCCTTCGTCTTACATCGTTCAGTGTCGTCTATTTCAAAGGCTGATTCCTGCGCCTTTACGATTATTAAATATTATTTCAGTAGCGAATAAAGGAATCGAACCCCTGACACTTGGCTCTACCACTGAGCTAACTCGCAATATTAATTTTCTAAATATCTCCAACTGCTGAATCATAACAATCTGAACACATCCGTTCTTTTATTTCCATGTCATTCATTTCTTTATAATATGGATTAATTTTATACCCAACATAATACCCAACATAGTGTCCACATTTAGGACAATCTAAATGACTTCCTTTTTTATCTTTTCTTTTTCTTTTGCGAGCCTTAGTTCTCCTTAAACGCTCGGCTTTATATTCTGCTTCAAATTGTTTATCCTTTGCCATTTCGTTTAATTTTTAATTCTAAATAAATATAACAAAAAGTTTTGGGATAAAAAAATTTATTTTAAAAAAGTTAAATACCCCCTTACATGCGCTTATTATTAATTGCTTACATTTGTGAACCTTAGTATTTAACTTTTTATGATTTTAACTATTTCTTTAGATGTAATTATATTACATTTAGCTTTTATTTCTTCTATCCGTTGTAATGGGATATCATAATGATTTTTATGAAACCAACATAAATTAATATTCAAATCCTTTGCCATTAAATGCAAATTTTCTATAGAATAAGGCACGCAAATTAAATGTCTTGCATTATCACAATAATATTCTAATAATCCACATCCCATTCTATTAACCCTTGTTCTAAAGCTTCTGTTATTGTAATAGTATTATCTTTCTTTAAAGCTTTGAAAGTGTAAGCTAATACTTCAATTTCCAAACTATATTTTCTAGCTGCATCTAAAGCTAATTTGATAGATTCAATTATTATCTTCAGTAGTTTCTTCCATAATTTTAATTATTACATACCATTAACGTATCGTTCATTGTTTTTGATTTCAACGCTTTAAATATTTTCCATTGATTTATTTTGGCTTGATTCATCGCATATTGTTCAATCCAAAGAAAAATATTAAATGTCATTTGATTAGGATTATAGTAAATTCTAAATAATTCAGGAGTTTTTCCTAAATCTGGATTTTTACTGTATAAAGATTGATCTTCCATATAAAAAATTAATTTAAAAAATCTAATGCACACCATTTATCAGTTTCATCCCATCCGAGGTAATAAACAGATTCACATTAGATGCTATCTATATAGGTCGTAAATATATAATAGAATTAGATTGTATAAGAAACATTATATTATTACAACCATCCTCTAATTCCAATCGATTCTGAAGATTATAGACCATAGTTGTGTGATCTCTAGCGAACTTCAGACCGCATTAGGCTAATACTATTATCGACAATTTGTAGTAGCCCTGATGATTTATCTTTTTAACTCATAAACATGAAAAGAGTATCAATTTTCATTATTATATTCACCTCTCTGGCACTGATTTTCATAATAAGATGATCACCAGATTATTACCGAGACTATTATTGTCCCTCCCTTTATTTTTATAAGGGTGTGGTTAACCTATTTCGTTTTTCTGGTCCCAAATCCCCTGTGGGTTTAACTTTCAAGGTTTCAATAATAATGTCAATTAATATTTTATATATGCATCTTTAACTTCGGGGTTTTCTAATGCAGCATTAATATATTTTTGTGGAAATTTTATTTTGTTATAATCCAATGATTTACCATTGTGGTAAACTATTGTTACCGTATAACCTCCGGGTTTATGAGATAAAACATTTGTTCTATATTCATCACCTACTTTAAATCCCATTTTTTTTATTTTTTATAAAGTTAATCATTAAATTTTTTTGATCATCATAATTTTCAGATAATCTATGAGGAGCAGTTTCTTCATCATGCCCTGCTCTTTTAAATATTTTAATACCAACTAATTTATTTGTAAAAACTAAATTTGGATTTTGTTTTTTTGCTTTTTGTAAAAATTCATTATAAAACTTGATTTTTTCTTTCCAATCAGCTTCGTCATAAATTAATTTGTTACTTTCTCCAATTGCTATATAATTTGTATCTTTATAACGTTGAACAGTTAAAAACCCTGATTCTTGTGGTAATTTTTTACCCCAGCCATTTTTATTTGTATCTTTAGGAAGAATACCTTTTTCAATTAACATTTCAATTATATCAACATGTATAATACCCTTGGCTATATTACCCATATAAAGATTTCCATCTGGAGAAATTACTCCTCTAACACCTGGTTGTAAATCCTTTATAGATGTAGGGTTTTTAATTAGTTTGAAATCTCCTTTGGATGCAACAACCTGATTATGATTATCAGATTTATTTTTATCTAATTGTTGCATTGCATAATATTTGTTAAAATCTTCATGCTCATCTTTATCTAAAATACCAAAACGTCTTTCTCTAACTTTATCAATTAAATCTTCGTTTAAAATTTCTTTCACTAATTTAGCTTTCATCTAATATTATTATTTTAATATTTATTTAAATATAACAAAAAAAATTGGGATAAAAAAGTTTTTTAAAAAGAAAAATCATAATATTCTTGACGAGTACCAATTGATAATATATTTCCTTGAAGTGTATTACCTTTATGCCATCTACCATCTTTACGTAAAGTAAATAATTCCCATTTAGATTCATCTTCTTGATTAAAATTATAATAATCATAATCTTGAGATTCTGTCATTCCATTCATATCAATACGTTTTGCTATATCAGCAGAAGCCCATAATTTTTTATCTTCTACTTTATGAATAGTATATGCATGTCTGTCTGACCATAATAATAAAGTAGCACCCATTCCAACTTGAGGAATTGAAATATAATTACCAACTACGTAATTTACTAAGCTACCTGTAGTTTTTCCTAATATATTTGCCATGATTTATATTTTTAATTAATTAAATATAACAAAATATATTGGGAAAAAAAATTATTTTAATCTTTAATATAACATTTTTGTACTTTAGGGTTTTTCTTTACTGCTTCCATATATTGGAAAGGTTTTTCTATTCCTTGTATTTCCTTTTTATATCCATCTAAATAAACCACTATAATAGTATAAACTTTAGGTCTTAAAGGATTGATGATATCACCAAAAAATGGTTTAGTACTATTTTTAAAAAAAGGATGCATATTATTAGTATAGAATATATATGGTGAAAAAAAAGCAGATTATAGAATAATCTGCTTTTGTGAGAGTGTTTACCGAGAATTTTAAAAAAATGTGTTTTTACAAGTTGTCTCTTGTTATCTTCAATCTTAAATAGGGTTCTTATACGATGCTAAAAAGGTCGCTAAGATACCGTCTAATTAAAGTACGAGAAGCTATTAGGCCCCAACCTAAGTAAAACTTGGTGAAGATATTTCCGTTAGAATTGTTTTTGGATTTTCATAGTTACGAAGTAACATTTTTCCTTACTACGGTTAAAATAATTTTACTGAGAATTTCTGTTTTGCGTGTTTATAGTTTACTCTAAGAGTTTACGACGTTTCTCCAACCGTTTCCAAGTATAGGATTTATTTTTTCGTCCTATCAGCCATCTTGAATTTCCTACCTTTTTGATATTAAATAAATTTAATATCTCATGCAATTTGCTTTATTTGCCTATCATAGTCTGAAGCTTGTGAACCTAAGCGAGGTTTGTTCCGAAGAACGATATAGTTACGATGTACCGCATTAACTCACTACAGATAAAATTTTTAATATTTTAAAGAACGTGTTTTATTATATATGTTTTTATTATACTGATAATATGCAACTTAACGCACAAAGTTTTAATATTTTTCAATAAATTTATTTATTTCATTAATTATATTAGAAAATCTTGATTGATAACCATCATGACAACTAAATTGAATTATTGTTTTATTTTTAGCAATTTCCATAAATTCTTTTTCATGAAATTTATCCAATTCATTTCTCTGTTCTATTGGTAATCGCGTTCCATCATCCACATATGGAGCATTTTTACCCAAGTAGATATATAAGTCTGCTTTATTAGCTTCTTCAATCCAGGGTTCAAATGTTAAATCTTCATTAAATAAATATTTTGCATAAGATTTAGTTATGTTTACATCCGTATCCATGAATAAAACTTTATTAGCAAGTCTTAAATGTTTCTTGATACTTTTTGCATGTTCTAATCCAACAATTTTTAAATCTTCAGATGTACAAGTTTCTGTATCTTTTATTAATTCTCTTCCTTTTTCTGGAACCCATACAGTATTATAATGTTCTGCTAATTGTTTACATAATACAGTTTTTCCAGTTGATTCAGTTCCAATAATACAGATTTTTTTAACAAAATAATCTTTAGCAAAACTATTAATTAAATCCCAATTAGTTAAAGGTTTATTTCTAATCATAGTAGCGCTTACTGGAATTATACTTCTACCTTGATTGAATATAAAACTTTCTGCTCCTATAGTTTTAGCAAATAATTCGCCATAAGGTTCAGAACTAAATACTCTATTTATTCCAGGAAATCTATTTTTAATGTATTCACCCCACCATTTACTTTTATCATCATAAGATATATTAATTGGTTCATCTACATAATCTCCATAAACTTCTATTTGAGGATCATCTAAATAAGTAGATAATACCCAATGTAATCTATATTTTAATGGAATTTCGTTATCTAATCTTGGGTCAGAGACAAATATAATTAATTTATCACAATTAGATTTTCCATAGTCTATTAATGCCTCATGACCTTTATGCAAAGGTCTGGCACCCATTATAATAAATCCCTTTATCATATTAATCTGGCATTAATTCAATTAATTTTTCTGCTAGTTCTACAGTTTTTCTAACATCTTTTTCGCAGTACGTTTTAATTCTTTCTAATCCTTTTTCACCTTCAGAATAATAAACTCTTTTTACATCAGCTCCACCAATATCATCTTTAGAAGATTCAATACCTAAAGATGCGCACATCCATTCAAATGGTGTATAACTTTCTTGAGAACATCCTTGACCCCATACTTGAGTTAAATCAAACATTTTAACATCCCAAGGTTATAATCCATAAGTAGATATTAAAGCGGATGGCTTTAAACCATTAGCCATCATACGTTTAGAAATCCAAGGGAGATCATATCTATTTATAGCTACTCCACAAGGAATATATCCTTTAGTATGAACTTTATTAAATAAAGGTACCAACGGCTCTAAAACTTTTTTCTCGTCTGAACCATAAGAAGATTTAACTATTAATTCTCCATTTTGAAACCAAGCAAATGATACACAAATTATTTTACATAATTCAGGGTACCAATGGGCTTGCGTTTCCCAATAATATTCAGGAGATGTGGCGCTTTCACCCTTATCATTTTTTTCTTTATTCCATTTATTACAACGATGTAAAAACGCTGTATGTATTTCAGGATGAGTATCTTGTAATCCTTGTAATGTGTTTGCTAATGGAACCCATTCTGCATCTAGATAAAAAAGTATTTCTTTTGTTGGTTTCATGTTAATAAATTTTTCGTCCATTTATAATAATAGGAAATTTATGTTTTAAAATATTTAACTCGCCATTATCTGCTAAATATAAAATATAATTAGATTCATTTATCTGTTGTCTTGAACATCTGAAATCTGTATAACACATACTACTGGTTTTTTTATCATTTGATTCAAATATTAAATTAGCTGAAGTTAAGATTAATATGTCTTTATTTTTTTCCATCTTGTTTATTTTGAGTATATTCTTTTATTTGTAATAATGACATATAATAATCATATTCAGATTTAGTAATTTCTTCTATTGAATAATCCATATTATGTTTATTTTCCATGATATAATATTTGTTGTCTTTTTGTTCTACCCAATTTCTTGCACTTCCTAAAAATTTATAAATTAAAGAATCTATAACATCTAAAATATCAATTGTTATTGGATTATTAATAGTTCCGTGTATTTCTATTTGTTGTGGTTTCATATTTATATTATTTTTACATTAACCATGGTTTTGATGGTTGTGTATTTAAATCTGTACATACACATTTAAATTCAGTACCATTCCACATTTGAATACAATATGCATCTGGATCATTATATTTTCCATTACTATATTCTTCCCATTCTATTTCATTTCTATCTAACATTCTATCCCACTCATTTTTGCATTCATCATCTTCTTCATTTGCAAATTTAGATAAAACACTTTCCATTTTAGCTTTATCATAAATTATTATTTGTTTTAATCGTAATAATTCTTTTATTACTTTTTCTTTATCAGTTGTTGCATATAATAATTTTTCTATACCTTCATGTCCTGCTTCTATAATAACATAAATTTCTTCCATATTATTTTACCATTTATTTCTTTCATATTAAAAATTATATTTAATACTAACATTACCATTAATTCTAGCCATTACAAAATATAAAGGACTTCCGTAATTAGCAACTCCATTTGTTAAAATTAATTTATTCATAATATTATTGATATTCCATTTAATATCTAAATCATAAACTTTAAATCCTAAATATGTATTGAATACTGTATAACTTGGAAGTTCTAATTCATTACTTAAATCTAAATAACTTTTTCCATTATATTTTACTACAAAACCAATATATCCAATTTTATCCAAATTATATTTTATATCACCAGTCAATAATACTTCTGGTGTCAGAACAGGATTAAAAGATACATTTTCTTCTTTTATTTTATTATGAGATAAATTACCTAAAGTTTTAAATTCTAATCCGTTATTCATTAAATAATCAATAGAAAATTCAATTCCTGTTCTGTATGAATTATCTACATTTTGATGTAATAAAATTGAATTTGGTCCATATTGACCGTTTAAAACAATTTCATTTTTAAATTTCATATAGTATAAATTAGATTCAATAGACAAATTATTGTTTTTAAATCTAACACCTAATTCTTGATCAATAACAGATTCTGGAATAGTATGATTATACATTGTTGAATCATAATCATCATTTCCCATAAATAAATCTGAACGAGTTGGTTCTCTATGAGTTTGTCCTAATCCATAATAAACATTTGTGTATGTTCCAGTTCTTACTGATAATCCAGTTGACCAATTTATAAAATCATAAGTTTGCGTTTTAAATGGTACTAATCCAACATATGAAAAAATGTTATGTCTATATTGAACATCTCCGTATAATGTAATATATTTCCATTTAAATTCTGTTTTAAAATAAGGGCTTACTTCATTTTTACTTCCAGTATTTGTATAAGCTTCTACATTATTATATGTACCAGTATGATCTCTATTATATGTATAAGAATTTACTCCAAAATTATTATTAAATTGATTTAATTTAATATTGTAATTAATATTTAAACCTAACCAATTGGAATTTAATGCAATTCTACTCATTAATTCTCCCCAACTTAATGAAGGATCAAAATGAGCAATATCTGTATCATACCAACCATTTAAATATGTATGAAAACCTGTAATGCTAAAATTATATTTGCTCCAATTTAATTGATTATGAACATATAAAAATTTATCCGTTTCATCCTTTGTATTAGAGTTATATCTTGGATCTACTTTAATAGAATCTAATGGTTCACCTAACCAAGCCATTCCATTTTGTTGATGTCCAACAAAACCATAAAATTTCAAATGATTTTGATTTAAACCATAATAAATTGAATATTGCTCATTACCTGAGTTATATCTGTAGCCATCTGATTGTGCCGCAGATACCATAATAAATAAGTCTTTAGAGTATATACCACCTGATAATTTAAATGTATTAAATGATCCCAGATTAATCGAAATATTTTGTATTAAAGTATCTTTAAATTCAGGTGAAGAAAAATTTATACTACCACCATAAGTTGAATTACCACCTTTAGATATACCTGCTCCTCTTATTATTTGTATAGAACTTAATGAGTTAGAAAAATCACCATAATTATTATAATAAATACCTTGATCTTCTGGTTCATTTAAAGTAACACCATTTAAAGATGAATTAATACGAGTTTGATCGATACCACGTAATCTAAAATAAGTATAACCTATATCTAATCCATTATCGGAATAATGATTAATTGATGGAGTATTAGATAATATAACTGCTGGTTCAGTACCTTGATTTTGTAAATCAATTTCTTTTTTAGTTAAATTTTGAAAAGAAAATGGTGTTTCTTTAACTACTGTATAAGAACCTGATACTTGAATTTCATCAATTAAAACTGTATCGTTTGATATATTTCCTTTTTCATAAAAATCTTGACTATAAGATAATCCTACAGTCAAAAATAAAATTATTATTAAACTTAGTTTTTTCATTTTTTCATTATTTATATTAACAATTTCTTAACAGAAACAGCGAAACCTTTTTAATTATCACCATAAAAATAGTACTGAACGGAAGTGAAAGTACTAATTAAATATTTAAATAAAGACTTATTTTAAATGAATTAAACCCGACATTAAACCCGACTCTAAACTTATTTCATAATCTTTACTATATGTAGCATCTAAATAATATTCTACATATGAATCTTTTGTTTTAACCGTACTATAACAGTTAATATGAGTAACATTGCCCATATAACACTTCCAAAAGTGTTATTCCAATTATTTATTCTAAAAATCCCATATTATTTTAATTTTAAGTTAAATATCTCCACCATTCCAAAATTTTTGCCTGGCTTTTATTCCATATTCTTTTAACAAGTTATACATATTTATATGTTCCTTTTTTATAAACCCGGTATCATATCTAATATTTCCAAATCCTGTGAATTCAACAAAACATGGTTCATCATTTCTAAGTTGATATGATATAGTCTTTCCAGTAATTGTTTCTAATGTTACAAATCCAATATCATCTTCATTATCATATGAAAAATTTAATATTTTTAATTTTGGTATAGTTAAACCTAAAAATGAAGTAGATTTCATATGTTTTTTAAACAATGCATCCAATTGTTTAAAATTCGCATTTATTACTGTATACATATTATTTTATTTTTAAAATTTGTTTTGCTATTTTTATTTCTTCAGGATTTCCTGTATATTTTCCTGGAGAGTCTGAAAGTTTAATACAATCTTGCCATTCTTCTCCTTCTGGTTTAGCAGAAATTAATTTGATAACCATATTAAGAGGTTTAACACCAATATCATTAGATAAATTAGTTCCAATACCAAATGAACATTTAATTTTACCTCTACAATAATCTTTTAATTCTACTGCGCTATTAGGATTTAAATTATCTGAAAATACAATTGTTTTTGTTAAAGGGTCAATTCCCAATTGTTTATAATGAGCAATTGTTTTATCTGCAAAAATTCTTGGATCACCAGAATCTTGTCTTACTCCATCATATAATTTTGCAAATTTCTTATCAAAACTTTTAAAGAAAACTTCTGTAGTAAATGTATCTGATAAAGCAATACCTAAATCTCCTCTATAAACATCTGTCCAATTTTCCATGGCTAAATGATTAGCCATTGTATATCCATATTTAGCTGCATGGAACATAAACCACTCATGAGCATGAGTACCTATTGGAGTTAAATTAAATAAAAAAGCAATATACATATTTGATGTTCCTACAAATAACTCATTATGTAATTTATATTCAATTAAGTCTTTTACAACTTCAATTTGATTTTCTAAAGAATATCTACGTCTTGTGCCAAAATCTGCATGATGTAATGAATTATGAAAAAATACATTAGCTTTACCTTTATTATTTTCTTCTCTATCAATTCTTTCATCAATAGTTTGATTTGTCATTTTGAAATATAATTCTGATATTAAAGCCATTAAAGGAACTTCCCATAATATTGTCCTAAACCACCAGCCTTCAATAGATATTTGAAGTTCGCCCCCTTTTTGAATAATTCCTACTTCTGAAGAATTATATCTATAACTACTGAATAAATCAATAAAAACTGGATCTAAATAATAACATTTGGATTTTAAAAATTCTTTTTCTTCATTAGTTAAACGTAACGTTTCCATATGTTTAACTTGCTTTCTTAGTTCTTCTCCGAAATTTTCAGGGAATTCAGTTTTACCCCTATTTATGAATTCGTATGAAACTCTTGCATAAGGAAACTTTTTAGAAACCGCTTGCATTTGAGTTAATTTATAAAGATCATTATCGATCAAACTTGTAATAATAGGTTTTATTTCGCTCATATTTTTTATTTAAAAATATCCAAAAATTCTGGGATAAAAAAGTTTTTAATCTAAAATTTCGTTTAATTCATCGAACATCGGTTGAAGAGAAGGATCATATACCATTATTTCAAAATGGGGTTGCTCTCTTTTATATTTTTTTAACATAGAGCTTCCTTCTTTTTTAGAATAAGTAGCATTTGCTAATTTATCACAAAGCTTACAAAATACCGCATAAGGTATTTGAACCATTTCTGAATAATATTTATCATTTGCTCTATCAGAACGTTCTTTTCCTTTTTCATTAGTTAACGCAAATACTATATCTGCTGCTCTTTCACCTATAATTTTTTTAACATCATTATATGTTTGTCTAGCATCTTCTATAGTATCATGACACCATAAAGCACTTATAACATCAATATGCATATCTTCAGGTATCAAATATAAATATTTTAATCCAAATTGTACAGTTGAAGCTAAATGATAATCATAAGGCAATTCATTTCCATAAATATGGTTAGTATCTTTATGCACTTTAATTGCAAAATCTCTTGCAATTTTTGTATCTTTATATAATTTATCAAGATACTCATAAGTTGTATATTTTATTTCCATATTTAAATATAACTAAAATGTTTGGGATATAAAAATTAACGTGATAATAATTCCCAAGTATCATGAGCATGTATTGAGTCATCTATCTTTTTTTCTATTTTCCACCCGGCATTTATGTATAAATCATCTAACATTTTCACCATTTTTTGTTTAGTAGATACATCTAATCCCATAGTTTTAGATTTAGTAAATGGATTATATTCCATTCTAGCTATACATAAATCTATTACAACTGGATAATTAGATAAAGGATCCCATTTTAATAATTTTTCATCTATATA
>Ga0100403_1002352_pt1 | contig 15298 bp, 12 predicted proteins | sample CryGeymet201501t_FD_83663 | JGI IMG/M metagenome (GOLD analysis project Ga0100403, IMG submission 83663) | Groundwater microbial communities from Crystal Geyser aquifers in Utah, USA - Crystal Geyser metaG 2015-01t | ecosystem: Environmental > Aquatic > Deep subsurface > Groundwater | place...
TGATGCCGATCGAGGCGATGTCGAGGATCGAGGCCTTGCCCTTGAACTCGGGGTTCAGCAGCTCGGTCCAGCTCTCGATCGGCCGCCCGATCAGGTCGGGGCGGATGCCCAGCGTGTCGGCGTTGTAGATGGTCGGGATCAGCGTCATCCAGCCGGATTCTTCCTGGACGAACGTCTTGGATCCCGGCCCCTCGACAAAGCCCACCGTGTGCGGCGCGGTGCCCTGCGCGATCACGGTGTCGGGGGTCAGCTTGCCGTTGCGGAAGGTGCCGACGATCTTGTCGTAGTTCTTGATCTTGCTGGTGTCCATCGCCTGCAGGTTGCCCGCCGGCCAGACCTTCTTGCAGATCCAGTATTCGATGTCGGCGATGTCGAAGCTGCCCGGCTGGGTGGCGGCGCGCTGGGCCACGCTGTCGCTGTCGAGCGCGGTCATCTCCAGCGTGAAGCCCAGATCCTCCTTCACCTTCTGCGCCACCTCGTTGAGGTTCGACACGCCGGTGCCGAACTGGCGCAGGGTGATGTCCTTGATGTTCTGCGCCCAGATCATCGGCGCCGGAAACGCCGTGGCGGCGACGGCGGTGGTCGCGGCGGCGCCCTTGAGCAGCGTGCGGCGGCTGACGCCGGGTTTTGCGGGCTTGGTGTCGGTCATGGTCGGATGGTCCTCTTTTCCCTGTTTGTCTTGTTGTCAGGCGCTCAGAACGTGCTGGTCGCCCGCGTCCCACGACACGCTCACCGCCTCGCCCGGTTGCAGCGGGTCGGCATAGAACGCGGCGTCGCTCAGCGTCGCGGCGATGTCGGCGTCGCGATGGGTGCGCAGCGCCAGCGTCACGCTGGCGCCCTGGAACTCGGCGCCGGTCACGATGGCGGCCAGCGCGCCGCTCTCGCCGCCGCGCGCGACGCGGGTGCGGTCATGGCGCACGGCGACGCGGGCGTGCTCAAGGTGGATCACGTTGTGCCCGCCCATGAAGCGCGCCACGAATTCGGTGCGCGGCGCGTTGAACACGGCGCGCGGCGGCCCGGCCTGCTCGATGCGCGCGGCGTTCATCACCACGATCTCGTCGGCCAGCGCCAGCGCCTCGTCCTGGCCGTGGGTGACGTGGATGAAGCTGATGCCCAGTTCGCGCTGCAGCTTTTTCAGCTCGACGCGCATCCGCACCCGCAGGAACGGGTCGAGCGCCGACAGCGGCTCGTCCAGCAACAGCGCCTGCGGTTCGGTGATCAGCGCCCGCGCCAGCGCCACGCGCTGCTGCTGGCCGCCTGAGAGCTGCGCGGGCAGGCGTTCGGCGTAGGGCGCCATGTCCACCAGCTCCAGCAGCGTCATGGCGCGGGCGCGGCGCGGCGCCTTGGCCTGACCGCGCATTTTCAGGCTGAACGCCACGTTGTCGATCACGCTGAGGTGCGGAAACAGCGCGTAGTTCTGGAACATCATCGCCGTGCCGCGCGCGGCGGGGGCGCGGCGGGTGATGTTCTCAGCCCCCAGGATGATGTCGCCCGAGGTCACGCTCTCATGCCCCGCGATCATGCGCAGCGTCGAGGACTTGCCGCAGCCCGACGGCCCCAGCAGGCAGCAATACGACCCCGCGCGAAAACGGTGCGAGATCGCATCGACCGCCACCACGCCGCCATAGGCCTTGGTGAGAGCGGCGAGTTCCAGATCGGGCGCTGCGGCCATGATGCCTCCACAGTTGGTCAACCATGGTTAAGCAAATTCGGCGCCAAACCGGCGAAACAGCGTCAACGCCATGTTTCACAGAGCAAACCGCGCGACGGCGTCTGCGCTTGCGCGCGCCGCTTTGGCAAGTGTGCCGGAATACGGCGCAGATGCAAAACATTTTGCGCGGAAATTGTGCACAATTTTCTCTTGTGATCCCGCGCCTGAGAACGGCATGCTTGCGCTATCGCCAACGCTGGTGAAAACACGCCGATGCTCTCATCCGTCGCCGCCCAGCCGATCTCCGCCAGCGCCGCCGCGCGCGCCGATGCGCCGGTCGAGCGGGTGCGGCTGCGGCTGCTGCACGCCGTGGCCGCCCACCGCCTGCCGCCCGGCGCCAAGCTGACCGAGGAGGAGGTCGCCCGCGTGTTCGGCGTCAGCCGCACCGTGGTGCGCGCCGCGCTTCAGGCGCTGGCGCATGACGGCGTGGTGGCGATCGCGCGCAACCGCGGCGCTTTCGTCGCCAGCCCCGCCCCGCGCGAAGCGCGCGAGGTGTTCGAGGCCCGCGCCCTGCTGGAGCCGCGCACCGCCTTCGCCGCCGCCGAACGCGCCACCCCCGCCGACGCCGCCGCGCTGCGCGCCCATCTCGACGCGGAGCAGGCGGCGGTCGCCAGCGGCGACGCCGGGCGCGCGGTGTATCTCTCGGGGCGGTTCCACGTGCTGATCGCCGACATCGCGGCGCAGCAGACCATCGCCGCCTTCATCCGCGCGCTGGTGGCGCGCTCCTCGCTGATCGTGGCGCTGTATTGGCGCCGCCGCGACGCGCTGTGCGCGCGTTGCGCCCACGGCGCGCTGGCCGAGGCGCTGGCGCGCGGCGACGGCGCGGAAGCGGAGGCGCTGATGCGCAGCCATCTCGCCGATCTCGTCTCGGGGCTGGACTTCACCCCGCGCGACCGCCCCGCCCCCGATCTGGCGCAAGCGCTCGGCGCGGCGCCGTGATGCGCATCCGCGCGATGACGCTGGCCGATCTGGAGACCGTGCTGGGCTGGGCGCGCGACGAGGGCTGGAACCCCGGCATCGACGACGCGCCCGCGTTTCTCGCCGCCGATCCGGAGGGCTTTCTGATCGGCGAGATCGACGGCGCGGCGGTGGCGGCGGTCTCGGTGGTCCGCCATGCGCCCGACACCGGCTTTCTGGGGCTCTACCTCTGCAAGCCGGGCTGGCGCGGCAAGGGGCTGGGGCTGGCGCTGTGGCGGGCGGGGATGGCGCGGCTTGAGGGCGCGCGCGTCGGGCTGGACGGGGTGGTGGCGCAGCAGGCGAACTATCGCCTCTCGGGCTTTGCGCTGTCGCACCGCAACATCCGCTGGGCCGGGCTGCCCGATCCCGCCGCGCTGGCGGATGCGGCGCCGGATGTGCGCATCGTCGCGGCGGCGCCGGAGCAGGTCGCGCCGCTGATCGCCCATGACGCCGCGATCACCGGCTATGCGCGGCCCCGCTTTCTTGCGGCGTGGCTGGCGCCGACGCCCACGCGCCGCGGCGTGGTCGCGCTGGGCGGGGACGGCGCGATCCTTGGCTACGGCGTGATCCGCGCCTGCGCCGAGGGATCCAAGGTCGGGCCGCTCTGCGCCGGAGCGCCCGCCGTGGCCGCCGCCCTGTTGCGCGCGCTGCTGGAAGGGGCGCCGCCCGGCCCGGTGGCGCTCGACGCGCCCGAGCCGAACGCGCCCGCCGCCGCGCTGGCGCAGGCGCTGGGCCTTGCGCCGTCGTTCGAGACCGCGCGGATGTGGCGCGGCGACGCCCCGCGCGAGGATCTCTCCCGCGTGTTCGGCGTGGCGACCTTCGAGCTGGGCTGAGCCGCCGCTGCCCGTGCCTCACGCGCCGATCAGCTCCACCGGCTGCGTCCACTGGATCAGCACCACGCAGCCCTCCTCGGACCAGACCGAATGGCGCGAGCCGACCGTGTTGACGATCAGCGCCCCGGCGCCGTGGCGGCCGCGCTCGTCGCATTGCGACCCTTCCAGCACCAGCACCGTCTCAAGACCGGGGTGGCGGTGGAGCGGCACGCGGGCGCCGGGCGCATAGCGCAGCAAGGCGAGGCTGGGCGCGCCCTCGACCAGCACGCAGATCTCCACGCCGTCGCGGAACGGCCCGAACGCGGCGTCGCGCCAGCCGCCCGCCAGCAGGCCCGGCACGCTGAACGGCTCAGCCATCGAGCGCGCGCAGAATGGCGTCGGTGGGCGCGGTCCAGCCGACGATGGCGCCCTGCGCGGCGATCATGGCGAGAGCCGCCGCCTTGAATTCGGGAAAATAGCTCTCGGTGGCGTCGGTCGCCAGCAGGCATTCAAAGCCGCGGTCGTTGGCCTCGCGCATGGTTGTCTGCACGCAAACCTCCGTCGTCACCCCCGCGAACGCCAGTTGCCGCAGGCCCAGCCGCGCCAGCACGCCCGACAGATCGGTGGCGTAGAAGGCGCCCTTGCCTGGCTTGTCGATCACCGTCTCGCCGGGGATGGGCGCGCACGCGGGAACGATCTCCGCCCCCGGCTCGCCCGCGATCAGGATGCGCCCCATCGGGCCGGGATCGCCAATGCGCAAGCTTGGCGCGCCGCGCAGGCGCTTGGACTCGGGACAGTCCGACAGATCGGGGCGGTGGCATTCGCGGGTGTGGATCACCGGCAGGCCCGCCGCGCGAAACCCCGCGATCAGCCGCGCCACCGTGGGCGCGACCGCTTGCAGCCGCGTCACGTCGTTGCCCAGCGCGGCGCCAAAGCCGCCCGGCTCGATGAAGTCGCGCTGCATGTCGATCACGATCAGCCCCAGCGCGGCGCGGTTCAGGGACAAGTCGAACGGTTCGGCGCGCATCAATGCCGCCCCGCCATGCAGCGGCCGATCTCGGCGCGGTCGGCCTCCAGCGCCGCGGCGCGATAGGCGATGCGCCCCTCCGACATCACCAGCACGCGGTCGGACAGGTCCATGATCTCGTCGAGATCCTCCGAGATCAGCAGCACGGCGGCGCCCGCGTCGCGCGCCGCCATCAGCCGCGCGCGGATCTCGCCCGCCGCGCCGAAATCGAGGCCGAAGCACGGGTTGGCGCAGATCAGCAGCCGCACGTCGCCGCTGAGTTCGCGCGCCAGCGCCGCGCGCTGCACGTTGCCGCCCGACAGGGTGGCGATCGGGGCGTCGATCGAGGCGTATTTCACGTTGAACGCCTTCACCAGCGGCGCCGCCATCGCGCGCAGCGCCGCCCCGGAGACCCAGAACCGCCCGCCCGCGTCAAAACTGCGGAAGGCGACGTTCTCGGCCACGCTCATCGCGGGCGCGCAGGCGTTGCGCAACGGCTCCTCGGGCAGCCAGCGCACGCCGTGGCTCTGCGCCTGCGCGCGGGTGGCGGAGAACGGCGCGCCCATCACGCGGATTTCGCCCGCCAGCGCCGGGCGCTGGCCCGCCAGCGTCTCGACCAGCTCCATCTGGCCGTTGCCCGACACGCCGGCCACGCCCACGATCTCGCCGCTGCAAATCTCGATCTCGTCGATGTCGATGGGCTTCAGCCCCGAGCGGTCCAGCGCCTTCAGCCCGCGCACCTGAAGCGCGGGCGCGCCGGCTGCGCGCGGCGCGCGATGCGGCGCGTCGGGCGGCGGGGCGCCGATCATCATTTCCGCCATCTGCGCGTGGCTGAGGTCCGCCGCCTTGCCGCCGCCCACATGACGACCCCGGCGCAGCACGCTGACCGCGTCGCAAAAGGCGTCCACCTCGCGGAACTTGTGGGTGATCATCAGCACGGTGATCGCGCCCGCCTGCGCCAGCCCCCGGATGAAGCCCAGCGCCTCGTCGGCCTCGTCCGGGGTCAGCACGCTCGTCGGCTCGTCGAGGATCAGAAAGCGGCGGCCGAGATAGAGCTGCTTGAGGATCTCCAGCCGCTGCCGCTCCCCCGCCGCCAGCCGCCCCACCGGAACGTCGAGCGCCACGCGGAACGGCATCGTGTCCATGAACGCCGCCAGCGCCGCGCGCTCGCGCGCCCAGTCGATCACGCGCGGCGCGTCGTCGCGGCTGATCACCAGGTTCTCGGCGGCGGTCAGCGACGGGACCAGCGTGAAATGCTGATAGACCATGCCAAGGCCAAGCGCGTGCGCGGCGCGCGGGCTGGGCACGTCCACCTCGCGCCCCGCGACCATGATCTGGCCGTCGGTGGGCTTCTGCACGCCCATCACGCACTTGACCAGCGTGGACTTGCCCGCGCCGTTCTCGCCCAGCAGCGCATGGACCGCGCCCGGCGCCACCCTGATCGACACGTCCTGCAGCGCGGTGAAGCCGCCGAAGCGCATGGTCATGCCGACCGTCTCCAGCCCGGGTGCGCCCTGTCCGGTGCGGGCGGCGCCGGTCATGGCAGCGCCGCGACCAGCGCCGCGCTGTCGGCCACCGCGCCGAACACGCCGCCCTGCATCTTGACCATTTTCACGGCGGCGTCGTGGTTGCCCCGGTCGGTGGCGCCGCAACAATCCTCCAGCAAAAGACACTCAAAGCCGCGGTCGTTGGCCTCGCGCATCGTGGTGTGGACGCAGACATCGGTGGTGATGCCGGTCAGGATCAGGTTGTCGACGCCGCGCGTGCGCAGCATCAGCTCAAGGTCGGTGGCGCAGAAACTGCCCTTGCCGGGCTTGTCGATCACCGGCTCGCCCGGCAGCGGCGCCAGTTCGGGGATGATCTCCCACCCCGGCTCGCCGCGCACCAGGATGCGCCCGCAGGGGCCGGGGTCGCCGATCCCGGCGCCGATCTGGCGCGAGCGCCAGCGCTTGTTGGCGGGCAGATCGGCGAGGTCGGGGCGGTGGCCCTCCCGCGTGTGAAACACATGCCCGCCCCAGCCGCGCATCGCCGCCAGCACGCGGGAGATCGGCGCGATCGGCGCGCGGGTCAGCGACAGATCATAGCCCATCTTGTCCACATAGCCGCCGTCGCCGCAGAAATCGGTCTGCATGTCGATCACGATCAGCGCGGTGTTGGCTGGGCGCAGGTCGCCGTTCCATGGCCAGCGGTAGGGATCGGCGGCGACGGCGCCGGGCGTGATCGCCGACAGCGCGTTCATTCCGCCGCCTCCAGCGCGCGCGCGCCGAACCGGCGCGTCGGCGCGGCAAAGCCGCAGCCGAAGCCGTCGGTCACGCGCACCGCGTCCTCCCACGGCAGGCGATAGCGCCCGGCGGCGAGGTCGGTCATGTAGCTGTAGGGGCAGTCCTGCGCGCCGCCCTTCACCGCGACATAGCCGCGATGGCCGAACTGGTAGATGTTGTTCTCCACGCCCCAGCAGGCCCGCGCCTCGCGCACCAGATCGGGGCGCACTTCGGCGGTCACGATCTCGTCGGGGCGCCCGTTGGCGGAATGGGCGATGATGGTCCCGTCGAAGTTGACGATCATCCCCTCGCCCATGCTGTCGAACGCGCCGTCCGAGCCGCACATGCACACGTTCGCCGTCACCATCAGGTTGCAGAACGCGTTGGCCTGATTGGTGAAGCGCCAGCTTTCGCGGATCGGCGCGGTGTAGCCCGCCGTGCGCAGCATGATCTCGGCGCCCTTGTAGGCGCATTCGCGCGCCATCTCGGGAAACATCCCGTCGTGGCAGATGATCAGCGCCAGCTTGCAGCCGTTGGGGCCGTCGATGACCGGGATGCCCCTGTCGCCCGGCTCCCACGGCTCGACCGGAACCCAAGGGTGCATCTTGCGGTAATAGAGCCGCTCCGCGCCCCGGTCGTCGTAGATCAGCCCGACGTTCCACGGCATCCCGCCGGGGTTGTGCTCCATGATCGAGAAGCAGCCCCAGATGCGGTTGTCGCGGCAGGCCTGCGCGAAGGCCGCCGTCTCCGGCCCGTCGCGGCGGCACAGGATCGCGGGGTCGATGTCCATCGACAGCCCGTGCAGCGCGTATTCGGGGAACACGATCAGGTCCATGGTCGCCATGTTGCGCCGCGCCTTGCCGACCATCGCCACGATGCGCGCCGTCTGCGCCGCCAGATCATCGGGCGTGGCGACCACCGGAAGCTGGGTCTGCGCCAGCCCGATCACCACGCCGTTCGCCGATTTGTTGAGACCGCCAAGGCCGCTCATCCGTCTCTCCTATCGATTGAAACCCAGCGCCGCGGGGGCGCCCGCCAGCGCGCGGCTGGGCGAGGACGCCGCGATCAGCAGACCCAGCGTCAGGACGTAAGGCGCGGCGTTGAACAGGTGATAGCCGCCGGTCACGCCCACCGACTGCAACGCCGGGCCCAGCGCGCCCGCGCCGCCGAACAGCAGCGCCGCCCAGAAGCAGTTGACCGGCCGCCAGCGCGCGAAGATCACCAGCGCCACCGCCATCAGCCCCTGCCCGGAACTGATCCCCTCGTTCCAGCTGCCGGGGTAGTAGAGCGACAGATAGGCGCCCCCCACCCCCGCCAGCGCGCCGCCCGCCGCCGTGGACAGCGCGCGCACCCGCAGCGGATCGACGCCCAGCGCGCGCGCCGCCTCCGCCCCGTCGCCCACCACGCGCACGATCAGGCCCGCGCGGGTGGCGCGGAACATCCACGCCATGCCCAGCGCCAGCGCCAGCCCGATCAGGAACAGCGCGTTCACATCCAGCGCCGCGCGCACCTGCGCGATGTCGGACCACCAGCCGAACGGGATCGACGGCAGGTCGGGCGCGACCGGCTGGACGTAAGGCTTGCCGAAAAAGAACGCGAGGCCGGTGCCCAGCAGCATCAGCGCGATGCCGATGGCGATGTCGTTGACGCGCGGCAGCGCGCACATCACCCCGTGCGCCAGCCCGAAAACCGCGCCCGACAGCGCCGCCGCCAGCACCCCCAGCCACGGCGAACCGGTCTCGTAAGCGATGGCGTAGCCCGCCATGGCGCCGAAAACCAGCGTGCCCTCCAGCCCCAGATTGATCCGCCCCGACCGTTCGGTGAGGCATTCGCCGAGCGATACGAACAGAAACGGGGTGGAGACCCGTATCGCGCCCGCCAGCATCGCCAGCGGCACGCCCCACAGGCCCAGATCGGTCACGCCGTCGCTCACGCCCGCCCCCATCGCTCGGGCGCGAACACGCGGCAGCGCCCATACAGCGTCTCGCTGAGCAGGATCGCGACGAACACGAAGCCCTCCAGCACCAGAACGGTCGCGTCCGGCAGGTCCATGCGCCGCTGCACCAGCCCGCCCGACGCCTCCAGCCCGCCGACCAGCACCGCCGCCGGGATGATCGCCAGCGGGTTATGCCGCGCCAGAAACGCGATCAGGATGCCGGAATAGCCATAGCCCGCCATCAGCGAGGCGTTGGCGGCGCCGTGCACCGCCGCCACTTCGAACAGGCCCACCAGCCCGGCGAAGGCGCCGCCCAGCGCGGCGAAGCCCACCACCAGCGCGCCCACCGGCAGCCCCTGCAACTGCGCCGCGCGCACGTTGCCGCCCGCGATGCGCGCCGCGAAGCCCCAGCGGGTGCGCTCGATCAGCAACCACGACAGCGCGCAGGCGGCGACGCCCACCGCCAGCCCCCAGTGCACGCCGACGCCGGGGATCTCGCCCATGCGCAGGGCGTCGGGCAGCGGCGCGGTGGAGGGCTTGTTGAGGCTGGCCGGGTCGCGCAGCGGCCCCTCGACCAGATGGTTGAACAACGCGATGGCGACATAGGCCATCAGCAGGCTCGAGATCGTCTCGTTGACGCCGCGCGCATGGCGCAGCCAGCCGACGGCGCCGATCCAAACGCCCCCCGCCGCCATCGCGGCCAGCGCCATCAGCGCGGGCGCCAGCGGCCCGCCAATCCCCGCCGCCACCGCCGCCGCCAGCCCGCCCAGCGCGATCGCGCCCTCGCCGCCGATCACCACCAGCCCCAGCCGCGCGGGCAGCGCCACGCACAGCGCCGCCAGCAGCAGCGGCGCCGCGCGCGACAGCGTGTTCTCCCAGCTGAAGCCCGTGCCGAACCCCGCGCGCCAGACCAGCGCATAGAATGCCGCCGGCGAATGCCCCAGCGCCGCAAGGAACAGGCTGAACGCCGCCAGACCGGCCAGCAGCGCGCCGAGCGGGATCGCCACCGCCTCGGCGCGGCGCGCCAGCCCCGCCAGCGCGGCGGGGCCCAAGGCCTGCGCGAACAGCGGCGCGTCGGGCAGCGTCTGGGTCATGAGGTCGCGCCGACGACGCCTTCGACCAGATAATCCATGCTCTCCAGCGCCAGATCGGTCTCGACCAGCGCCGCGCCCGCCGCGACGATCTGATTGCCCCGGTTGTCGTTCAGCGGCCCGCGCAGCGCCGCGAAGCCGCCCTTGAGGATCTCCGCCTTCACCGCCTCGAACTGCGCGCGGGCGGCGTCGGTGACCGCCGGGCCCAGCGCGCTCATCTTGATGAAGCCGTCGGCCAGCCCGCCGCGCACGAAGTTGGGGATGGTCCCGCCGTCCAGCGCCGTCTGCGCCATCGCGGTATAGACCTGCGCCCAGTTCCATTCCGCGCCGGTCAGATACATGTCGGGCGCCAGCGCGCTCTGGTTGGCGTGATAGCCGCAGATATACGCGCCGCGCTTGGCCGCCGTCTCCATCACCACCTTCGGCCCGTCCACATGCGCGGTGATCACGTCGGCGCCCTGATCGACCAGCGCGTTGGTCGCCTCCGCCTCCTTGACCGCCATCGACCACTCGCCGGTGAAGATCACCTGACAGGTGATCGCGGGATCGACCGAGCGCGCGCCGAGCAGGAAGCTGTTGACGTTCATCAGCACCTGCGGAATCGGCTTGGCGGCGACGAAGCCGATCTTCTTCGTGCGGCTCATGTGGCCGGCGACGACGCCGTTCAGATACTGGCCCATGCCGATATAGCCGAAATACGAGCCGACGTTGGCGGGGTGGACGCCATCGGTCCACAGGCCGCCCGCGTGCTGGAACCGCACCTCGGGATGTTTTGGCGCGACGGCGAGGATATGCGGGTCGAAATAGCCGAAGCTGGTGGGAAAGATCAGCGACGCGCCGTCGAAGGCGATCATGCTCTCCATGGTCTTCTGCACATCGACCGTCTCGGCGACGTTCTCCTCCTCGATCACGGTGACGCCCGCCATCGCCTTGACCGCCGCCGCGCCCTCGGCGTGCGCCTGGTTGTAGCCGAAGTCGTCCTTCGGCCCGACATAGATGAAGCCGACGGTCAGGCCGGACGCGCGCGCGGGCAGGCCGCCGGCGGCCAGCGCGGTCGCGCCTGCGGCGGCGCCCAGAAAACGGCGGCGGGAAAGCGAGGGGTGGCGGATCATGGCGGGTCTCCGGTTGCGCGCATACGCGTCAACCTTGACGGTAGAAGCGCGCGGGTGGAAATGTCAGCCGTTATTTTTGCATCGGACCGGTGCGCCAGACGCACCACAGGAAAGGCCCGCCCATGCGCCACCACACCCTGATGCGCGCCATCGACGCCGTGGCGCGGGCCGGGTCGATCCGCAAGGCGGCGGAGCAGCTGGCGATCACCCACACCGCGCTCAACCGCCGCATCCTGGCGTTCGAGGCGGAGCTTGGCGCGCCGGTGTTCGAGCGGCTGCCGCGCGGCGTGCGGCTGAACCCGGCGGGCGAGCTGGTGATCCACCATTTCCGCAGCCAGATCGCCGACATGGAGCGGGTGCGCAGCCAGATCGCCGACCTGAAGGGAGAGCGGCGCGGCCATGTCGCCATCGCCTGCAGCCAGGCGCTGCTGCCGTATTTCCTGCCGCGCGAGATCGCCGCCTACCGCGCCGAGCACCCGGCGGTGACGTTCAGCGTCGATCTGCGCGACCGCGACGCCGCCGAGCAGACGCTGGTCGGTCACGCCGCCGATCTGGCGCTGGTGTTCGAGCCGGTGCGGCTGACCGAGGTGCAGACCCTGCTGACCGCGCCGCAGCCGGTGTGCGCGGTGATGGCGGCGGATCATCCGCTGGCGGGGTCAGGCCCGGTGCGGCTGCGCGACTGCCTGCGCTGGCCGGTGGCGATCCCCTCCGCGCCCTATGGCGTGCGCCACCTGCTCGACGCCGCGCTGTCGCGCTCCAGCCTGCGGCTGACCCCCGCGATCACCGCCAGCAGCTTCGAGTTCCTGCGCCAGTATGTGCTGGCGGAGCGGATGGTCTCGTTCCAGATTCCCATCGGCCTGCCCCGGGGCGGCGGCGACGGGCTGTGCAGCAGGCCGGTCGATCCGCGCGACATCGCCATGGGCCTGCTGCACGTCTGCCAGCTGCGCGGCCGCGCCCTGCCAGTCGCCGCCGCCCGCTTCAGCGCCCAGGTGGTGCGCACGCTGGCGGGGGCGTGACGGGGGATGGGGGCGGTGGACGAGCTAACCCAAGGCGGGCCCGTGCGACAGGCGCGGTCGCGCGCCGGGCGGCCTTTGGCGGCGGCGCCAAGGCAAGGGCGGAATGGGCGGGAGGCGGCCGGTCGGAGCACGTTCTCGCAACGGCGCCAGCCGCCGGGCCATCGCCCGGCGGCCAGCAATGCGGGTCGCGCTCAGGCGCGCCCGGCGGCCCCAAAGGCCGCCGGGCGGCGACGTCCGCCCCCGAGCGGGCGTCGCCATGGGCGCCGCCCGGGCGGACGCCGCCGCCCTCTGTCGCGCAGGCCGCGCCGCCGGAATCGGCTACGGCTTGCGCCTCCGCCGATGCGGCGCGCGCGCCCTGCCACCGGCAGGGCGCCGTTGCGCGCCGCGCGCATCACGCCGGACGTCGGCGCCCTGCGGAGTTGACCTGCCCTGTGCGCACTGCCGCCGCTCGCCCATGTCCGCTCCTGCGCCTGCAGCGAATGACCGGTCTGGTGAAACTGCACTGCGGCGCTTGAAGTTCAGGCGGAAGTCGGCTGTGGGCCGAACGCCCCTCCCCCCCTCAATGCGCCGCCCCCCAGGTCGCGCCTACGCCGCCCTCCACCGTCAGCGGCACGTCCAGATGCACCGCCGGGTGCGCGGCGCCCTCCATGACGCGCTTCACCGCCGCCAGCGTCGCCTGCGCCTCGGCCTCGGGCGCCTCGAACAGCAACTCGTCGTGCACCTGCAACAGCATCCGCGCCGACAGCCCTTCGGCCGCCAGCGCCGCCGGAACCCGGATCATGGCGCGGCGGATCACGTCCGCCGCCGTGCCCTGGATCGGCGCGTTGATCGCGGCGCGGTAGGCGAAGCTGGCGCGCGGGCCCTTGGCGTTGATCTCCGGCGTGTGGATGCGCCGCCCGAACAGCGTCTCGACATGGCCCTGCCGCTTCGCGATCTCCTTCGTGCGGTCCATATAGGCGCGGATGCCGGGGAAACGCTCGAAATAGGCGTCGATGAACGCCTTGGCCTCGGCCTGCGGGATGCGCAGGTTGTTGGACAGGCCGAAGGCGGAGATGCCGTAGATCACGCCGAAGTTGATCGCCTTGGCGCGGCGGCGGATCGCGGGGTCCATGCCCTCGATCGGCACGCCGAACATCTGGCTCGCGGTCATGGCGTGGATGTCCAGCCCGTCGCGGAACGCCTGTTTCAGCGCCGGGATGTCGGCGATGCAGGCCAGTATCCGCAGCTCGATCTGCGAATAATCCAGCGAGACCAGCACGTTGCCCTTTTCCGCGATGAAGGCGTCGCGGATGCGCCGCCCCTCCTCGGTGCGCACGGGGATGTTCTGCAGGTTGGGGTCGGTCGAGGACAGCCGCCCGGTGGTGGTGGCCGCCAGCGAGAACGCGGTATGCACCCGGCCGGTCTCGGCGTTGATGTGGCCCTGCAGCGCGTCGGTGTAGGTGCCTTTCAGCTTGGACAGCTGCCGCCAGTCCAGCACCCGCGCCGCGAGGTCGTTGCCCTCCGCCGCCAGCGGCTCCAGCACCTCGACGCCGGTGGCCCAGGCGCCGGTCTTGCCTTTTTCGCCGCCCGCCAGCCCCAGCTTGTCGAACAGCACTTCGCCAAGCTGTTTCGGGCTGCCGACGTTGAACGTCTCGCCCGCAAGCGCGTGGATTTCGTCCTCCAGCCCCGCCATGCGCTGGCTGAACGTGTTGGACAGCCGGCTCAGCGCGTCGCGGTCCACCTTGACGCCGTGCATCTCCATCGCCGCCAGCACCGGGACCAGCGGGCGCTCCAGCGTCTCATAGACCGTGGTCACGCGATGGCGCACGAGGCCGGGTTTCAGCACGCGGTGCAGCCGCAGCGTCACGTCGGCGTCCTCGGCGGCGTAGGGCGCCGCCTTGTCGAGCGCGACGCGGTCGAAGGTGATCTGCCCCTTGCCCGACCCCAGCAGCGCCTTGATCGGGATCGGCTCATGGTCGAGCAGCCGCTTGGACAGCGCGTCCATGCCGTGGCCGTGCAGGCCGGAGAACTGCGCATAGCTGAGCAGCATGGTGTCGTCGATCGGGCTGACGCTCACGCCATGGCGCGCCAGCACCTTGATGTCGTATTTCAGGTTCTGGCCGATCTTGAGCGTCGCCGGGTCGGCCAGCATGGGGCGCAGAATCTCCAGCGCCTCCTCCAGCCCCATCTGCCCCGGCGCGCGGGCGGCGGCCCCCAGCAGATCGCCGTCGCCCTCCATATGCCCCAGCGGGATATAGGCGGCGCGCCCCGGCGCCAGCGCCAGCGACACGCCGACCAGATCGGCGACCATCTCGTCGAGCGACGTGGTCTCGGTGTCCACCGCGACCGCGCCGATCTCCTGCGCCTCCGCCACCCAGGCGCGCAGCGTGTCGGCGTCGCGGATCACCGCATAGGCGGCGGTGTCGATGGGTTCGCGCGGCGCGGCGCCTGCGGCGTCATCGGCGGTATCGACAAGCGCGGCGTCCGGCGCGTCATCGGGCCGGGCGTTGGGGTTGTCCGGCGTCGCCACCGCTGCGGCCTCGAACGCGCCCGCGTCCGCGTCCATGGCGCTGGCGACGCGGTTGGTGAGGCCGGTGAACTCCATCGCCTTGAGAAAGCCGATCAGCTGCGCGGGTTCGGCGTCGCGCACCGCCAGCGCCTCCCAGTCGGGCAGGCCGGGCACGTCGTCGGCCAGCGTCACCAGACGTTTCGAGACGCGGATCTGCTCGGCGTTGTCGATCAGCGTCTGGCGCCGCCTGGGCTGCGTGATCTCGCCCGCCCGCGCCAGCAGCGTCTCGACGTCGCCGAACGCCTCGATCAGCTGCGCGGCGGTCTTGATCCCGATGCCGGGAGCGCCGGGCACGTTATCGACGCTGTCGCCGGCCAGCGCCTGCACGTCCACCACCCGCTCCGGGCCGACGCCGAACTTCTCGATCACCTCCGCGCGCCCGATGGCGCGCCCCTTCATGGCGTCGAGCATGGCGATGCGGTCGTCCACCAGTTGCATCAGATCCTTGTCCGACGAGACGATGGTCACCTGCGCGCCGTCCTTCGCCGCACGGCGCGCGTAGGTGGCGATGATGTCGTCGGCCTCCCACCCTTCCGCCTCGATGCAGGCGAGGTTGAAGGCGCGGGTGGCGTCGCGGATCAGCGCGAACTGCGGCCGCAGATCCTCCGGCGGCTCGGGGCGCTGGGCCTTGTATTCCGGGTAGATGGCGTTGCGGAAGGTCTTGGAGGAATGGTCGAAGATCACCGCCATATGGGTCGGGCGCGCACCGTTGCGCCCGTCCTCCAGCATCTTGTGGACCATGTTGCAAAAGCCCGCCACCGCGCCCACCGGCAGGCCGTCGCTCTTGCGGGTCAGCGGCGGCAGGGCGTGGAAGGCGCGAAAGATGAAGCCCGAGCCATCGACCAGCA
>Ga0100403_1002355_pt1 | contig 15287 bp, 17 predicted proteins | sample CryGeymet201501t_FD_83663 | JGI IMG/M metagenome (GOLD analysis project Ga0100403, IMG submission 83663) | Groundwater microbial communities from Crystal Geyser aquifers in Utah, USA - Crystal Geyser metaG 2015-01t | ecosystem: Environmental > Aquatic > Deep subsurface > Groundwater | place...
AATAACGGATTGTGAATAATGTTGACTGTTCCAAATGCAGTAATATATTCAACAATATTCACGCCATAAGTACTTTCTTTAGGCTTCGTTCTCAATTGTCCTCGTGCGAATTCATTAATAGCCTGGATAACTACACCGCCCGCGACAAGAACCTTTGTGTCATTACCATAGGTAAATCCTTCACGTAAGAATGTATTGAAGTCAGGAGCCGTGAGAACGCCACCCTGATTTTGAACATACGAATTACCACCTTCAATGAATTCAAGTACACCACCTGTAGCTCGGCGAGGGGTTCCCTGAGTACCAGAGGTATCAGAATTTTTCTCTCCAAACCACATTGCGCGCTCAATATCCAGTGCGTGCTCCGTGCCTTTCTTTGCACGAAGGTATGGCAAATCAGGACCTCCATAGAGCTTGGCCTCCTTCTCGGTGCCGCTAACTGCAATAGAGGTTTTGAATATTTGTGTATAATTTGTCTGAGGTGTTGTTCTGGTAGTATTAACATTCCGTGCTCCAGAATTTTCTTCATTGACATTGCCAATGATGTAGAGACCATCGGCATCAGCGCCAGCAGCCGCAGAGGTCGTTCCAAAGGAACGTCCTGCAGCGGCGACAGTAATAGTTGTCGCACTTGCGATTGTGTCAACAAGGAAACGTTCGCTGGTACGAGCGTTCAAAACCACATCTCCGACATTGAAGATATGGGCCGAACTAGAACCAGCTCCTGTAACAGTGATGGTTACAGCTCCAGAAGCGACATAAGTGCCGCTTACCTTCGCGTAACGACCTCCGTACGAATCTTCCAACCAAGTAAAGGTTGGATTACCCGTAGCCTGTTTCATGATGCTAGAACCCCTCCAAGCCTTACCATCATATACCTTTCCAACATTCGTCAGAAGAGATACAAGTGGATGTTTGTTTATATGTGTTAGCTTCACGTCTCCGTGAAGATCGGACTATATTTTCATCCCATGGGATGCAGAACCTTTAGTCTCTGAACGAGCATCAATAAGTTTTTTTACTCTATTTTGCTTCCTTTTTAGAGTGAAGAATAATCCACTCTCTATAAAAGAATGCTGAGTAAAATAGAAATTTATGAATGGAATATTATTCTTAGTTAACGTCCTCTGAATCTTACCGACATCCACTCCATTACTCTGGAGAAATAAACGAAAATCTAATATCCATCCAGATTCACTTTTACCTAAACCTATTTTATACATGCCAGGCAAATATTGGAGACCATTTTTCTTGATCCTTTCATTGTTAAATGAGATATAGCCATCGCCATCCATTATACCTGCTATAAACCATTTTTTAATTTGCCATGAAGCATCCCATAATACATATGGAACGCAACTTTTATTACCTGTTTGCTTCCTAAAAAAATCAGCAAACTCAGAAAATTTAGCATGTAAGCAATATTGTTGCTTTTTACTCCAGCCAACACACTTGGTTCTTATATATACATTCGCAATACATGGGGGAATAAGTTTTTTAATGCAAGATAAGGTTTGCTCGGCAAAATCTTTATCTATTACTTGCAATGAAAAACTATTATCCTTACCCAAATATCCATCTGTCAAATATACGCCAAGTAAATAGGCAATTTCTTTATTAATGCTTTCGCTGCTGATTGACTCTAAATCCATATTTTACTCTTTGGTCATGAATTACTTTACGAGTGTTTCCAGCAATTTGTTCTGTTGATATATACGCTTGAATCACGTCTATTACTAGATCGCTACCCAACAAACTTAGGTTCAAGCAGGAATATTTTATCTACCACGTCAACCACTAACCGACTCTCTGCGTTTGATACACCTGTATCACGAGCAGCGTTGCTACTGTCAAGAGTGACTGTACCAACGTCATGAGTAGGTTCATTTACATACGGATAAGTAGCCATAAACGTGATAAAATATTAAGTAACTAAGAGAATCATCGTAGTTACCTAGCTAAAATGCGTTAGGATTTGACTTGCCGCTAATAAGGCTGTCAACAACACTGGAACCACCGAGTGATCCCGATTGCTGTGATTGCCCACCACCTGCGTTAGCCGCAAGATTTTTAGCGTTTTCAGCATTTCTTAAATTATCAGCCTCCTTTAGTAATGATTCCCCTTTTACAACTTTGTATGCGACTTCAATATCATCCTGGTTTGGATGATGCTCAAGCCACTGATCAACCAATTGAGCATATTCTGCGAAATCGGGTGTACTGTCAATAAAGTGAGATATTTTCTTCTCGTATTCACGTAAAGATTCAGCTTCACTCAAATCCTTTTTTACTTTCGCTTCAAAAGATTGGAGTTTCTCACTGATTCTTTTTTCAATGTCATCAGAAGAGGCTTTATCAAATGCTTTTGTGCCCATATCCTTTTTTACACCTTCCTTAGCTTCGGTAACTACCTGTGCATCACTGATTGAAACTTTGCCTGAAGCAACAGCTTCAATAAGTGTAGAATCTATCTTCCCATCTAAGATGGCTTGTACAAGATCAGGACTGTCATCCAGTTTATCCAATAATGGTTGAATATCTTTAAAAAACTTACGATATTCACCAAGTTCCTCACCTTGACTTCCAATTTTTTTTTGCAATTCTTCATAATTCTTACTATGAGAATCGCTGTCATTACCGTCATTATTTGTCCTGGCCTTCCCCTCCTCACCCGACTCCCCCGCGTCAGTATTGAACACAGGATCGGTATTGATGAGGTTATCAGAGCTACCCGTTGTACCAACGGACTCATTTTTAATGTCATCAGCCATAATTTTTATGTGAAAACATTACCGCATATATAAGGTATGCTTCTTACAAAACGATAAATGCTCACCTTACTTCATAATTAAGTTAACAACTGCTCAATTGTCAATGTACTAACAGAATGCTTCTATTTCTTATCCGATTCACTCCTTAACTTTCTTTTTGCTATATTTTTTACTAAATCCAGTAAATCAACTTTATTATCACAGTCCCCTTTCTTGGACGCAATCAATTTCTTTCCAATGATATCAGTAATATTTTGCGCCCTTGCTATGGATGCGCGATCTTCATTAGTCAATAACATATAGTTCAATTTCCAAGAATAATTATAATACTTTTATTGACATTACCTTTAAAGAAGATGTAGCACGATCCATATCTTCAGTAAATGATTCCTGTTTAACCTTTAAAGTAATGTAATAATCTTTACCAACCTCCCATTTCTTTATTTCAGGCAATGATTGAGAATTAATACTTATATAAGGATATCGCTTTTTATTAGTGCTAAGCGTACCTATAGGGACATCTGCTTTACTAAATTGATATCCCGCGTCACGAAAGCCACCTTTTAACGATTTCACTTTATCAATTTCATTCACAATAATTTTCCTTTTATTTGAAGAATCCATATGTAACAATATTACGTTTATTTAACATTGAGTGAATTAGCAAAGCTCCTATGTTTTACCAGAGTACCCCCAGCAACTCCCCTTGCCTTAAATTCCTTCATTGCAGAACGATCAATCATTGGCATGTCTTTCATATATCCTGACCTCATCTTTTTCCTAAGCATAGCACGCCTATTCTCTAACATATCAGGACGTATCATACCTTCACGCGTAGACGCGGACGTTGAACGTAATGACGGATATTTTTTCATACAATATTCAGCTAATTATGTAATCAAAAATATTTTTTATATTATAAAAAAATTATAACATAAGTACATTAGTACAATTTGTCAACATCATCTTTTTTGCCCTCATCTAAAATTCCATTCCTTTTATTGAGTAACAACTGCATATAGCCAATATGATCATTCAATCCTGAACAAGCTCCTTGATTCCGCGACATTTGAACTAAATCCTTTTGCGGATCAAGAGTCCTTTGGACTCTATCAATAAATAAAGCCCTTTCATTAGCATACTTGCACAATGCTGAATAATAGCGAGGACTTTGGATCAGTTCAATAAATATATTTTCCATTTCATTATTACTCAATTCAATTAATTCAGCAGCCAGAGATTCTTTATTAACTTTATTCTTTTCATTCTTCATAATAGTGAAAAAAGTAAATAATTCACATTCCACTCAAATATCTAATACGGACCATACAATTTCTTCCTAGCCATCTCTCCAGCCACCTCGCCACCACCAGCAGTATTTTTACCTTGTTCTGATATTTTATATAACTGGTCCCTGACATATGATCGCATACCCTGAAAATCACCAGATTTTATCTTTTCTCTTATTACACCCCTCTGTTTCGCATTGTTTAATCTACCCACAACACCATTTAAGCTACTTAAATCTTTCATATATATATTCACAAGCTTTCTTCTACCTTTATTTGTTTTATAACGATTTATATATTCGCCCCTTTTCATCTCCATTACGTTGCCTGCGTTTAAGATATTTCTCAATATTTTATTTGTCGCAATTTGCTGTGCCATAATTTTTTAGCGCTGTATATTCAACGCCCTATTAATTAAATTAGATTCTATACTTGAATTACCCTTTGATGGAATATTCGTGTTAACCTTCCCACCGCGATTTAATCCGCCTATATTGGGAACCATTCCTTTTAAACCCTTCACCGTAGGTGGCTGTGCCTGTCCTTGTAAGAGATTTATGGGAAGAGACGCCTCAGAAAACTGCGACTGCTGACCTCCGCCCATAAGTGCTAATGCCTGCTGAAGTTTATCGGGAGAAATTTGCCTCAATCTTGAACTGGGAGAAACTAATTGATTTTCATTATTATCACCCCGTTGCAATTGATTCATGGGATCAGGAGATTGATCAGGAGGAATTTGTCCGCTATCAATCAATTGTTGCATTTCAGGTGTGACTTCATTACCCTCACTTGCCTTTGCTATAGAATCAATAGTCCAATTCCAATGATGTAGAATTTTTGATGTAAGTTTACGTGGATCTGTAAACGGTAAGCCAATGAGTAACTGGAAAAGATCCATATCCTGTTTTTTATCAACATCATTTTGTCCCGCAATTGATGGAAGTACAGTTGCTTTATAATCAAATTCACCTCGTAAATCATCTTTCTCTATAATGGGAAACATAATCTCGCCATCATCACCCGTAATACGCATCACCATTGAGCGTGTATAAAATTGCTCCTGCATAGACATCCACATCCTCATAAGACGAGCAAATCCGCTACCAAGATGATTCACGAATAATCTCACTCTCTCAAGAGTTGATTCCCTTAAATGACGAACCTCTGTTGCAGATCCCGCGCCGCCCGATCCCGATCCCATTGAAGCATCGTCAACACCTGATGCGTAGCGCATGTCACTCTTTAATAGATCTTCCTCTTTATAGGCACTTTGTTTAATATCTCCAAATTGAACCTCGCGAACTCCGTTCGGATCGGGAGAGTAGATAATGCCAAATGGACGGGTTACCAATTCATCTTTATTGATATTGGCCATTGGATTAACAATCCACATTTTATGAATACTGAGAGTTGCCGAGTCAAGCCTCTGATTTTTAATCATATTCAGCATTATCTGAGGATTCTCTAAAATTATTGGTAATCCGATACCCTCGTATTCATTCGGAAGTTTTAGGTAAGGGAATTCAATAAAGGGAGCTTCTTTATGGTTATACGGATTAGGCATTTCCGCATTCTTGAAAATCGGAACACCATTAACCATAACTGAATAACGATCGTCAAATGGCCTCCACCACTCAAATACTTCATGCATTTTCAGATCATTATCAGACTGATCTTGATATATATTGTCAGATATTCCACTAAATGAATTATGTGCAAGACCTCCTTTACTAATTTTTTCGTGACTAAACTTTACTTCATTACGTATGCTGGCATAATTCGTGAGATCTTGCGCTCCCATTTTAAATGCAAGATTTAAACGCTTTTTATCATACATTGGGTATTTTAATTTAATGGCCTCTCCTGAAAGTATTTTTCTTTTAAACCAAAATTGTTTATCACGACCATTCACATTCCTCCAGTCATACCATAAATCATAATTATCAACCCACTCAGCGTAAGGAGCGTCATAAAAAGTTTTTTTCTTTTTTACCCAATTATCTTTATTTTTATTAATATTTTGTCCAGAGAAAAATTCATATTCACGAATATCCCTTTTCCAGTAAGACTGTAAATATCCCTGTCCATATACCAATGAAGCTCTGCACAAATCCTCAACCTTAGCATCCATTCCCGCGATTTCCCAAGTATAATCATGCAACTGCTTTTGTTTTACCGCTTTCAACTGATCGTCCTCATTTCTACCTTGCACATTAAAATCAGGACGAGCATCTATAATTCTTGGTATCAAAGTTTCAACGGCGGCATGCGTATAAGGAACAAAAACATTTGCTTGCCATTTTTTAATCTGTGCAGCGCGATCTCCCGTATAGCTGATATAAAGCTTATACGAACGATCCAGGCGTGGACGAATTATTGAGGTAAAATAAAATCTCGCATCCTCAAGTTGAATATTGAACTTTTTTATAAGATTCACCTCCTTGGTACCAAAATCATGAGGACTATAAACAATATTACTTGCCATAAAAAATATTAGTAAGCATAACCGCTCGGAAGTATATTATTATAATTGATTTGTTCAAGCTTTTTATCATAGAGTATTTTAAATCCCTGTAAAGCAATTGCCGAAGAAAATATACAATCATCATAAAATCCTTCCATAGGTACTGCGTTATTATAACGGTCATATACAAAAACTGTCATCTCATCAATAATTTCCTTGCTATGAATAGTAATAGATCCTTCGCGAAAGGCCTGATAAAAATCATCCAGCATAAGAGGGCGTGTCACCTTTGTGGTCCTCCATCCTAATTTATCAGAATACTTTATACCCATTGTTTCAATTTTTGATTGGCGAAAATAAAGTGATGGATACGCTAATTGTTTTAAAATGGTTACAGTTGTTAATCCATGATTATTTACTTCAGGAACCATCAAAGCATTATTATATAAACGTCCCCATTGATTTAATAATTCCCCAAATACATCAGCAGAACAATGACCGCGATACATCGCGACCTCCTCACCTGAGGAACGATCCCAAATGGTCGCAACAGAATAATCACCTCCATCAATGCCCTCAGCTACGTCAGCGCCAACTACATACAGATTATGATCAATTGGCTTCTTGTAAACCCTGAGTCCATTTTTATCAATGTAGACTTGCTGACTATTAGTGCTATCATCCATTATAACATAGTCACCAACATTAAGTATGTTTTTGCGATGATCTTCAACTAAGGCAGCATCAAATACAGGTCTACCTGAAGAAAGGAACTTCAGACCATACTCTTGAGCAAACATGCGAGGATTGTTCATTCTCTTTTTTATGAGATCTATTTCCTCCTGCGTATATTCCCACCACCAACCATACATTTTTTTAATATAGCCATTATTATCATCCATCCACATGCGATGATAAAGATTCCCAACTCCACGCGGAGTTGATTCTATAACCAGGCTTCCATCAATAGGAACTGAAGCCTCTAAAACCATTAACTTTTCATCAGCCTTTTCCCAAGCGCTTAATTCCGTACAAAGACAATTATTGAGCGTATAGCCACGTCCAACATTTTCGGTGGAAGGAAGTACGAGTATTTTGGAATCAACACGCGGGAAACTTATTTCATATTTAGAATTGTATTGTATGGTGGGGCGCAATGCTTCAGGAGTTGTTTTATAAAATGTCTTTATTTTATCAAGCAATTCAGCCGTCATATCACTATTATATCCAATTAAGGCAGTTGTAATACCAGGGGTTGTAATTGTTCTATGATAATAAAGTGCGGTCATGGCGCTTGAAAATCCTATTTGACGACTTTTTAAAATAATAGCACGATTATTACTTGAAACCGTATTAAAAAGATCCTTTTGAGCTTCATTTAGAATAAACTTCTGTAAACCTTTATTCTTTGTCTTTATTTTACAAAAATTTTCAATATAAAACTTCGGATCAAGTAATTTTTCAATTTTGTATTCATTATTCATAAATGTCGCTATACTGTACCACCTCCTTTTCTTTGTTAGGTGAGCCGTATAATTTTGACGCAAGAACCTTTTCACTCTCGATTGCCCTTAATTCATCCTCAGGAACAACAGGCTGAATAACATCGTAGTGTTCTTTAATTGCCCCTGACGGAAGCGACTCTCGCGCTTTAAGCAATGCCTCCTCCCAGCCAACTGAAGAAACATCATCCTTGTCATACTTATCAATTCCAATTGATTTCATTATAACGCCATAAGTTTTTAGACGCACGGCATCTGAAGATGAGTTCTCCGCAATATCCTTTAATCCTAATACTATTGAGTCAAAGGTAATCCCGCTATTTGCAAGCGCTTCATGATATTCCCTCCTTATTTGCATTTTATCTAAAGTTCTATAAACGTCCGAAACAGCTTTAACGCCAATCATTTTCCGCAGTTCCTTCGGATCTTTAGTGATTGTGAGAGCTTTTAAAAGTATAGCATCCCTGAATGCGTCATCCTTATTAAAGCTATACCTTCCCCTTACGAACATAACAGGCTTTAGCATTGCCATATTTTTCTATATTCTTAATATAGTAAGGTATACGTGTATTTATAAAAAATATATATTTTCTACCGTGCTCCTCTTCGTAGCAGTTAATATAATTGAGGATGTAATCCAAAAAATTTACATATGCCATTTTATTTTCCTCACCATATTTAAGAAGCTCCAATCTCTCATCCATTTGATATACGAGAAGTAAGTGTTCAAACAGCATGTATTTATAAGGATACTCATATTTAACCTTAAATGGATTGTTTAAAGAAAAGTCAGGAAAAAAATCATCAAAATATATAACAACCTTTTTATAAATATCGTTGGCGGTGAACATGCGCAAATTTACACCTACGTAATATCTCATAAACACCGACCAGGCTCCATCCAACTTACATCCTGACGTATGGCCTGATGTATTTCTCTTCATACCCATGTAACGGAACTTTCTTGAAAGCCATGTAACCTTTACAATATAATCAAACACAACTCGCTGATACTCAATTACCGTATTCCTTATAAGCAGGTTATATACATCAAGAGATGTGCCATCATCAGTACTAACATCATCTATATTACATCTTATTAAAGTTTTGTTACCAGAAAATAGATTCTCATATTTTTTAGGATAATTCTTCATAGTGAATCGCGATGCTATACCACCATACGTGGATGGCTTGAACTCTCCCGCTTAATGTCTTAAAAGAAAATCAAAGTCTGGAGGATGTGAACCGTCCTAAAAAATCGGACAGTTGAGATTATTCTCAAATGACAGTGACGAAAATACGCTACACAGGAGGATTAACGATGCCTGTAATAATAAGAACCCATAAAAAAATCATTAAAATTACTGAAAGGAGTATATTACCCAGCTTATTTTTCCATACATTTAAACTTTCCGCTCTACTATTATTAAATACTTCACTCTGTTTTAAATTGTTCCATATCTTAACACTATCCTTTTCAACAATGTCAATACGAGATTCAATATTAGAAACCCTTCCATTTGTACGCTGCGATTCACTTAAAATACCTTTTAAAAGCACCTTATGTTCAGCAAGCTCCCTACCTATTTCACCGATGGATAATCCTGATAACCTTGAAATAATATTCAGAATATCTCCAGCCACCAAATCTTTTCTATTAGATGTCATATGTTTTTAATATTATGTAGGATATGTAGATTGACCAGATGGATCTAATACGGGTTTAGGAACATCATCTTCAGAAACATCGCTTTCCGCACCTAATAGATTATTTAAAATTTCCTCAAAAAGATCCGCGAGGTCACGATCATTTTGTCTTACCTTTTCAAGGAACGCGCTGATAGAGTCAGTATCCTGAACATCAATGCCGTACCGCATCATGGTCTTGAAAAAATCACGCAATATTTTATTTTTAGAATCCATAAACGCATCCTCATTCTTAACCCTGACACTCTCAAAATTATTCCTGCGTGATTGTATGTCAGCAAATTTATTCTGTAATTGTTGCCTCATATTATTTGAAGCAGCTTCATCGTTCGCGATATCTATGGATGAAATAGGCATGTGTCGCATAATTATTCAGTTGACCCATTATTTAGTTTAGATGAAGAAAAGCTGGTATTTAGAGGATATAATGAAAATCCAAGTGTAGCAAGTATACTTCGCAACGTACGGGAAGCCGCGTGCTCTTTACCTGGAATACCGAGCACATTTTTACCCTGGACAGCTTCACCTAATTGCCTCCACCTATAATTAGGCAGAGCCTTTACCAAATCAGGATTTATCATCGCTGTAACAGGTCCGATGGGAGCCGCGATTGTTGGGGTAAAGGTCTCTGCCGCGGAACGAGTGAATAAACCCGCCTTCTCCATATTAGTGGCATCAACGGGATATAATTGCTGACCAAACATACCCTGAGGATTTGATTCATTGAGAATCATCGGCTGAATAAAATAATCAAGCAAAAGTTGTCCTTCAGGAGTTTTTAAAAATGGACTCTTATCAAGGATACTCATTATATTACTTGAAAGTGTTTTTTTATATTTACGCTCACCAGGGGTAAACATATTCAAAGTATAATAGGGGAGCATATTTGTCATATTTATATACACTGGGTTTTGCTCTAAAAATGGTATAGGAATTTTTACCATACCAGGATCTTTATACCACTGATAATAGGGCAATTCCAACGCTTTTTTTTCTACGGGGTTTGCCTGTCCTGAAAATTCCTGAAGCATTTGTTCAATTCTTGAAAACGCGGAGGGATTATAAAGAGCCGTCCTACCCGTTTTTACAAGCATGCCATAGGTGAATGAAGCGAACGGAGCTCCGAGTATCGGTAACGCGCGCAATATTTTTACCGCGCCTGGCATCGCAAGATAATTCATGTATACATCGTGACTTAATTGCATTGATTTTAAAGGTGACAATTTATATCTTCCACTCTCTTTAATAAGATCGGAAGATGAAAGATCAATAAATCTCTTAATCTTTATAATTTCCTGTTGACTCAATCCATGCATTGACGTGTAAAAGGATGTCCCAAGTTTAAAACTCTGATCAATCTTCTCATATAAACTCATGGGCTTTGTAAGATAGGCATAGGCAAATTTAGCAAATCCATTTCCTGCATCACCTTTACTTTTTAAGTTTTTAAGCATGCTGCGAAAAGAGCCCTCATATATCTCAGCGGAAATAGTCGTGACCGATTCTCCTATTGCTTCAGGTAACATTCCTGAGCGAATAAATCCTGTTTCCGTACCCAGAGCCTTGCCTGGAATAGAGGCTACATCCATTCCGCTCCGTGAAAGATTCTTTTGGATGATTGCTTCAACCTCGCGACTATTTAACAAGTCATTACGCAAACCCGCAACCTCCTTAAATTCCTTCGGAAGAGATGCCACTGCTTCAGCTCGCCCACTCTCCTTAACCGCTCCCACGTAAGCATCCGTCATGTCATTAAAAAATTTACCTGAAGTCAGGAACTGGGGATTGAAATGATACGTTTTTTGAAAAAGGCTCGGATATTTATCCATCACAGATGCCCACCCATGATCGGAGACAAGGCTATTTACCATACGTTTATCAACCTTGCCACTTATCATTTTCCATGCGCCACGAATGCTCCTCAAATATTCAGGATTAAATATATTCAATCCATACATCCATGCCATTGTAGGATTCCCCGCGATACCATTTATGTACGCGGAAGGAGAGAGTCCTATTTTAGTTATTTTAAAAGTCTGTATAATATTTTTATATACATCAAATACCTGCTCAACGCTTAATTTTTTACCATTAGGAAGGGATATTGATTTCGCCGTCATCTTACTGGCAAGATCATCGAGAGCATAAATACCACTCTTCGTATGTTTTATTTTAATCAAGGTATCAAGAGCTTTTCTGGATTCCTCTTCGGCAACCGACTCGCCACCGAAGCGTAACGCGTTATGTTCAGAGCCAAGAGATCTCGCTAAATTAGCTTCATTACCCGCGAGTTCCTTAGCTGAATCCCTGATCTTTTTCAATATTCTCTGCACCTCGGCATCCTCTCCAGGCACAGGTGCATCCATCTTATTCATATCAAGCATATCTTCAAGAGCTTTAAAAGCCTTTGGATCATTCCTACCAACATAAAGAGAACCTTGTCCTGAAAATTCTTGTTTTTGAGCATAAATAAGTTCTTCCATTTTTTTTTCAGCTTCAAACCAATCTTTATTTTTATACTTCAAAAAATTAATGGTTTGGTCTCCCCATGTATACGTATTTATTTTTTTTTCAATTACATCACCAAGACGAGGTAAATTACCGTAACTTCTTCCAGCGCCCTTATTCAGGGATCCCATAAAATCTCTCCCAATAAGACTATCATAAGATGAGCTTGATTCAGCAGATTTTTTCACCAAGCTCTTTAACGCGGGGGATTTTTTTAAACCAGGTATCAACCTACCTAAAAACGCGCCTTTACTCAAAGCGCTAGAAGATACGGCAGATAATCCACCCTTTATACCCGCCTTTCCAACTCCAACCGCGACACGGGGGATGACTGCTGATGTGCCTACCGAGGCCCACGTAAGCGGATCGCCCGCCACATCCAAAGAAAATCCAAGTGGCATTGAAATAATATTGGGAATGTTATATTGACGTAAAATATCGCCATACAACCCTCTTTCCTTGATATTCGCGGGTATATTAGCTAATCCCTTTTTAGATCCTTTACCCAAAAGGCTCTCTACTGCACCAACCTCTGCGTACAAAGGCAATGTAAACGCCTGGATCGCCCGTGAGACAAGCCCCCCTTGTCTTGTAATAGCTTCCTCCTTGGGAGCATCTCCATACCACCTTTTTTCTAACCTTTCAGCCTCAAGTTTAGAGCGCTCTTTTTTCACACGTTCAAGATTGAGCTGATTCTGCACATCCAAATTTGTCGGCTCAGCATTTTTCGTAAGGGCGGTCGGTGACGCGCGAAGATCGCCTGAAATATCCGATTCTTTTCCCTTTAACTTCTTTAACTGTTCAGAAAAATCCATATAAAAATAGCTTCAAAACCAGTATAACATAGGTTACTTTCCCAATTTCCGCAGTTGAATATCCATATTCAAACTCTTGAAATACCTTTTCAATTTTATGTCCAGGGTAAAGGATGGCATGAGATGCGGTTTCACGTCACGAAACACCTTGTAGAAACCGTTATATGCTCTCCTGGCCTTTCTTTCATTCAGAACCATGCGGCCAAAATCAGGCAACACCACATCACCTCGCTCCCTCAAGAGATCAATCGTTGTCTTCACGAAAGCGTACCAATACTGTTCCATGAGATCGGGCGCAACGTACTGAGCTCTTTTTGATGCCAGGATAAAAAACTCTTTCTTCAAATTTTTGGAAGCAAACAACTTTTTATTTACCACTCTCATAAGAAAAAAATTACCGCCTTAACGTTGGTGATTCTTTTTGAATCGCGCTAAGGCGGATTTGGTTGGGGAAAAGAGCTGTCACACTCTGAATTTTTTAGAATAAATATATTCTTATCTACATACTAGCATAAGTACCTTATCCGTAAACCCTAGGCTTTAACCCAGGGATTTATTTTTTGTGAAAAAATTTTTGGGGGGGGGTGGTTAAAAGACCTTACCCCTTACCCCTTACCCCTTACCCCTAACCACTTATCCGTTATCAATTATCCATTTATCCATTACGCCATCCATGACCCCATAACCCGTAACCCTAGACCCTATAACCCGTAACCCTATAAACCTATCCCTCGTCATTTTATCCATTTATCAATCCCCATGGGTATCTTTATACCTTTTTCGCATTAGAGGTATCTTTGTACCTTTCCCACATTTAAAACGCGTAGAGAGGCTCGTAGAGCCTCCAGAGCGATCCTAGAGAGGGGAGAGGAGTATGGAGGTAGGAGGATAGGGATACAGGGGAAGGGGGGGCGGAGAGATGAGGGACAAGACAGATGCAGGGGATAAGATGGGGGGGGTAAGAGAAAAAAAATGGGGTAAGACTAAGAGGTGGGTACCGATCCTAGTCCTAAACCCACGCCCCTCCCACGCAAATCCGAACCACCCCCCACCCACGTATCCGCTCGCCGCGTTTTAAATACCCTTTGATTGTTAGTTATGGTTTCTGCGCTTGCCCTGTCACCCACAGAGGATCGACGGGGCGGTCGGGAGCAAAGAAGCCCTTTGCTTATTTACTTCTAACTTATATATATATGTACAACTTCCTTAAAGTAAGCGATCAAACGCTATCGGCAATGCCGAGTGGTAAATACTCTATTGAGTTGGAGAGTGTAAGAGTTGCTGACACAAAAGATGGCGCGCATAAAATCCTAGCCGCCGTTTTTTCAGTAACCGAAGGTATGAAATACGGTGGTCGCAAGATTTTTGAGTATTGGAATTGCGAGCATCATAATGAAACAGTCGTGGAGATCGCATTGTCGCAGATTAAGTCATACCTGCGAGCGACTTCGGGCAAGGATTTCAACGCGGAGGTGGAGAATATAACGGACTTGTGCAAGATATTGAACGATACAGCGCACATTCCCGTATTGGCAACCATCCGCACCGTTGAGTCCGTAGGATTTATGCCCCAAAATAAAATATCGTCATTCGCGGAATTGAAGGATTAGTTTATTCCGCGATAACTTAAAGCCGCTTGCGCGGCTTTTGGTTATGGTAGTTACTTAAAGCCGCTTGCGCGGCTTTTGGTTATGGTAGTTACTTAAAGCCGCTTGTGCGGCTTTTGGTTATGGTAGTTACTTAAAGCCGCTTGTGCGACTATTACTTAAAGACATTTACACAGTTTTATTATTTATTTTCACCCAACCCTATGCAAGGCATTGCCATTTTCCACAATAGCATAAATCCTGACAAAGTTGAGAAAATTAAGCATATGCTTCATAGCTGGGGGAGTGGAATGGATTTTACAAAAGTTGAGAAAATGGATAACGGATATAAGGTTAATGGATATACGGGTAACGGATATAAGGGTAATGGATATAAGGGTAATGGATATAAGGGTAATGGATATAAGGTTATTTATATTTAATTTAAGGATAAAAATATAATATTAAAGATATAATATTAAATTAAAGTTCAGAATAATATATAATAATTATCAACCTTATCCCTTATCATCAACCTTATCCCTTGTCATCAACCTTATCCCTTATCATCAACCTTATCCCTTGTCATCAACCTTATCCCTTATCATCAACCTTATCCCTTATCATCAACCTTATCCCTTATCA
>Ga0100403_1002357_pt1 | contig 15283 bp, 15 predicted proteins | sample CryGeymet201501t_FD_83663 | JGI IMG/M metagenome (GOLD analysis project Ga0100403, IMG submission 83663) | Groundwater microbial communities from Crystal Geyser aquifers in Utah, USA - Crystal Geyser metaG 2015-01t | ecosystem: Environmental > Aquatic > Deep subsurface > Groundwater | place...
GGCGGTCGTCGGCACCGGCGCGGTCGCCGCCACGGTCGCCGACTTCTTCGCCTGCGGCTGCTTCTGAAGGCGCGCGATCTCGGCCTCCTTCTCCGCGATCTGCTGCGTGAGCTTCGCGATCGTCTCCGGATCGTGCGCGCCGGCGAGATCGAGCTTCAGCGCCGCCTTCTCGTTCTCCGCGTTTTGAATCTGCACGCGCATCGACGCGAGCTCGATCTCCGCAGCTGCCTCGCGATCGTGCGCCGCCTTGAGCGTCGTCGTCCCCGCGATCACCGCCACGCCGAGCGCGACCGCCGCCAGCACCGCGCCGAAGCGCCACCGCTTCTTGCCGCGATCATTCGCGATCGCCGCGAGGCGCGCTTCCTGCTCCGCGTTCGCGCGCGCGACCTGCATGCGCTCCGCCGCTTCCGCCTCCGCCTTCGCGCGGGCGATCGCCGCCGCCGCCATCGCGCCGACCTCCGCCGCGTGGCGCTCGTCCTCGTGACGCTTCGCCGCCGCCGCCGCTTCCGCGTCGCGCGCGCGCTTCGCCTCCGCCGCGCGCGCGCGCTCGATCGCTGCCGCGCGCTCTTCCTCGGCACGCTTCGCCGCCAGCTCCGCGTCGCGCTTCGCCTTCGCAACTTGCTCTTCGTGATCGCGGAGGAGGTCCTGAATCGAAACGAGCGCCGACGTATCCATGAAACCGATGCCTTCCTTTCGTGTGCGTGCGTTGTTCGTGATCGCGTCCGAGTGACCCTCGTGAGACAACGCGCGGGCCGCGCAATTGGCTGGGCGCGCGTCATCCATGCGGGCGACCTTGGTGTCAGAATCGCGGTAATCTCGGGCAAATGCAGCGTCGTCACACCTGTCGTACATCCGCGCGATGACTGCGCGCGTCGCCGTCGTCGACGAGGCGGATCGCTTCGTGCGCTGGGCCGACCGCAAGGAGGTGCACCGCGATCGCCTCCTGCACCGGAGCGTCCACGTGATCGTCCTCGACGCGCAGAACCGGCTCGTCATCCAGCTCCGCCATCGCGACAAGCTGACGTACGCGCACCACTGGGACATCTCGTGCAGCGGTCACGTCGAGGAGCCGGACTACCCGCGCGCGCCGGACGGATCGATGATCGGCCTGAACCCCGGGCCCGAGCTCGATCGCGTCTACGAGGCGTGCGCCGCGCGCGAGCTCGAAGAGGAGCTCGGCGTGCGCGCGCCGCTCACGTACCTCGGTTACTTCGGGCCCGAGCCCGGCGTGCACTACGAGCAAATTCATTTGTACTCTGCACGGAGCGACGGACCGTACACCGCGCAGGCCGAGGAGATCGAGGCGCTCCGCGCGGTGACGCCCGAGGAGCTCGACGCGCTGACCGACCATCCAGTGACCGGCTCGCTCCGCCTACTCGCGAACGTCGCGCGAAAACGCGGGTGGTGGTAATCCGCGAAGATCGATGCTGCCGCTGGAATCGGTCCTCGCGAACGTGTCGCTCTTCGAGTCGCTTCGCCCCGACGAGATCGGCCGCGCCGCGCGCGCGTTCACCGTCGAGAAGCTCGCCGCGGGCGACGAGCGCGACATCGCGGCCGACGCGGAGAGCGCGCGCCTCGTCGTCGTCGTCACCGGCCGCATCGCGCTCGACGTGCGCACCGGCGGCACGCACGGGCGATCGATCCTCGAGCCCGGCGATCGCTACGGCGAGATGGCGCTCGTCTCCGGTCACGCGCGCGCGATGCACCTCGAGGCCGAAGAGGCGTCGACCATCGCGACGATCGATCGCAGCGGATTCGATCGCTTGCTCGCGGATTTTCCGGCGATCGCGCTGCCGCTCGCGGACGAGCTGTCGCGCGAGCTCCACGCGAAGCACGACGCCGTGCGCGAGCTCCTAGAGCTCCACGCCGAGGAGCTGCCGAAGGATCAGCTGAGCGCGGCCGTCGACGAGCGGCGCAGCGTGATCGCGCGTCGCGGCGCGCGCGTCGCGCGCCTCACGCCGCGCGCGCTCTTTCACAAGCTCGTCGCGCAGCAAGGCGCGGAGCCGCCGTTCTGGATCCTCGTCGGCTTCATCGTGTCGCTCGGGCTCGCCCGGCTCGTCGTCTACATGATCCTGAAGTACCACCTCGAGAAGCAGCTCTTCGCGCTCGTGCCGGGCAACGATCCAAACCCGATGCACGTGCATCACTTCAACTACGGGCTCTTGATGATCGGCGCGGCGGGGCTCGCGGCGCTGCTCCCGTTCGGGCGGCGCGCGCTGCGCGGCCTCGCGTTCGCGTTCGGCTTCGGCTGCGGGCTCGTGTTCGACGAGTTCGCGCTGATTTGGAATTTGAATCCCGAGTACGCCAACCCGTCGAGCCTCGTCGCGTGCGGGATCGCCGCGGCGGTGCTCGTGCAGCTCACGTATTTCCGCGGCTACTGGCGTGCGCTCGCGCGTCGCGCGTTCTTGTCGATGCGAGGCGGGCGATGACGGTCGAGGCGCTTCGCAAAGTCGAGTACCTCGCGGGGCTCGACGACGAGACGCTCACGGAGCTCCTCGCGCGGGCGCGCACGGTGAAGTACCGGCGCGGCGAGCGAATCGTGAGCGAGCTCGAATCGGGCGCGGACGTGTACGTCGTGACGAAGGGCGAGGCCGAGGTGTTCGTCGAACCGCGCGCGGGCGAGCGGCAGGTGCTCGGCAAGCTCGAGCCGGGCGGCGCGTTCGGCGAGATGGCGTCGCTCACCGGCGAGCTGCGATCCGCCTCGGTGTGCGCGACGGGAGACGTCGAGCTCCTCGTGATTCCGGACGCGGAGTTCGACACGCTCCGCGAGCGGCGGCCGGAGGTCGCGGTCGCGCTCGTGCGGATGCTCGGGCGTCGCTTGGCCGGCGCGGAGCGCGCGATCGATTCGCTCTTGGATCCGTCCGCGTCGTCGGCGCACGCCGTCGAGGCGGGCGCGAAGGCCGGCGCGAAGGTGCAGCGCGGATCGGTGGGGCGCGCGTGGCGCGAGCTCGTCGTCAATCGTCGCCGCGATCTCCCGTTTTTGACGCTCGCCGGGTTCGTGCTGACGCTCGTCGCCATTCGGCTCGTCGTGCATTTCGCGTTTCGCTTCGATTGGCTCGCGCGCGATGTCTTGCGCACGGCGTACCTGACGGGGTTCGCGCTACTCGGCGTGTCCGCGCTGACCGCGCTCCTCACGTTCCGCCCGAGCGTTCGCCGCGCGATCGCGATCGCGTACGGCATCGGGTGCGCGCTCGTCTTCAACGAGCTCGGCGTGACGCTCGCATTCGACATCTTCTTCAAAGACATCCACACGCCCGACCCGAACGTCGCGTTCGACATCGAGCGCCTCTATCGCCGAACCGAGCCGGTCCGCGCGATCGCGATCGGCCTCGTCGTCTTGATCCAGCTGGCGTACCTGCGGAAGTTCTATCGCCGCGCGTGGTTCGTCGTGCGCACGCGCGCGCGCAAGGTCTTCGCGCGCTGATCACCCCTGCGCGTCGAACACTTCGTACATGTCGTCGCTCCCCGCTTCGTGCTCTCCGCCGGCGGCGCACGCGCTCCCGTCGTCGTCCGCGTAGAAGACGATCTCGCATTTGCCGCACCACATCCATCCTTCGTCCGCGGCTTCGCCTATCGCCAGCGTGTAGTCGCCACTGTCGGTCGCGTCGTGCGCGCCGCCGGTCGCGACGCACCGGCCGCCTTGGTTGCCGCCGTAGAAGAGACACTGGCACGCGCCCATCCCGACTCGCCCTCGGCCTCGTCGTCGTCGCACTGCAGCGCGTACTCCTCGCTCTCGTCGGTGTCGCAGGGCTCTTGCAGAACTTGCAGGTGACGTGACCGATCTCGCGCTTCGCCCCGCACGTCGAGCACTCGAAGTCCCCCATGGCGCCCCCCTCGACGCGAGCGTATCGCCACTCGCGCGCGTCGTCGCTACGCCTGCTCGTCCTCCGGCTCCGCCGCGCTCACCATCGTCGCGCGCATCGAGAACGAGCTTCGCGGCGGACCGAGCTCGGGGAGATCCGCGACCGGCGTCCAGCATTCGAGGCCGTCGCGCCAAACGAGGACGTCGTCCGTCACGTCGCCGCGATCGATCGCGTCCCAAAGCTCCACGTCGTTCATCGGCTCGAGCGTCTCGCCGCGATCGACGCACCACGATTTCCGCGCAGCCACCAAGACGACTTCGACCCGGCTCATGGTTCGCTCTCCGGACGAGAGCCGGCGTAACGCGAGCCGCGCGCGCGGGCCAACTTCGGCGCGCGCCGCTCGACAATCGACCCGAATCCGCATCTAATCGCACCCTGGACGTCTGATGCCCGCGGCGCGGGCACGGCCAACTCGGGGAGCTCTTCGCATGCGCGTCGCCTTCGTCCTATCGCTCGTCGGTGCAGCACCACTCGCCCTAGGCGCGGCGGGCGCCTTCGGCTGTTCGAGCTCCGACTCGCCGGCCACCGCCGACTCGGGCGCGCCCGACACCGGCGCCAGCGACGGCGGCGCGCCGGACGGAGCGCAACAAGACGGCGCGCAACCAGACGCAGGCGAAGGCGGCGCGCCCGACGCGCAGGACGCAGGACCGAGCATTTGGCCGGTCATCACGAACCAAGGCGGAATGACGATGGCGCCGCTCAAGCTCGTGACGATCGTCGCGAGCAACGACGCCGACGCGCAGCAGCTCTTCGCCTTCGGCGACGCGGTCGGCGCGAGCCGCTGGTGGATGGACATCGCGAACGACTACAATCTCGGCGCCTTCGGCGGGCACACGAAGTGGACGGGCGCGGCGATCACCGGCGCGAGCATCACCGACACGCAGATGGCCGCGTACATCCGCGCGACCATCGCCGCGAACAACGGCGGCGCGCCCGACGCCCGCACGCTCTACCTTTTGTATCTGCCGGACGGGACGAACTCGGCGAGCTCGCAGACGATGGAGGTGAACACCGACTGCGCGACGTCCACGGGCTATCACACTTGGGACAACGACCTCGTTTGGAGCGTCGTAGAGCGTTGCCCGGTTTCGACCACGGGATGGACGAAGTTCCAAGGCGTGACGCAGACGGCGGCGCACGAGATCGCCGAGGCGGCGACCGACCCGCTCGTGAGCACGTGGTTCTTGACCTGCCCGATGGGCTCGAACCCGTGGGACTGCTCGCCGTTCGCGACCGGCACGCAAGGCGAGGTCGGCGATCTGTGCCCGGAGACGCGTTGGGACGAGAGCGGCTTCGTCTGGTCGCGCATCTGGTCGAAGGGCGCGGCCGCCGCGGGCGGAGATCCCTGCGTCCCGCGGAGCAGCGATCCTTACGAGACCGCGACGACCGCGATGGGCTGGTACACCGTGGCCGCGGGCGCGTCGGTGACCATCCCCGTCACCGGATGGAGCTCGACGGGGAGCGCGCCCGACTGGAACGTCCGGGCCGCCATCGCGAAGCAGAAGATGGGGACGACGTTCACGATCGACTTCACCGCGACGACGCTCGCGGTCGGGCAGTCGGTGGATCTGAAAGTGAACGCGCCGCAAGGCGCGCCGTCGGGCGCTTGGGCGGTCGTGCAGATCGACAGCGCCCCGACGAACATCGGGACGAGCGATCCGCAGCACCAATGGTTCGTCGGCGTGCGCGTGCCGTAACGCCGGTCAACGGATCTTCGTCGGGCACCCGACGACGACTTCGTGCTTCGACTGCAGCGCCGCGGCTCACGGCGGCGGGCGCGCTCGTTCCGCGGCGACGACGTCGCGCGCGATCACCTGCAGGGCCGACGCGGTGGCCGCGTCGACGCCAGCGACGGTCGCGGACAACGACGTCGGATCCACGCCTTCGATCGTCGCGGCCATCACGCACGCAGCGACGTACGTTCCGGGCGGCGCGGGGTGCTTCGCGTCCGGACCGTACAGCGAAGCGAAGAGCGATCCGGCGGCGTTCGGGTTGCGACCGCCGGCGACGTCGCGCTGGTACGCCGCCTGGAACGCGAGGCCGACCGGGGCGATCACCACGCTCCTCCCCGCGGTGGCGATCGCGTGCGCCATCGCGCGGTAACCGTCCTCGAGGAGCCTCTGCATCGTCAGGTAGTCCGGGTAGAGCGTCGGGTTCGCCGGATCGCCCGTAGGGAATCCCCACGTCATGTACATGACGGACGTCGCGCCGGTCGCGGCGACGTACGCAGAGAGCGCGACGGTCGCGGACATCGAGGCGACGCGCTCGGGATTGTTCGTCGCGAATCCAGGGATCTCGCTCTGCTCCTGCAGCACGACGTGGCTCCACGTCGCGCGCCCGGCGTCACCGGTGCCGAGGAGCGTGACGACTCGCGGGTTGCTTCCGGTGCCCTGCGCGTCCGCGAGGTGTTGCGCCAGCGTGTAACCACCGTACGCGACGGAGTCCACGAACGGCGACGGCCGCACCGCGATCGTCTTCGAGAGCGCGACGTAGGTGCCGGGCAAATCGTTGACGTACGTGAAGCTGTTCCCGATGAAGAGCGTGCGCTCGACGGCGGTGCTCGCGTCCTCGGACGCAGCGTCGGCAGAGCCGGAGTCTGGCGCCGTGGACGCATCGAGCCAGGTGGTCCCGCCGAGCGCCGGAGGATCCGACGATTTGCCGCACCCGATCGCGGCGAGCACGGCGAAGCACCACGCGCGCATCGTTCGAACGTATCGCAGCTTCGACCTTGCGACGAGACGACGCGGGCGCCTACGCCGCGAGCATCTCCGTTGCCCAGAGGCGCGCGAGCCCCATGATCGTGTGCTGCGGGTTCACGCCGAGGTTCGACGGGATCGCCGACGCGTCCACCACCCACAGCCCTTCGTAGCCGTGCACGCGCCCGCTCCCGTCGCAGACCGCGCGCGCCGGATCCTTGCCCATGACGCAGCCGCCGAAGAGGTGCGACAGGATCGCGATGTACGCGCGCGGATCGAGCGGCGCGTCCTTCAGCAAATCGATCTGGTCCGGCGCGATGCGGTACGGCATGCCGTAGATCGACGGGACGAGCGCGCGCGCGCCCGCGGCGACGTGCATCTTCGCGATCGTGTACATCGCCTCGCGCAGGCGGATCATGTCGTCGCGATCGAGCGTGTAGTGCACGACCGGCCGGCCACCGAAGCCTGCGCGCACCTCGCCGACGCTCTCGGCGCGCACGGTGTGAACCCACATCGCGAGGTGGCGGAACTCGCGAAGCCGCTCCATCAGCTCGACGCCGCACCCGGACAATCGCCCCGCGATCATGTCGAGCGGCAGGCTGAGCGTCTCGAGCTTGAAGCCCGGCTTCTCGCGGAACGCCGTCGATGCCCAGCCTTGCGTCGCGCCGACGTGCATGTCGATCGGCTCGTCGTACACGCCGAAGAGCGGCGTCCCCGGGTGCGCGCGAAACCCTTTGCCGAGCGCGCGGTTCTTCACGCCCGAGCGCATCAAGAGGAGCGGTGACTTCGTCGCCGACGCCGCGACGAGGACGCCGCGCTTCGCGCGGACGACGAAGCGCGCGCCGCGCTCGCGCGTCTGCGGATGCCGGAAGCGCCCCTCTACGCCGACCGCGCGCGCGCCCTCGAACGTCACGCGATCGACGGGCGCGCACGACAGCACGTCGCCGCCGCGCTCGATCGTCTCGGGGACGAAGTTTCGATTCAGGCTCCGCTTGCGATCGCTGCGGCAACCTTGGAAGCACTCGCTCTTGCCGAGGCAGCCGTCGACGTAGCGATGCATGATGTGGTTGTCGAAGCCGACCGCGTCGGCGGCTCTCTTCGCGAGCGCGTTCGATCGGCCGAGCGACGCGGCGGGGACCTCGACCATCGACAGCTCGCGTTCGAGCTCGTCTTGAATCGCGCCGATCGCGTCGGCCATCTTCGCGCCGCCGACGCCCTGCTCGCGCTCCCAGCGTTCGAAGACGTCGGCCGGCGTGCGCACGCCGATCGCCGAATTGATGACGGTGGTGCCGCCGACGAGCGTCGCCTGGACTATCGGCCAATACGCGCGGCCGCGCGTGAACGACGATCCCCAAGCGTCGACCATGTCGCGCATCGCACCGTAGATCGACGCGGGATAGTCCGCGGGATCGCGCCACGGGCCGGCCTCGACGATCGCGACCTTCGCGCCGCCGCGCGCGAGCGTGACCGAGGCCGTCGCGCCGCCGGCGCCGCTGCCGACGATCACGTAGTCGGCGTCGAGCGCGATGTCCTCTCCGCGCGGGCGGAAGCTCGTGTGGCTCATGACGTTCGAAACGTCCCCGGGTCGGGCCCGCACGCCGGAAGCGCGAGCGCGGCGCGCACGCGCGCGTCCGCGCCCCAGCACATTCCGGCGGAGAGACGCACGAGGAAGACCGCCTGCCGAATCGGGTAGATCGGGTGCGCGAGCACGCGCGCGGCGTGACGCGCGAGGAGCTTCTTCGGCAAGAGAAACGCAGGGAGCGGCACGTACACCGTGAGGAGCGGCGTGATCGCGAAGACGATCGCGCCGACGACGAGGCCGAGCCAGTAGAGCCAATCGGCTTCGCGGCGCATCTTGCGCAAGAAGCCGTCGAGATCGGTGTCGGCGATGCCGGGGAGCGCGTCGGTGCGCGGCATCGTCGTCGTCATCGCGAATTTGATGAGCCAGATCACCGCGCGCACTATGCCGCAGTCTTCGCGTTCGGTGAACGACCGCTTCGGGGCGCGCGCGCGATCATCGCGCGTACGGCGGGAGCGTCGGCGTGAGCTCGCACGATCAGCGGCGCCGGCTCGGGCGCGTGACGACGTCGGGTCCTGTCGGCTTCGTCGTCGGCGCCGTCGGAGGGGTCGTCGGTACGGTCGGCGGAGTCGTCGCCGTCGACGTCGGACGCAGCGTCGGGATGGGACGGGCGGTCAGCGCGGGCCGCGGCTTCGAAGCGTCGATCGCCGCATCGACCGCGGCGTCCGCGCTCGCGTCCTCGTTCCCCGCGTCGGCGACCGCAGGGAACACCGGATCGACGTGCTTCGTCGTCGGGCTCCACGCCTCCGCGTCGTGGCACTCCTCGCATTTGTCCGGGAACGTCTCGTGCCCCGGGAACTTCGACATCGGCTTGTCCTAGGCGTGGCAGCCGACGCACGTCTTCGGCGCCCCGTGAAACACGGGCGGATCGCCGTGATGGCACCAGAAGCACTTCACTCCCTTCTCGGCCCCCGCGAGCTCCTTGTCCTGCGCAGCCTTCAGGTGCGCGCCGGTGAGCTCGTACCAAGGATGATCGACACGCCACGGCTTCCATGCACTCTGCACGTGACACGCGCCGCACGTCGTCGGCCGCGCGCCCGCGTGCGGCGGGTGCTTCGCGCGCTGAAACTCGTCCGTGTGGCACGTCGCGCAGCGGTTCGGATCGTCCTTCTTGCCGTGATGGTCGGCGCCGACGCGCTCCTCCGTCCGGCACGCGAAGGCGGCGGCGACGACGATCGCGATCGCGGCGGCGCTAGAAGCGTTCTTCACGGAACGTCATCCTCAATCGTTCGCAGATCGGCCGCACCTTCTTCGCGAGGCCGGGCGGCCCGCAGAAGAAGACGTCGATCGCGTCGTCGCCGTGCATTCGCCGAATCTCGCCGAGCATCTCCTCCCAGTTCGGATGGCCCATGTGCGTCTTCGTTCGCAGGCCGGTGATGATGTCGCTGCGACCGCTCGCGTGCATGATCTCGCGCGCGATCTCGAGGCCGAGCGCCGTCACGCCGGTGCGCGCGCTCGTCATGCACAAGTGGATGTTGAGGACGCTGCGCTTGTCCATCTCCTCGAGCTTCGAGAGGAGCGCGCGGAACCACTCGAACGAGTACTGATCTTTGTTGAGCCAGAAAAAGTGCACCCACTCGACCTTCGACGTGCACTTCTCGGCGGGCTCGTTGCTGCGCAAGACGATGCTCTCGAGGACGCTCGCGAACGGCGTCACGCTGATGCCCGCGCCGATGAGCACGGCAACGCGCGACGCGAAGAGGTGCCCCGTCGGCGATCCGTACGGACCGTCGATGTACACGCCGCCGAGATCGCCCTTCGCTTCGACGCGATGCCGGAGCGCGCTCGTCCAGTTGCCGAGCGAGCGGACGTGGAACGCGAGGTTCGGCTGCTCCGGCGCGCTGCTGATCGTGAACGGGTGCCACTCGTGCGACGCGATCGACGGCACGCGCAAGAACACCCAATCGCCCGCGTCGAAGCGGAAGCCTTTGGGGCGCTCGATCTCGAGGCGCGTCACGCCCGATCGCAGCGGCCACGTCGAGACGATCTTCGTCTTCATCGCGCGGCGCCGCAGCCGCAGGATCTGCTCGACGCCGAAGCCGACGATCACGCCGCCCGCGATGAGCCCGAAGCGCGCCGCGTGCACGATCGCGAGCGCGAACCACGCGACGTAGAGAAGATGCGTGAAGTAGAAGACCTCGAACCGCTGCCCGCGGCGGATGAAGCCGAGCGAGAAGATCCACATCACGGTGAAGACGGCGAGGAGCGCCGCGCCCGTCGCGCCGTGGCTCGTCTCGAGGAGGCGCGCGGTCGACGCCGCGCCGTGCCCGTTCACGTACGACACCACGAACGCGGTGGCGTGCGTGACCGCGAGCGCGAAGAGCGTGTGCCCCACCGTCTTGTGGAACGTGATCGCGTCGTCGACCGGCACGACGCGCCCGAGCGGCGTGCCGCGCACCCACGAGAGGAGGCGGCGCATCATCGGGATCAAGATGAGCGCGCCGTCGAGGTCGATCACGGCGCCGAGCGCGCGGCCGGCGCGCATCCACGGATCGACCGTCAGGCTCGCGCGCCCGCGCAGGATCGCGTCGGCGAAGACGCCGACGTTGGCGAGCACGAAGAGGACGACGAAGACAATCCGAGCGCCGTGGTTCTCGAAGAAGCGCGTCCGCTCCGGCTTCTTTGCGCGCGAATCGAGGCGCAAGAGGAGCTCCTCGTTCGGCGCGATCCAAATCGCTTCGCTGCGCGTGATGCGGTCGAGGAGCTGCGGGCGATCGCGCACGACCGCTTCGAGCTCCTCGAACGAGAGCTTGCCGTCCCCGTCTTTGTCCGCCGCCTTCATCAGCGCCGCGACGAGCTGCGCGGGCGGCTGCGTGACGCGCTCGGTGACGTCGCTCTCGGCGAGGCTCAGCGCGATCATCCGAAAGAGCTCGTCCTTGTCGATGAAGCCGTCGCCGTTGTCGTCGTGCAGATCGAAGGCGAAGCGGAGCTTGTCGCGATCCGTTCCGAAGACGAGCGCCTTCACGCCGCGCAAGAACTCGTCCTTCGTGACGACGCCGTCGCCGTTCTGGTCGAAGCACGCGAGCACGCGCTTCGCCAAGTACGGGCTCTTGATCCCGAGCGCGCGCTGCATCTCCGGCAGATCGATCTTCGCGTCGTTGCCGGCGTGATGCGAGAACGCGCGCTCGAGCGTAGCGAGGAGCTCCGCATCGATGGACGAGATGGGCGCCGTCTCCACCGCGAGCGACGGTAACGCGGTCAGTACGGATTGTCGCTCTCGATCGGCTGCGGCGAGCCGCCACGCACGTCCGCGCAGCATCGAAAACCGATCTCGTAAAAATGATCGCCCTCGCTGTGAAACGTCGTCATCGGGCGGCAGCGGTTGCGAACGCCCGCCCACGCGCCGCCCTTCAATCCGCTGCAGTACGGCTTGCACTGTCCGGTCTCGTTCACCACCCACTCGTCGACGTTGCCCGTCATGTCGTAGACGCCGTACGCGCTCACGCACGACGGTCGCGATCCGCTCGGCTCGCGCTGGTCGAGCCGCGCGACCTCGGACGCGCGCGTGTACGCGTTCGTGTAGCCCTCGAGGTCCGGCTTGCGCCAAGCGTGGTCGATGTTGCACGCCTCGGAGTTGCGCGAGTAGCCGTAAGGGTACGGCAATCGCTCGGGTCCTTCGCATGCGAGGGTCCACTCGTCGTCGCCGCACAAACGCTTTCCGACCGCCGCGCACGATCGCTTCGCCTCGAACCAGTCGAGCGACACCGGCGGGATCGCGCCTTTGCGATTCGGCCACTCGTAGCGATCGATGCAGAAGTGTTTCTTCTTCGTCGCCGTCATGCACGCGCCGCTCTTCTTGAACTCCGCGCAGCGAAGGAGCGGCCCCTTCCCGTTCGACAGCCACTGCAAGCACAGTTGGTAGAGAAACGGGCAGTACTCGCCGTCGATCTCCACCATGTCGTCCGGGCACGCGCCGCTCGGCGCCTCGGCGTTCGGCGTCGCGGTCCGCTTCGTCTCGGCCTCGGACGGGCGCGCGACGATCAACAGCGCGATCGCAGCGCACCCGACGAGGCCGGAGACGAGCTTCTTGCTCACGGAACCATGAAGCTAACCGCGACGGGCGCGGCGGGTCGAGTTTCAGCCGAAAGGATCAGCCGAAGAGGCCGTGGAAGACGTTCTTCAGCGCGTGCTCCACGTGCGCGACCTCGTCGTGCACGTGGTGCACGATGTTCTTCGCCTTCGCCCGCACCGCGTCCATCTTCGCCTTGACCTCGGCGATCGCGCTCGTCACGCGCCTGTGGATGCTCTCGACCTTCGCGCGGATCCGATCGTACTCGGCCTGCGCCTTCGCCTTCAGCGACGCGAGCTCCGCGGACACGCGCTTGCCCGCCGCCATGAGCTTGCGCTGCGCCGCGGTGAGCTCGTTCGTCGCGAGCACTTCCTCCACGCGGTGGAGCGTGTGCTGCGCGTTCAGCCACTTCATCTCGAGCTCGTGCTTCATGTCGCCGGTCGCGTGCTGCCACTTCGCTTTCAGATCGGCGACTTCCTTCTCCGCGTTCGCGCCGATGCCTCTGAGCTTCTGCTCGATCTCGAGCGCGTGACGCTCGATCTCTTTCTCGTGCGCATCGATCGCGTCGTGCAGGCGCTTCTCGGCCGCGCCCACCGCCGCCGTCGCCGCGCCCTTCGCCGCGCCCACCGCCTTCGCCGCGGCGGCCTTCGCCTCGAGGTACTCCTTCTCCATCGCCGCGACCGTCGCGACGCCGAGCGCGTGCTCCCACTGCTTGACGTGCGCTTCGGCGAGCGTCTTGTCGTGCCCGACGGCCGACGCGAGCTTCGCGAGCCACGTCTGCTTGTTGTGCTGCGCGATCTTCACCTTGCAGTGCGGGTCCGGGTGCGCAGCGTGATCGTCGAACAAGACGCCCGGCACCAAGCTCGCCGCGCACGTCCCGCCCGCGGCCTGCATCGGCACGACGCGGACGCCGCGCGACACCGACTGCGCTTCGGCGTCTTCCCCCATCGCGACGAATCCCAACGTGAGCGCCGCCGCGATGACCCCAAACTTCGACTTGTTCATGACAAAGATCTCCTGATGAAGCGCGCGAAGAGCGCGCCCGGTTACGGTTCGTGGTTCGTGAGCAGAGAGAGACTGGTCAGGGCTGAAGCGCTTCGAGCCGCGCGAGGCCGCCCCACGCGGTGAACGTGCCGATGCCGAGCATGTCGATCGCGAGCTGCGACTTCGGGAAGCGCGGCTCGAGGTGCTTGCCGGGGAAGACGAGGAAGACGATGTCGTGCTTGTCGGTGCCGCCCGAGTGCAGGCTCGTGCCGAGGCCGAGCGCGCCGGCGAGCGCGATCGATCCCTCGCCCTCGAAGTAACCGGGGCTGCCGCCATCGCCGAACACCGCGTACGCGATCTTCTTCGTCGGCCAGTTCACGACGACGACGAGATCGCCGGGCTGCGCGCCGGTGTGCGGCGGGAGGGCGACGAAGTTGATCTTGTTCGAGTCGAGGTAACGCAAGGGATCGGTCTCGTGCTTGCTCGGATCCGCGAGGCTCGTCGTCGAGATGTAGAAGCCGGGGAACGGATCGCCTGCCTTCTGCACGACCGGCTGGCCGTGGCGATCGGTCAAGATGCCGTACCAGTTGCCCGGCGCGCCCGCGTTCGCGAGCGCGTCGAGACCTTTGTGCGAATCCTTGTCGGCGACGCATCCGCCCTGACGACGCTTCGAGCTTCGCGACGGCACTTCGGCGACGCACCCCTTGTGACGCCAGCGGCAGTGCACCACGGTGCCGACCTCGCCGTCTTCGACGTGGCCGTCGAAGCCGAAGCCACTGCACTCGTGCGGCGTCGTCTTCGACGCGCACGCGAGGTTCGTCGGCAGCTTCCATCCGGTGTCGCTCGGCGAGTCGCACTTGAAGCCGGGGTGGTACGCGTTCGGCGCGCCGTCGGCGTCGATGAAGAGGCGACCGCGCTTGAAGAACTCGGGCTCGCCCGCGACGCCGTACATCTGAACGCCGCCCACGGTGCGCGGCTCCTTCTTGGTGGAGAACGCGGACTGCGCGCTCGACGTCGATGCGATCGAAGCGACGCCGAGGCCCGCGATCGCGAGGCCGAAGACGCGTGCGCGAGAACGAAGAGAATGGAACATGGCGGAAGCTCCTTGTGCCCACGCCGTTCAGCAACGCGCGTGCCGCCCGGATCGCACGGCTTTTCGCGCGGCGCGGCCGAAGAAAGGGTGCGCGCGCGATTGCATGCAGCGTTGCGGGTGTTGCGGGGGGCGCCGCGCGGTGCGTGCGAAGTGCACGTATTCGCGATCTTCGCGGCGGCGCGCAGCGGGCACGCGCTTTGTAAACGGCGCTCGTCATGTCGAATCGAACCTTCCTCGCCGTCGGCGCCGTAGCGGGCGCGCTCCTCGTCCCTCAGCTCGCGCGCGCGCAGAGCGCGGGGCCGCACAAACACGATGCCGCGCGTCACCCGAAGGCCGATCTCGACGAGAAGATCCAGCTCGAAGGCGGCAAGACGGCGACGCGCCGCCAGATCCTGAGCCACATCGATCCGAAGGCGATGGTCGATCTGCACAACGGTCAGAAGACGACCGTCGCGGAGTTCTTCGGCCACCTGCGCGACATCAAGGATCGCCACGGTCAGCCGCTGCACTCGGTGCCGCCGCAGGCGCACGTGCACCCGGGGAGCGCGCAGGCGCTCGACGTGCAGCGCCGCGTGCACGCCGATCACGTCGCGCAGCTGCGTCGCGCCGAAGAGCAGCGCTGGAGCGACGTCATTCGCCGCCGCGCGGTGCCGCAACCGGGCGCGCCAGCCGCCGCGCGCGTGCCGTCGATGCAGACGCTCACCGCAGGGTGGCAGAAGGAGTTCGGCCACGAGGACACGCTCGCGGCGTACGGCAGCTTCTCCGTCGCGGTCGAAGCGCCGAACAGCAAGAGCGCGACGTGCGTCGCGTCGCTCGATTTCGGCGGCTACCTCCTCAAGCATCACCAGTCGCTCGCGAAGGCGCAGTTCCAAGAGCAAGCGGTGCCGGGGAGCGCGAGCGGGAGCGTCGCGGTGTACGTGCTCGGCAAAGCGGCCGCCGTGTACAAGCACGACTTCCACGTCGGCAAGGACGCGCCGCCACGCTGGTCGCACACGTGGATGACGCCGGAGCTCAATCACGAGTTCGGGCCGTTCTGGGGCGTCATCACGTTCCAGGTGA
>Ga0100403_1002358_pt1 | contig 15281 bp, 23 predicted proteins | sample CryGeymet201501t_FD_83663 | JGI IMG/M metagenome (GOLD analysis project Ga0100403, IMG submission 83663) | Groundwater microbial communities from Crystal Geyser aquifers in Utah, USA - Crystal Geyser metaG 2015-01t | ecosystem: Environmental > Aquatic > Deep subsurface > Groundwater | place...
GAAAATATCGGTATTATGATTGAATTTCTGTTCTGGACAGGGCTTAGAGTAAGTGAGATGATCAACTGTGAGCATAATAAATGCAAGCTTATCGAAAATGGAAAAAAATCTTACTATGAAATAAGAATTGTTGGTAAACGAAGCAAAGAAGCTATTGTTTATATCAATGTCAAAATGTATAAAAAGATAAATCAGCACTTTAAGGGTAAAATTCACCTGTTTGAACACAACGGCAAGCAATTTAGTAGAGAACACATTACCAGGGAGATTGCTAGAGCAGGGTTATTGATAGGTCGAGACATAAGTGCGCATATCCTGCGCCATTCTTTTGCTGTGTATCTCAGAGATGTCAGAAAGTTACCACTGGACAAAATACAGAAAGCACTTCACCATTCTTCAATGAGTACAACTTCCCAGTATTACCTCTTCGATGCTGCAAACCCAAGTGAGATCGGAATCATCTAAAAACTCTAAAAAAGTATTATCAAAAGTGAAAACTTATTTAAAAAAATTTACAAAATGGAGAATTATAAAATGAACATAAAATTTATACCTTTACAGATAGAATTTGACAACGAACCGGACTACATAAACAGAAAAATATACTCATTTTCCATTCAGATATTTAAAATCGAATACGGGTACGCTGCCGAAAAAGAATGTTTTGGCTTATTTTATAATGATGGAGCTGTTATACTGACATTATTTTTTAAAGAGTTTGTTTTGAGAAGAACAGAATAAAAAGACTTGACAATACATCCATGTCGTTATTATCATAAACTTACTTTTTTCATTCAATCAATCTCCTTTTTATTTTGCATTAAGCCCTGGTAAAACAGGGCTTTTTGTATTTTAGAAGTTAGTCAAAATCCATTCCAGAGCAACTTTTTTAGTCAATAAATTTTGCTTTAAACATGCAAAATCTTTGTATTGTGTTTGCTGATAAACCGACCATAAACCAAAAGATCCATAAGTTTTAAAAATTAAATCATTCAATCTGACGCTGATGAGATACTCCTCTTCGTGTAAAATCTCATCAAAACCAATCTTTACATCCTGAATAGTTTGGGAAGTTCTCACCTCTTTTTTGATTTTTTTAATCAAACTTTCTAAAATTTTATCCGATATTTTATCAGTTAAATTTTTAATTTCTTTGTCCTGCACAAGTTTTACCCCCAATTATTCCTAATAAAAATAAGTAAAATATATTAAATATATATGTCAATATTTTTATTTTTTTAAATTTTAAACCAATAAAGTTATTTTTTTTAACTTAAACGGTTACTTTCCCATAAGTAACCAATGCTATCCATCACAGGTTTTAAGGTTACTAAAATCCTGTTTTTTATCTATTTTCAGTAACCAATCGTTTTTACAATTTTTTCAAAATTAAAATATCTATCAGTTACTACTTTTTAAAAAATAATCAGTAACTCGTTTTAAGTAACCAATGGGTTTAAAGACCCTTTTTTCATTACGATTTTGAATATACAAGAACTGTTACTAAATACTATTATATGTATATTATTCTTATTATTGTATATTATTTTATTAATTAATACTATCTATAGTAATTGGTTTCCTATTGTTACTAACTTTTGAAGAAAAAAATCCAGAACTAGAGACCTACCTTCTCAGGTGTTATTTATAATATTAATACCATACAAATAAATAGTATTTTGTCTATTTTGTAAAGGGTATTATATAGGGTGTGTTTTTTGGATATTTTATAAGAAAAGTCAGTAACTATAAGAAACGTAAATATAGTCGCTGATTATATCAGGAGTTATTTAATCGTTATTAAAATTAAAATATAAGAACCAGTCCAGAACCATACAGAACCTATAATTTTGTATAGTTTTAAAGCCTGAAAAAGTAATTGACAGAAAAATATCTATATATTTTATATTAAATAAAAAAAGGAGATAAATAAATGGTTAATTCAGTACCCAAAATTCAATTAGACTTAACAGTGGATTTAAAAAATAAAATATCAAAAGAGCAAACCCGATTACAGGAAGAATCGACTACATCCACTAGAAGACCTTCAATGAGTACGGTTATAAATCTTATTCTTGAAGAATATTTTAATAAAAAATAAAAAGGAGATTTGTGATGAGAAAAGACGAATTTAAAAACTATCATAATATTTATGATTTTATCAAAGGCAGTATTAACTACAGCATATTCACTAAAATGTTTTCTATGGATACCAATAAAAACACGAATATGTCTGAGACCGTAAGTGATGTATGCGTTGTCTGTAAAAACAAGATGTTTCATTTTTATATTACAATCGGTGGCAATATGTTGCCTGTAACTACTGTTGATAAAGTAACGCCAAGTTCAAAGGTTGAAGCTTATGCGGGTATATTTGATGACATGCTTGTCGAAGCCATGAAAAGCAAAGACATAAATTTTCAAAAAGTTGTTAAAACAAACTTTATTTTCAACGAGGTTTATATAGTTCCTATGGAATTTCTTCTTCGCAGAGATTATGTATTTTTTACAGACGATGTTAAAATTGAAAAGCAGAATAGCAAAATTGAAAAAGTAATAGCATATATAAAAGATGCCGGAGAAACCGGACGTACTCAAAAAGATATAACTCTTTTTATAAAAAATTATAAGCCCGAACTCAGAAAAGAAATACAGGATATTTTAACCGACAACGATGAAATCAAAGTTGTAAAGATCGGAGAAGGCAGAAAAGAAACCACTACTTATTTTTACAGGGCTTGTGAATAGTGGTTGTCTTAAGTCTTGAAACTGTTTTACTTCCCAGAGTTAATGACAAGTTTAATAAAAATTTCAGTCTTAAACAAACGTATCGAAGTAAAAAAGAAAATCTTGTCAGAGAATTAAAAATTCAAAACAAAGGACTTGAGAAAATAAAACCACCGTATGCGGTAAGTGTCGAAGTCGGAACTCACTATGATCTTGACGCTTTTGTAAAACCTCTTTTAGATTCTATGCAAGACGCAGAAGTGATTGACAACGATAAAAACATATTTAAAATGATTGTTGAAAAAGAAAGTGTAAAACGAAATCAGGACAATTGGATTATAGTCGAATTAAATCATTACGAAAGGGAAAAAGGAATAAGATGAAAGACAAATCGAGACAGCGCAGCAGACAGCACATGGAAATAAATCTATACCGTGTGCTTTGTGTAGAACTTATAAAAATAATAACAGCTTCAGGAATCAAGCTACCTGTTCACGTTATGAAAGTCGTTGAAACGTGCTTCCCTCTTGCTGATAAAATAAGTACAATGGGTATGATCAGAGAAACCAGGTGCGGTTATTGTGCTAATCAAAAAAAATGTATAACGGGCAGATACAGGTTTGCTATTGGAGGGTGCGGTGATCTTTTCCGGAAGAAGTTCTGGTTGTTTTTTAAGGACGTTAAAAACCCTTGTTTTGATGAAAAAGGTATAACGGGTCAGGAAGTGCTTGAAAATGCTCTCTGTGACGCTGTAAATCAGCCTGTAGGGGAATGAGAATGGCAGTTCCGGTCAAAAAAGCAGTCAAAAAGACTGTAAAGGTTAAAAAAGAGAAAAAAGTCGAAAGCACTGCTCCTAAAAAGATTGAGCTAAAGGATTTTAAACCGGATCACCAAAATTTTATTCTTGAATATATACGGACTAGAAATGCTGTTAAAAGTTATATGAGTGTTTATCCGAAGACTAAATATTTAGCAGCAGGGGTTAGTTCTCATCAACTCCTAAAATCACCTAAAATTTCAGAGTACATACAATGTTATTACGATGAGCTTTGGAATAACAGAAAAGTTGAGATAGGCAGAACTTTTGATAACTTGTTAAAAATTGCTAATGCAGACATATCGGACGTTGTTGAGTTTGATGGTGACAGAATGAACGTCAAACCTTTTGATAAGTCCGATACATTTCTTATCTCAGAAATAAAAGAGACAGTGAACGAAACTCAAAACGGTGTTAATGTTAATAGATCGGTTAAACTCAAAGATAGCGGTAAAGCTGTTAGTGAGCTTTTAAAAGTTCTGGGTATGGTGACAGAAAAGGTCGAGCACACTGGAGAGATTGTAATCGTTCCTGCGAAAAAGCCTGAGAAAGAAAAAGGAGAAGAGGAATGAAAGTTTTAACCGAAGGTAATATAAAAACAAATTCAAAAGTTTTAAAAAATAATAATCTTAAACCAATTATTATTCCCCCATCACCCGAAGGGAATACCAACAATGAATGAAGCCGAAAAAGACAACCAGGAGTTTGACGATAAAATTGTCATTGATAAAAGCAGTTGTTATTTTTGTAAGTCAGATCTGAATGAGGACAATACAAGTCTGTTCAGATTAAGTTATAAGACCGATACAAAGACCGGTGTGAGTTGTTTGTGCTTACTTTGTCGGGAAGTATGGGAACGGCTGCAGTGTATGGAAAAACCTGATACTGAGATTGAATTAAAAGTCAGAAAACAATTATTGTCAGAGGGTTGGACTTGGGAGACGCTAAAAGCAAAAGAAGAACGAGAGTTTGAAACAATACAATAAAAGGATGGATTGAATGAGAGAAGAAATACTGGAATTACTCAAATCGACTAACAGGGTTAATATGTTTGACTTTATTAATTACATGGAAAACGAAACTGATTTTTTTCAAGCTCCGGCGAGTACGAAATATCACAGCAGCTTCGAAGGTGGGCTGGCTTTACACTCTTACAATGTTTATAAATGTCTTTTAGATGTAATTAAAATGAATAAATTTGTAAAATTTAACTTTGACTTTGACTCTGTAATAATCTGCGCTTTATTGCATGACTTGTGCAAGACCAATTTTTATAAAGTCAGTACAAGAAATGTTAAAAACGAAAATACGGGAAAATGGGAGCAAGTACCATATTATGAAATTGATGATCAGGAGCCATACGGTCATGGCGAAAAGTCTGTCATGCTTATTGAAAAATTTATTAGATTAAACGATGAAGAGCGTTATGCAATCAGATTTCATATGGGCGCATATGATGAAAGCGCAAGAAATAGTGGAAATATAAATAAAGCTTTTCAAAAATATCCTCTTGCTCTTGCCCTGCATATAGCTGATATGATGGATGCGAATATGGGGGGAGGCAAATGAAAAAAATAATCTTAATAGTCGTGTTAATTGTCAGTTTAACAAGCTGTAGATACAATCTTTCAGATAGAGGAACTATTTACGATAAAGGCATTGATAAAGTAAACGTCAAGGCTATGATGGACGGCTTGAGTATTGAAAGCACTGAAAAAGACAAGAACTCGATAGATATGTATTGGGTTAAACTTCATAAATCAGATGAAAAAATATATGTAAATCTATTCACTTACGAGGATTATGATATTGGTGATTATATTGTATTAGGTCCGGAAGCTGCGGATATTCGGTTTCAGAAGGAATGGTGAAAAAGTAATTGACTTTATATGCTCAATAGATATAAAGTCAATTATGAATAAAACTGAAGAATTTATAAAAAAAGCAAAAGAATTACACCCTGATAAGAATTATGATTATTCAAAAGTAATTTATGTTAAGAATAGGTTAAAGGTTGAAATAATTTGCCCTATCCACGGATCTTTTTTCCAGACTCCTAACGATCATAATAGTAATAGAAGTCCACAAAATTGTCCTGACTGCTCACATAGTAAAAAATCTAATATTACAGAATTTATTAAAAAAGCTAAAAAAGTTCATGGTGATAAATATGATTATTCTCACGCAGAATATATCAATTGTCATATTCCTATGAAAATATTTTGCAAAGAGCATAATGTTTTTTTTATGCAAAATTCAAATAACCATTTACAGGGACAGGGTTGTTCTTGTGGGAGAAGTAAAAAAATAAGTATTGGTAATTCAAAATATACACTTGAAAGTTTTATAGAAAAAGCTAGAGAAAAACATGAAGATAGATTTGATTATAATTTAGTTGAATTTAAAGATGTGAAAAAAAATGTTAAAATTATATGTAAAAAGCATAACTATATATTTGAACAAAGTCCTGACTCTCATTTGAGAAGTGTTCATTGTTGTCCAAAATGTTTAAAAGAAATTTCAAAATCTACTAACCGAAAAGGTAAAGAAGAATTTGTTCGAGAGGCTATAGATATACATGGAGATATTTATAATTATGATCATGTTAACTATGTAAATAACAATACAAAAGTAAAAATTTTCTGTAATCTTCATAAAGGGTTTTTTTATCAAATACCAAGAAGTCATACTCATGCTAAATGCGGTTGCTATATTTGTAATAGCAGTCAAGGAGAAGTAGCTGTTAAAACTTTTCTTGAAAAGAACAAAATAAAATTTGAACAGCAGAAAAAATTTAAAGATTGTAAGTTGAAAAATCATCTTCCTTTTGATTTTTATTTAAAAAAATATAATGCGGTAATAGAATATAATGGTCTTCAGCATTATGAGTTTTTTGAATATTTTCATAAAACAGAAGATAAGTTTGAAAAAAGAAAAGAAAGAGATAGTATCAAAAAAGAGTATTGCTTAAAGAATAGTATTAAATTTATAGAAATACCTTATTGGGATAAAAATAACATTGGTTCAATCCTGATCAAGGAGTTATCTTTAAATGTCTAAACAAGTAATAGATTTTTCTAATTTTTATGATTGTATATCTCCTCATTTTTGGGAAGCTATAGAAAATAATAATAAAATACGAATCTTGAAAGGTGGAGCCGGTTCAGGAAAATCATATACTATTTTTTCACAGATGATTTATGATATGGTTGTAAATGCCTGCAATCATTTGGTGGTGCGCCAAACTGCTGCGAGTAACCGGACTTCGACTTTCGCTTTAACGAAACAGATAATAAATAAGTTTGGATTGAGTGATTTCTTTAAAGAAAATAAGAGTGAAATGTCTTTTTTATGTAAAATAAATGGTTCAATGGTTTACTTTAGAGGACTCGAAGGAGATGTGGACCGCTTAAAAAGCCTCAGTTTCCCTGGTGCTTCTGGTATTCTTGAAAGAGTAATTTTTGAAGAAAGTTCAGAAGGAAATATTGAAAGTGTTATACAGTTACTTTTAAGAATGAGAGGGGAGTCGAAAAATTATTTTCAAATGACGCTTCTTCTAAATCCAGTTTCAAGTAATAATTTTATAAAAAAATATTTCTACGATTCAAATGAATATAAAGCATATAAGCATAGCAGCACTTACAAAGACAATATATTCATTGATGATACCTATGGTGAAACTCTTGAGTCACTAAAAAAAGAAAATTATAATATGTACAGGATTTATGCGCTTGGTGAGTGGGGTATATCAGAAGGTAAAATCTTTAATAATTATGAGTCTATGGCTTTTCCTTTTGACAAAGAAACCATTGACAGCTCTGAAATTTTGGCTGGCTGCGACTGGGGTTTTAATCACCCGACATGTATGACTTTAAGTTATGTTAAAGATAATATTTTATATACCTTTGATGAACTTGTAGCTTACGAGTCTACTAATGCAGAATTTATAAAACTTGTAGAAGAATTTAATTTTATTCCAAAAAACCAGAGAGTTGTTTATGATAGCGAAGATCCGGCAAGGGGGAAAGAATTTGTGAATCATGGCTATTCTTTTATCGGAGCTAAAAAGGGAAAAGGTTCAGTTCTAAGAACCATTGATTATATTAAAAGTTTTGATAGATGGTATGTTGATAGTGACCGATGCCCCCGACTTATGCAGGAGTTAGAACAGTATGCTTGGCGAAAAGATAAAGACGGAAACCCGTTGGATGAACCCGTTGCTATTATGGATGACGCAATTGCTTCAGTAAGATATAGCATTGAACATTTAGCATTTATGAAAGGCAAACCAGGCGTTCTAAGCGGTACCCTAACCGACCAGAAAAAAGGACTGATAGAGATTAAAAAAGCTGAGAGAAAACAGCGTAAAGACGTTATGGTAGCACAGCGTAAGCGAAAACGTGAAGAAATTGAAAAATTTAAAGAAAAGTAAAAATTTTTATTGACAGGGTATTATATATTTAGTAGGTTTGGATTATTGATTAAAACAAAATTATATTATTAACAGTCTCGGATATTAGCGATTGCTCTTTACATGTTCAAATTACGGCGATAAGAACTTTTATCTGGGTAAAAATTAAAAATTTAAAAAGGAGAAATGTAATGACTAAAACCGAAGCAAAACTTTTCAAGCTTCAGACAAAGATTGCTAACGAAACGCTGAAAGTGGTTGCGTTAAAAGCTGAAGAAAAGAAACTCAAAGAGCTGATAAAAGCTGAGAAAAAAATCAAGAAATAGCAGTACAGCCAAAGTGGTCTGGAGCGGACGAACAGATGAACGACGATATAAACCAGGTGAGGAGAGGCGTTAGTTTTATGAATCACTGGCACACGGGTTCGAATCCCGTCTTTGGCAAATTTCCCCCCGTTGCTCGTTATTAGTTGGGGACGCTTTATAGATATACGGATGAATATAAAGATGCAGCCCGTTGCATATCATTGACCTTGATCAGCAGAGGCAGGAGGTTCACGGGACAACGGTCACAAATAGAATAAAATCTTGGTGATACGTAGCTGAAACGAGAGAGTGGCGAAATTGGTAGACGCACACCTTTGTAATAGGTAAAAGCAAAGTGAGAAGTATAAACTCACCATTTAGGATTCTAAATGAATTTGTAAGTTCGAATCTTACCTCTCTCAAATTCCAACGAAACTTAATTTATTCAATGTTTTAAGTTGTTCGGGAACGCTAAAACTTCGTTCGGGTAGTTTAAGTTTGTAGTTTTGCGCCGAACACGTTTTAAAAGATTTTAACGAAACAAAATCTAGGAGAAATAATAAAATATAGTTCTGAACCTCCTCTATATTTAATAAACGTCAGCACTTCTTCCGGTAAGTGTCTCCGAAACCGGAAACGGGGCAGTAACGCAATGGGAGCGTGTCTGGTTTGCAACCAGTCGGTTGTGGGTTCAAATCCCACCTGTTCCAAATTTTCAAGATTGACGAGGTGATACACACTCGTTTTCAAATTCGCAGATCGCATTGGGTGCAGTACGGCGTTTCGGAGGGCATTTGCCTAAGTGTCGGATTCTTTAAAAGAATGAACGTATCGCCCCGTGAGTCTTGAAAATAGATTCAAAAACTGCGGTATTAACTCAATTGGTAGAGATTTAGACTTCCAATCTAAAAGTTAAGGGTTCAAGTCCCTTATACCGCTAATCATGGCGACAGGTGGCACTGAAGAAAAATAATTATGTATAGGTTGTATTTGAATTCACAAATTAAGTTACTCGGTGTTGGCAAGATGTATGCAGAGGCTATATTACCCCGACTGGTTAAATCCCAGCAACACCACATTTTAAGACAAGAGAGGAAAAATGTACGATAAAAAAATAAATCCATTAAGTCAGGCTTTGAGGTTGCTCCGGATTTACAGCGATATAAGTCAAGGCGAAATGGCTATGAGTTTGAAGTTTAAGAATAACGTACTTTCTGAACTTGAAAACGGCAGAAGAGAAGTTACGCTTAAAACTCTGGAAAAATACGCAGATGTGTTTAAGATCGAAGTCAAAGACATAACATTCTTTGCACAGCAGATTGAAGAAAACGGCAATATCAAAAAAGAGATATTTGATAAAATAATTCAGTCCGTTAAAGAGGGTGTATGATAGTTGAACTTATAAGCGTTACACCCGATTGTGAAAGCGTAATAGAAGAGGCAGGAAGAACTTGTTATCAGTCAAAAACTGGAGACAAGACAATAATTCAGAGATGGATTAAGTCGGGTCACTTATCTCTACTTGAACATGCTTCTGTTACTTTTAGAGTTTCCGGAGTAAGTAGAGCTTTAACTCATCAGCTTGTCAGACATAGAACTTTTTCTTTTAGCCAGAAAAGTCAAAGATATGTAAGAGAAGACGGTTTTGATTTTGTCATACCCGATAGCATAAAACACCACCCTAACGAACTTGCGCTAAGTGCTTATCTTGCACTTATGGAAGCTGTTCAAAACACTTACAAGGCTTTTATTGAAGACGGCATACCTAAAGAGGATGCGAGATTTATACTGCCGAACTCATGTCATACTGAAATTGTTTTTACTTCGGATTTTAGAAATCTCAGACATTTCTTTGAACTTAGACTAGATAAAACATCTCAGTGGGAGATAAGACTGATGGCTAATAAAATGCTTGAGATTGTTAAGGATCTTGCGCCTAATGTATTTTTCGATATGGAGATGAAAGATGAGTAATAGAACGTCAAAAATAGGTCAGTACGTTATTGAGTGGGATGAAATTTATTTTATAGCGTATTCAGGTGGTAAAAGAGAGTTACCAGCTAAAGACATGAAAGAGTATAATAAAACCTTATTACTTCCCGAAACATTGCAGCGCAAAGAACGAATTAAACTCGGACCTGAAAAGAATCCTAACCTTGTGCCGATAAAAGGTCTTGATCTTGTAGGTATTATCAAAGAAGCTAATTACATGCCGTTCTTTGACCAGTTCTTCCACTTTTCTAAAACTCTCCAGGTAAATAACAGAATCGTGTACGAAAGCATGAAGCAAAAATCTTATGAAATTGCTATGGTGCTTTAGGGTTTGAAAATAAACATTTCAAAAATTCTACAGCAAATATATAATTCCGAAATTCCGGTAAGATTAGAATTTATGTATGATATGGGTTTTTGTTGGAGTCTGGTCGATGAGACTATTTTCCCAAGAGTATTCTATGATTTTAAACTCGAAGGAATTACGATTGAAAACAGTTTAAGTGCTGATAGAATACCGGTATTTGAAAAGGACTGGATGGCGAGAGGTGTATCTCAGACTTTCGAAGATGCGGTCAAAGACTTATGTGAAGCTATTGTCAGGAATTTACCAGATAGCAATTTTTCTAAATGGTGGAGAGGTATAAATTGAAAAGGCGTAATCGGGTAGATTTTGAAGAGCATGAAGCCGGTATTGAGAGCATGGAAAAAAACAGGGCTATCGTTCAAGAGTTTGATGAGATTTACAAACACAATTGTGAGAGAGCAGGTAAAAAGCTGACTCCCTCACAAAACACAGCTCTTTTTATAGACGGCACACTGACAAGACTTTTAGTTCCTCCCCGAACTCATTACGCAGATTGTTTGAGGCGAATAGGTCAAAACATGTATGTAAGTATTAAAATTAAAAAATAAAGAGGTAAATATGAAATTTGAAGACGCATTAAATAAGGTGTATGATCAGATCAATGCAAAACAGCCTGAATTATTAAGAGATGGTTTTTTGACTACCGAAGGGCTTGTCACCGCTGCAGCTGTATGGAATATGATAGCAATCGCACAGGAAGAAAAAGGGCTTGACGATTTTGTTATTGTCAGAAATAACAACATTATATCCTTTCCTTTTGAGGAAAAAGCAGATGAGGGCAGTGATGAAGATGAAAAAACTAAAAAAGGAACAGGCAAAAGTCCGAAACCAGCGACAGCTACTAAAGAAAAAGTAGATGTCAAAGAAAAAGCAGAAAAAACAGAACCAGATACAGAATAACCAGAGTCAGTTAAGTAAAGACACTTATCTTGATGCGTATAACGCCGGTGCTGCTGCTGTAAAGACAGCAGACCGGAAGTTGTATAATTCAGTACCAAAGGGTGTTCAATACAACTGGCTTCATAATGTAAACTACAACAATGTAGTCTATCCGATAGACAAAATCCCCGACAGATTATTAAGACTCATTGAGCGTAAAAATCCCGTAGTTGGTGCTATTACTACTTTGCGTATTCAGCAAGGTATTGAGTATGCTCATACAAGTCATGATAAAGACATACCGGGTTGGGAAGTATGTTTAAGCGATGAAAAAGCTACAATTACCCCTGAACAGGAAAAACAAAAACTATTTCTTGAAAACTTGCTTATGTACGGCTGCACAGAAGATTACCAGCCTTTCCAGGTAGCAGACGAACCCCCTACTTTCAGGGAACGTATGACCATGTATATGCGTGACCGGTTGTTAATTGATAAAGTTTGCTGGGAAGTAGAAAGAAACCGTAAAGGTGAAACCGTTGCGCTTTGGACTCTTGACGGTGCCACGATTTACCCCGTACTTCCAGGTGGATTTTATGGCAGTGTGAGTCAGATCAGTACGGGTATGATTGGCGGTTTTAATAAACTCACCGATGAGATAAGAAAAGCAAAGATTGAAAATATACCAGCCGTAGAAGAGATTGCTTTTGTTCAGGAACTTCTTTACGGTATGACAGGCGGTGGTATTGCTGCAGCTTTTAAAAATACCGACCTTATTTATGACATAGGTTCTGACCTTAACGATATCAGATATTACAAACAAGGTTATAGCGTAGTTGAAAAAGCAAATATGGCCGTCACGGCTTTTATTAACAGTATTTCTTATAATAGCAACGGTCTTGCCCGTGGTGCTATTCCTAAAGTCGCTCTTGCTATGGGTAAGGAAAGTGGATATACTCAGGAGCAAATGGAGGATCTTCAAGATGAGTGGATGGCTAACTTTGAAGGTGTAGACGGTCAGTGGAATATACCTCTTCTAAATGCAGATGCTAAAATACTTAACCTCATGCCTAATAACAGAGACATGGAATATCAGAAATACATGGAGTTTTGCGGTGCGCTGATATGTTCTATAATGGGTGCAGATCCGGCAGAAGCAGGGCTTAGATTTAACCAGGCTCAAAATGTACTTTCAGAAAATGCAGACGCTAAACAGGTCTTCAGTAAAAACAGAGGGCTTAATCAGTTACTCGGAGACTTCGCATATATTGTCAATCGTTGGCTTAGAGTTAGCGGATATAAGTTCGCAAAAGATTTTGTATTCAGGTTTAACGGTCTTGCTAATTCCGATAAAGGCTTTGAAGCAGATCTTAACAAAAAGAAAGTTGAAACCTACCTTACGGTAAATGAACTCCGGAAAGAGTTGGGCTTAGAACCTGAACCTAACGGGGATGTAATATTAAACAGCATATGGCTACAAGCTAAACAGGCTGCAGCTATGGATGAACAAGGGGGAGGAGATGATCAGGGAGCTGAAGGTGAAGGTGACAGCGCAGGTTTTGGTGGATTTAGTGATGATGATATTGATGGAGCCGTTGATGAAGCCATTCAGGGTATGGAAAAAGCAATAAGATTAATATAGAGGTATAGGTTATGACTATTAGTAGGAAAAATTTAAGATATTGTCAGGTTACTTATCTTAGCAAATTATATGATGTACTTGTGGCTGTAAGTACACTTGATGAAGTTGATAATGTTCTTCAGGAGTGGGCTTTAAATAAATGGGGAGTTGTTCTTGACTTGCCAACGGCTTGTCTTATCAATAAAGATATTACAGAAGTCCTGACAAGCGTTGCTATCGACAATTACGCATATCTTCAGAGTCCTTCAAGTGCTTATATGGATATACCAAGATACGCTGGTATTAAAGGCACTTACCCCACTTTGCCGACCGTACTCGATGACGATGATAAATACGTTTGTCCGGAGACCGATGTATTTATCTATTCACTAGCCGGACAGGATGGTGTTCTTGGAGAATACAGCGTAGCCGAACTTGCTCTTACTCCGAACGTAGGTATTAACTTCCTGGGAATATCATACGCAAGTGCAGTGCCTACATGGGTGTTTTACACCGCAGAAACAAGTCTGAACTATTCAAGCATAATACCAGTTGCAACAGTCCTATTTTTTGAAGATACTATTTTCAATATCCCCTTTGGTCAGACCGGTTACGGTCTTGCTGAAAAGAATCTCAAAGTAAGAAGTAGACGTAAAAAATTTGATATACTCGATACTTTCACCCTTGTCAATTCCGGTCTTTATGTTGAACTCGGTGCGTTAACCGTAAGCACAGGCGTTGAAGAGATTGCATGTACAGCAATGGACACTGAAACCCTTCTTAATGATATGTATTTATATTACAAAGACAGCTCTCAGGTATGGCAGAAATCAAAAGTCACGACCATTGACAATCTCCAGTATCAAAGTGCCTCCGGTCTTGCGAATTTAACAGGTGGCGAATATGTTTGCAATAATATTTATAGAGTAGTAAGCGCAAGCGGATTGCTTATGTTTAATGTCTTATCAAATAAATTTGCGTCTGAACAAGCTGCTATGAATAGCGGAGAGGTTGAAATACCTGCGATTATCAGAGACAGTGCGGTGTGTGTGGGTAGAATGATAGTAGTGCAAGGTTCAAGCTCACCTGTAGTACAAAAAGTCCAGAAAGTTGTTTTTGGCAGTTAGTCATGGCTATTAACAGAGGTACATTCGATAAACTTTCAACTCTTAAAGCTTCTTTTCCAGTTGTTGATAGTGGTGATTATGCCGAAGTTTTAGAGACTCAGCTTACTTATGTATTTTCTGGCAGTGGTTGGAACCCTGGTACGCCTGCTGCATATACGAACGAATTTATTGAGCTTGTCGATGTACTTAGTGATTATACCGGTAAAGGCAGAAAAAGTCTTGCGGTTAAATCCGATGAAACTGGCGTTGTCTTTACCTCTGATTTTGGAGAATCCACTTTTGGAGACGGTGGCGATAATTACAGTGAGTTTGAACCTGATGGAACCTTGAAATTCACAGGTGATGCAGAAGTCTGGGACGATATAATAATTTCAGCATCAAATTTAAGACCAGGTAATACTCCTCCAATTTATGCAGCTTTTCAAGGTGGTATATACGGCGCAAGATTTGATGCAGGTGTAGCTGATGAAGTTTATGGCTCTTTTGAAATTCCACACGATTACAGAGAAGGTGGAGATTTATATGTTCATGCTCACTGGTCACCAACTACAACAAACACCGGAAATATAGTATGGGGAATTGAGTTTTCAGTAGCAAATAGCGGAGAAACATTTTTAGCAAACGATACAAAAACAGGTACACCCGTACCAACTCCTGGTATTGTCGGACAACATGTTTTTTCAAACGTCTATATAATACCGGGAACATTATTAAAAATAGGTGCAATAGTTGCATTTAGATTTTTCAGACAAAATGGTGGAACAGATACATTTACTGGAAATGCTTTTTTACATTCAATCGGGGTTCATTATCAGATTGATACAATAGGATCAAGGCAGATAGCGACAAAATAATATAAGGTACGTCAGAGGCGGGGGAGCATGTGTAAATGTTTAAAGATGAGGATTATATTAAAGTTATTGCTTGGCTCTTGGGTGTTGGCAGTATGTTGCTTGCTCTTGTCGGCGGTCTTGTTACATGGATATTCAGAGAGCATGTCAAAGACAACCATGTGCAGTTTAGTAGAAACAGAGAAGA
>Ga0100403_1002361_pt1 | contig 15264 bp, 5 predicted proteins | sample CryGeymet201501t_FD_83663 | JGI IMG/M metagenome (GOLD analysis project Ga0100403, IMG submission 83663) | Groundwater microbial communities from Crystal Geyser aquifers in Utah, USA - Crystal Geyser metaG 2015-01t | ecosystem: Environmental > Aquatic > Deep subsurface > Groundwater | place: USA...
CCACCAACAGAAACACTAACGACTGAAATGCTGATCGAAGCGGCACTATCAGCAAGCGCAGCCGGATTGCTCAGTGGGACAACAAATTGGGCAGCGTATGTGCTGCAATATCTTAAAGGAGAGTCGCTATGACAACCCGCGCTGATCTGATCTACAAACTGCGCCATGAAACATGGTCTGGCTTTCAGAGCATGGCCGAGCAGGCCGCAGACATGCTTGAAGCTGATGAGTTGATGCGTCTTGCAAACGTAGATTGCACGTTGCACTTTGACACGCTGATGGAGGATCACAGAAAGCTCAAAGCTGCTGCAAAAGCTGTAGTCGAGCGATGGGACTCTCCGCTGTGGAAAGACCTCCCCCCTACCGCTGGCTACATAGCGGCGCTCAGGCAAGCCATCGGAGATGAGTAGCAAGAGCTGAGTGCATCAAAACAGTGGATCGAACCGATACGCAAACGAATCCAATCGGGAACCGCAGCATAGAATGACACGCTCAAAGCTGACAAACCTGATTTCAATTACCCAAAATTTACACATGACTGGAACGGAGCCTTGTGGAATCAAGGCTTTCGATTCCGGTCTCGGGCACCATCCAAGGGGACTCTTTCCAAGCTAAAACCACCGTCTCCCCAATGAGAGTGATCGTTATAATAGGTCATAGTATGCAATAACATGCAAACGAATTACCCCAAAATTACCCAACGATTACCCCAAAAGGAGTCCTCATGGCAGAGCCAGTCAAAGTGGGTCAGCGGTACAGGCACTCGATCATGGTTGGAGGTCGCCGCTTGAACAAGATGTTCGATACCAAGCGAGAGGCTCGGCTGTGGGAATCAGAGCAGCGATTGGCAATGGAGGCGACCGGCTCTCTCCCGAATGATCTTGTTAAGCACCGGATGGGAGAAGCGTTCGACTTGTACAACGCTACCATCAGCCCGCTCAAAAAGAATGCCACCGTACGGGAGGGGAAGCTGCTCAATTCCTTCCGTCCGTTTTTCTCCGAAACGGCGGTGGAGGATGTGACTTCGGCTGACATCGCCAGGTGGCGTGACGACCTTCTCAAGCGCATCAGCTCAAGCTCGGTCAACCGGTATAGAAACCTGCTCAGCAACGTCTTCACCACGGCAAGGGATGAATGGGGGTGGATCAAGATCAGCCCCATGCAGGGGGTCAGGTGGCCGCAGGAGCGCGCGCCACGTCAGGTAGTGTGGAGATGGCAGCAGATCAAGCGAATGCTGCGTGAGGGTCAGTATCGCGGCGGGAAGTACAAAGAGGTGACGCAGGCATTCCACATTTCCTTGCACACAGGGCTACGGCTAAAGGAAGCGCTGGTTGCTGTCCAGTGCTACGACAGGGTGCGCCGGGTCATTGTCGTGGAGGACAGGAAGGAGAGCCACCAACTCGTGAAGTATTCCATCCCGACAATCCACCGGGCGCGGAGATGTCTGGAGTCCATGCCGCTTCGGTTCGATGTCAACGCCAACGAGGCCAGCACCATCTTTGCAGACCTGCGTTCGCAGCTTGGATTCAAAGGGTTGCAGTTCAGAGACTCAAGAGCGACCGCCCTCACCCTGTTGGCCAAGCGAGTGCCGGTTGAAGTTCTGCACCGCATCAGCCGACACGGTGACATCCGTATTCTTTTCGACTGCTATTACCGGGAAACGGCGGAAGAAATCTCCCGCCGTTTCTGATCACCACCGTTGCCAGATCGGGTTCGGGTCAGTCGGAGCCGTCTGGGAATCTCCAGCCACAGCGTTCACAGTCGCCTCAATCTCAGGCTTCATCGAACCGGCGAACGGGATGCGGGCCAGCACTTTCCTGGTCGCGTTGCGCGCCTTGGCGTTGGACTCATCGCCCTTGGCTGCCGCGAACGCACCCTCTGCGATCTGGAGCGTGTCGGAGAACAAGCCCATTGTTGGGCCAGCAATCTGAGACATGATTCGCTCACGTCCATACGACCCATTATCAAGACTCTGAGCGCTCTGGAACATCAGGTCGCCAACGAAACCAAGCGCGCCAAGGGTGAGCAGGCCGGTAGCGTACCCGCCTAGCACATTGTCTGCTCCATCGCTGCTGATGCTGAAGTCCTTGAACCCTAGGTCTTGGCCAATCTTGCTTAGCCTGTAATCCTTGGCTGTGCGCCAGCTTTCTCCTTCCTGGTTATTGCCCTTGATCACATCTTTTGCGTAAGCAGAGCCGTACCCAAGCGCCGCTCCGATGGTCAAAAGGTACATCAGGCCAGCGGGGTCTCCGGCGTACTTACCAACATCCTGTCCTTTCAGTTTGCCAATGACTGACCCGTTCTCAAATGCTCCAGCCTCTTTGAACAAACGGGAAACCAAGCGACCAGCCATCATGGGGTAGCTCTTGAACTGCCACAGAACGGATGCGATTGGGTCTTGCGCCCACAAAGGAACGTCCGACTTGTTCGGTTGAAAGATTGATTCGTCAGAGAACTTGTGGATCGCCTCTGCAATTTTCATCTGGCTTGGGGTGAAGTCACCTTCATGCCCGACGGCAGCCGCCATGGTGTCCAGAGGCTCCGCATTGATCAGCTCCGCCAAGCCGAGCTGGCGCAGGTAGCGCACGGAGCGGCGGTATGCCAACGAGTCAACATTGTTGTTGAACATCTCGCGCTGTGCAATGGCCTGGTTGGCTTTGATCGACTCGAACCCGACAAGCGCGGAGTATTGGCGCATCGCGTTTGTCCATGGAGTGAGCATGTTGGCCTGGAAGAACGCGCTGCTCAAGCGAGCCATGGTTCCGCCATTCATATCCCCCATGGATTCCCGAAGCATGGACTCACCCAGCACTCCGATGCGGGCCATTGATTGCGCCATGATTGGATCGTTCATGGCCAGCTTGACTGACTTGGTGATCCCCTTCAGCATGGAGCCGATGGAACCGGAGCGAAGCAGCGGCATTGCTGTATCACCAAAGGACGCGATGGTTGCAGCAGACAGCAGTGTGGTGGACGCAAAGAGCTTTGCTCCTTGAGCGAACTTCTGAGCACTACGATTTGACGTGATGGTGTGAGCGGGCCTGCCCTCCAAACCGCCCACAGCCTTGAGCATGAAGTCAAGCTCATGTGTTGCGGTGGTGTTGCCATCTGTGCCAAAGTCTGCCAGCGCGTTGACGATAGCCTCTGCGCGCAGGCGGAAGTGCTCAATGCCTGAGCCGCCGTTCTTTGCGTAAATCTTCATCAGGTCGTCCACAAGGATGGCTCGTGTGTGATCATCCTTGTCCTTCATCAACGTCTCTCCAAGGCTGCCAGCGATCTCCATGGCTTCTCGGCGGTCTTTTGTCAGTGGAACAAACAAGTTGTCCATTACCGCCATTGGGCCAGCGGGTGGGAGACCAAGGTCGTCCGGCATGTTGTCAGCGATCATGTACTTCATGCCCTGGGCGCGACCCATCAGTGCCTCAATGACGGCAATATCCCCTCGCTTGCCAATGTCGATGTACGTGTTGACTGCATGGCCACGGATGCCGAACCGCTTTGACCACTCCACGCGCTTGTGGGCCGCCTCGGAGTACGACGAGATTAAGGAGCGAAGGTTGTTGTCGAACAGTGGGGCCAGTGGCTCCCAATCTTTGCTGTCGATGCGCAGTTTGCGTTGGTAGAGCTTGTCTCCAAACGCCTTGCCATATACGGTTGTTGATCCTTCAAGCATCCCGTCCAGCTCCTTGCGGTACAGGGCTTCGTGGATTACGCGACGAGCATCATCCATGGCATTGGCTGCGGTGGGATAACCCTTGCGGTCTTTTCTGAACCACTCCCCAAGCAGGCGGATAGCCTCCTCGCGGTTGGCCTCAATCCATGAAATGTTGAAACGCTGGGGTAGGTAGTTCCGATTCGACGCATTGGTTAGATCGGCCACAGGAACTCCTGCGTCACGTTGCATGATCAACAGCTTGCGGAACAACTGGACAACGCTTTCCTTGACCTTGATCTCCTCAATAGTCAACTTGCTGTCGTTGTTGGTACGCATGGCGAGGACGATGTTGGTCTCACTATCAGACTGCGGCATGGTGTGGCCACGCAAGTCCAGGTTACGGTAGATTTCCTTACCCACTTTATGCAGCCAATTCTTGACCCCATCAAGCTGGTCAAGAGAGTTGACGATAGGCTGGAGATCGGCAGACAGACGCACGGCAAACGCATCGTTGAAGCCAGTGCCTTCCTTTGGCGTCATCAGATTTGCCAGCCACTTCCCGCCCATGTCAAAGATTCGGTTGGGGTTTGATTGGAGTTGGAGCATATGGAAAGCCCGAACCTTCGGATACTCCGCTTCGGACAATCCGGTGTCTGACTTCTTACCGGCGATGATGTTTGCAAAGAGCTTGGCCATCAAAGATGGCGCGCCAGCCTGAATCGCACGCTGCTCCACTGCCACCAGTTCCGGCGCAGGGGCATCCAGTGCCATGTGCAGCACAAGCTCACCGGTAAGCGGCACGTTCTTAGCATTTTCGTTGCGCTTTAGACCTTGCTCTCTGGCGATGGCATCCTCCAGATCAACGATGTCAGTCTTGTTCTTGACAAGTAGGCGAGCGGTTCCATCGCCGTTGGCTACTGCAAGATATCCAAGGCGTTTGAGAACTGCATCCCGCTTCTCTCCAGCGGCGACAGCTTTCTCAACGTCCTGCACCTTGGGGTTGGTTTCATCAAATGGATCGAATACCTTCTTTTTATCAAACAGCACGGCACGAACTCCGTCAGAAGGTTCACCTGCGGCTTGGATCAGGGCATCTCTCTTGGCCATCAGGCGGGTTACATCCTCCTGCTTGCCAGCCTTGATCAACGCCCCGATTTCTGCATCAATATCGGCAATGCCTGGAGCGGAGCTGTTAGCTCCATCAGCCGCAGCACTTGTCAAAAATAGCTTTCCTGTTTTTGAGTCAACAAAGAACACGTTGTCGGCCAGGTTCTTTCCATTGGCACGAATGATGTTCAGCAGCTTGGAGGTGATCGTCTGCGGAAGGTTGGCAAGGCGGGTCGCAACGCTGGCGCGAGCGTGGATGGGGTGATACAAGCCAGTGGCTGCATACATTGCCCGGACGTGTGGGATCGGGACGGATAAAGTTTCACCAGCAGCATCCTCTGCAACTACCGTAAGTCCACCGAAAATATCTGATATGGTCTTCAACACGTCATTAACCTGTTGGCTCTCCGCAAGAGCGGATTTGACAGACCTCCACTCAGGGTCAGGGAACCCATTTTGGTAGAGGTACGAAATCATCTTCGCAAACTCTGATCGGTGAACGGCTCTGTCAATGGGGGTAGTTTCCAGGTCAGTACGCACCCAAATAGGCGGGTCGGCAGCGAAGCTCTTGACGGTTTGATCATAGAGTTGGCGCGAAATAATTGGCAATAATTTCTTGATTTGCTCAGGAATGTCTTTCGCTTTTCTTTGGACTAATGCCTCTGAAACTAGGCGGAGTGACTCTCGCAGAGAGTTGTATGCCTCAGTTTTTGTGTTGGCCATAGAGCGGGGGGAGTACCCATTCAATGCCTCCTTACCCAAGCCGGACAATCGAAGCACATCTGCGTTCGTCAGGTCTTCCGCCTTGTCACCAAAAAGGGTAGTAAACAGTCGGTACGTGAGCTGATCCAGCGTGCTCTTCGTATGTGCATCGCGGTGCGTCATACGGGATACAAGGGTCTTCAGAAGATCAGGCGCTCCCACCGGCATCCCGGTACTCACTCCATCAGTTCTGGCTTCTGCTTCGGCCTTCGCTGCGGCTGCTCCTGCCTCAGTCTCCGGCTCGACGACGTTCGGAGACACGGGGTGCTTCTGCTTGGCAACTGCTTTCTTTGCTTCCTCAATGATGTCATTCTCCGATGGCGTGTAGTCCGTTGATACGGCTCGCTCGGAGGGCATGACGCGAACGCCATGCTTCGCCAACTGTCCATCCAGTTCATCGAGGGCATCACCCATCATGTCGTAGAGTTTGCGCGACAGAGACATCAGCGCCTTCTGATGGCCATCATCTCCAACGAGGTGCTTGGACTGACCGGATTGGTCAAGAAGAGAATCCTCGATGTCAACTTTGTAAGCATCCTTCAGAAAATTGGCAGCTTCCTTGCGTGCGTAGGCATCACTTTGAGCCAGAGCATCGCTGTACTTTGAGGCTTCATTAGCGGAGATTTTTGACATCTCTAGACCCTTGGTCAGTTCTTTGAACTTGAACTGCAACGCCTCAAGGTAGTACGCATTCGCATCACCATGGTCTCCTACGGAGTTGCTCTTCATAATCACCGAGACCTCTTCGGCATCAGTGGCAGCCTCGAAAGCCAGCTTGTCTGACATAGGTGACTCACCCATGGTGTCCACAATGGTGCTCATCAGTCGGCCAAGCTCGTGGCGCTGGAACAGGTCGCTAGCATCAATAACACCTAGGCGAGGTACGGATTTGACCAAGCCTTCTCCATTCGGGCCTTTGACAATACGGTTGGTGGCAGGGTCTCGCACCCACTTGTAAACGCCAGTAGCCTTTTGCACCTTGATCAGCAGCGCATCACGAACTTGCTGCACAGCGTAAGGCGTCTTTTTGCCTTTCTCTTTTCCGTAGAGCAGGCCAAAGAAGTATTTGGTCGCCTTCTCCAGCTCGCCACGGTAGCCACCATCAACTCCACCGGCAGTGAAGATATGGTGGGCCAGTGCGCCGCGTTGCTTGTCGATGGTCTCCATAAGAGCAATGTCGCTACCAACAGCGCTTCTCGTCAGGCTATCGGGGATGTCTGCAACATTGATAATCTTGCCATCCTTGCCAATGGGTGCGCTGTAGTTGTACTTGGTGTCGGAGAGCTTGGATGGCAAGATGCGCTCGAACAGGGGAACCAGGGCAGGCTCCACCGGTAGGTCAAGGAAGGTTGAAAGCAGGCCTCTCAGAACCTTGGCTATTTTTTGCCACAGAGTTTGCTCCGCAGCCCGACCAGCTTTCCCAACAGTGGTCTGCATGGCGTAACTGGTGAATTGCCAAGCGAACAGTTCGTTGGTATTGGTGCGTAGGTCAGCCAAATCCACCTTGGTCATGTCTTCAATTGCCCTTGCTGCATTCACTGATCTCAATACCGCATTGATGTCGAATTTCCCATCGGCATCGTAATACTTTGCAAGCGTTTTAATGAATTCAATACGCTCGTTTGGAGAGAGCATATTCGTGAAAGCCCAATGACCTGTTTCATGGATCACGGCTATGTGTTTTGGGATACTCCTAAAACTGAAATGACCTGTCTCATGCGTCTCGTCTACGACATCATTAGGCTTTTTCTCACCTCCGTAAATAGTGATTTTTGATTCTCCACGGTTGCTTCCTGTCCCAAAAGAGGAATAGTTTTGATCGCTGGAAAAGACAAAGGGAAAGGTATTGGCTGCCGGATCAACACGACGTAGAAAGTCGAGCGCAGAGCGGCGCTCCTCGTCACTGAACCTGGCCATGTGCTCTTCAAGCCAGTGGAAAGACATGCGGCGAGAAGCATTGGTACGTTTGATCCCGTGTGGGGCTAATGCGTTGATCGTCTCCGCCTGCTTGGTGAGCGTCTCAATGACACTGTTCAACTCCTGGATCGTTCCAATCTTGTTAAAGGAGAGAGCCTGAACACCCATTTCAAACGAGTCCATCAAGCTAGCAAGCGTGTCACCATCAGGGAGTTTGACCTTGGATGCCTGTGCGTAGGAGACCGGGCGCTGCTGAGCAGTGGCAACAATAACTGCGTTGTCTGCATTCTTGACCACATTCTTGATGGTCGCTGTAGCGGATGCAGGACGGGGTGTTCCACGTTGCTCAAACTCGCGCGCTTTTTTGTTTGGAAGCGCTGTGCCAATCAGTGTCTTCTCCTTGACCAAGGGGTTCCACTTGAACAAAGCCAAGAACTCGCCCAGCGTTAGGCCCATCTGCTTGGCCCCGATGATCTCCACGCCTTCGGTGCCATCTGCTCTGACTGATTTCAGGGCAAGCAAGCGGCCTTCTGCCGGGGTCAGAATGTCCGACAGCTTGGTATTCATGTCGGTATCTGTAATGGCTCCATTGATCTTCAACGATGTGATCGCTTCATCGACTTGCGTGGACTTGCTCATCTCTGCGGGGATCAAAGCGCCAGGTTCTACTCCGCTGGCAGAGGACGGCATCTTGTCCTTGTTGGCTTGGAAAATTCCATCAAACTCCTTTCGGAACGCTTTGCGTTTGATGATCGACGCGAAGGTTGATACACCCTCATCCTCAATCGACTGGCCAATGCTAACGAGCACCTTGGAGTCAAGGCCGGGTGCCGGAATCCATGTTCCAATCTTTTCGCCAAACAGCTTGATCATTCCATCGGCATCCATGACGAAGTGCTTGCTAATATCGAACTCGCGGTTGACGCCGCCAACAGAGATCACCAGCGACCCAATGTCTGTGGGAGCTGGTTCAACAGGCTCACCTTCCTTGACCAGAAGCGAGGTCGTTGATTTGCCTTTGCGCTTGGCGATTGCAGCAGCCTCTTCCTCTGCACGCTGACGTGTCGTCTTGGTCTCAGGAACCCCGACCGCGCCGCCTTCCACAACTTTGGTCTTGGTGGCTGTTATAGGTACGACATCACCAACATTGACAGGCGTGTTGTCGCCCTTGACGGTCTGCGTCTTGGTGGTCGTCTTCGCGCGCTCAGTGATGCGGGTCTTGGAAGGCGTTGGGTACTTCTTCTCGATGGCAATCAGGAGGTTTCCTTGGCTCTTCTCCGTCGTACTCTTGAGGCGCTTGACGATCCCCATGATCAAGTCATGGCCCTTTTCGCCAGTCAACATGGCATCTTTAAGACCTTCTGCCATCTCAGCACGAGCAACGGAGTGCGCAGTGTCCATGGCCTCCTTGTGATCAATGATCATGCTGGCCAGGTCAATCTCGGAGGGGTGGACAGGGAAGCTATTGTCGCCAACCATCTTGATCAGGCTGTCGAACCGCTCTTTGGTAATCGCACGATCGACGTTCTCTGGCGTGTCTTTCGCCAAACCGAGGGCAATGTTGTCTCCAAGTCTTAGCCGCTCAACCAGGTCGTAGATGGTGGATGCGCGGGCGTTCTCTGCCCTGGCGTTGACGGTCTCAGCCAGCCGACCTTTAATCTCTTTGACTGACGAGGATGCTTTGACGCCATCAACGAAAATCGAAGCCTTCGACCACGACGCTACCTTGATTGCTCCGGCAAAGATTTCAGAACGAACTGCTCTCGCTGCGGCGAACATCTTTCTGGGGTTGGCCCAAAGCACGCCAAGGTAATTGGAGATGCCATCAGAGAACGCCTTTTGCGGGCCTCCGACTGTCTTCACTCCACCCATGCTGGTGTCAATGCGGCGACCGGTAACGATCTTATCGACGTAGATCGGGTTTCCATCCTCATCTACCTTGCCGGTATTGAGGCGGTGCATGGCCGGAGTCTCAACGATGCCTTCAGCAAACGGATTTTTTGCTTGCTGATTGCTTCGTGTAAACAGACGGTCACGATCTCTTACGCGCAACTGGTACATCGCCTCCAGCTTGTCGAACGCTTCCTTGTTTTGAATTTTGAAGGTTCCATCAATCTCGCTCTTCATGGAACGTAGGGCATGAATCTCCAGGATTTGATCCATCAACTCCTGATCGACATAAGCGCCAGATGACTGAATCTGCTTCATGAAGTCGGAGACGCTTTTACGAACCTTTTTGATAATGGCTACAGCTCCTTCTCCAGAGATCGCAGCCTTGACAGCACCATCAACCACGGCCATGTTGCGGTTGACAATCTCCGAGAGATCAGACCTCACGGTGGTTTTCCCGCCCGCGATCTGGCGGCCATCATTGGTCGTCTTGATCATGTGGTTCCAAGCCTGGGCCAACACGGGGTCTTTTTGCAGGTTGTCAATCCCGATGGCAGAGACGCGCTCAATCAAAGATGCGTTGATCTCTTTCTGGTTATGCGCCACGATCTTTGCAATGTCGTCGGAGAACCTGTCTCCCAGCATCGCCTTCAGCACTTGCTCAAAGTGCGTGGTGTTTGTCGGGTCAGGAAGAACTGATCCGATTTGCATCTCGTAGTGCAGCGCCATCGCCTCGTCTGCCATGGCTTTGATTCTGACTTTTGCTGCGGTTGCGCCCTTCTCGCTGCTGAACGGCTTGGGCATAACCTGATCAAAGATCGTTGCCAGCTCGGGGTGATCGGCCTTTGCTTGGCTGATGACCAGATCAAATATCTCCTTTTTCCTTTCCTTGTCTGGAGCTTTTGCGGCTGCGCCAAATGTTTTCTGTGCGTCATTCAAGTCGTCTTCAATGGCCTTCAACACGCCGTCAATCACAGCATGGATGTCGCTGACCTGCTTGTTCAAAGAAGCAACGATGCCTTCGTGAACTTGCACGGCGCTAAGCTGGGCACGGTCAACTGCGGCCTTTTCAAAGGCTTCCAGCTTGGCTTGGAGTTCTGCTTTTTGTGCGATCAGCTTCTCTGTATCAGCAGCGATTTGCTCATCTGTCCTGGTGTCCTCTACCGGTGGCACCGTGTCAGATGGCGTAGCAGCGGCCTCTGTTGGAACGGCTGTGGCAGTAGGAGCGGGAGTAGCGGGAGGAGCGGGAGGAGCCAATGCAGCCTGGGCTTGGCGATCAATAGCCGCCTTGGCTATCTTGGCAGGCTCTTGGAGTGCTGGATCGGATGTTCCAGCAAGAATTGTTTGCAGCTTAGCTTCTGGAGTAACTCCATCCTTGGCCGCCTGATCCTTGATCGCCGCAATGGCTGCCTTCTCCTCCGGGGTTGGAACGTACGTGGACGGAGGGGTCTCTGTAGCTACAGCTTTTGTAGCTGCTGTTGCTTGTAGTGGTTGGGCTGTAGCTACATTTGGGGCCTGACCGTCGGGTAATGCGGCGGTGGCTGTCGGAGCGGCAGCGGAAACCGCAGCAGTTGCAGTCGGAGTAGCCGCATTCGCGGTACTTGGAGCAGCGGCAGCGGTGGCGGGAGTGGCGGGAGTGGTAGGAGTAGCAGTAGCAGCAGCAGCATCGGCTGGCTTGGCATTCTTCTTCCCGCCTTTTTTGGCAGCAGGCTTGTTGGCATCAATGCCAAACGTGTCAGCAATGCGCTGGTCATACGGGGCGGCAATGTTGACGATCTTTGACACCAGGTCATCTGTCGCGCCGGTGAGTTGGTTGTCACCCAGCTCTTTGATCTTGATCAGGTTGTCAGCGAACTCAGCGTACTTGCGAGCAGCAAGCTCATGGGCATCTGCCGCCTTGGCCAGGTTCACGTCTGGGGCTGCATCATTCTGTTCTCGGAGCAGCTTGGCCTGTGCCAAATGGGTCTCGACTTTGTTGTGCGAAGTTGAGAACTCGTTGAGCACAACTTCCAAGGCCCGGAGCTGATCCTTGGTGTACACGGAGGGCGTGCCCATGCCGACGCGCTCGGCAAAGATGCCGACCGATGAAGTGGCATCACCGAGCGCAGTCTTGTAATCGGTGAGATCGTTTTCAGGGTTCAACTCAGGAGTGTCTGGAGCCAGGTTCTGTTCTGCAAGTTTGGCCTCCATTTCCGCTCGCTTACCCGCATCCACCACAGCGCCAGGAACATCCTTGGCCAGCTTGTTGGCCGCCATGCGTCCTCCAACATACCCTGCGCCAGCGCCGAGAGCGCCGCCAAGGCCAGCGGCGAAGACTGCGTTTTCTGCCGCTCCAAGGTAGCTGAATTGATCTTGGCTGCCACGCTGCATATTCGCATTCTGCTGGGCCACATCGCCCAACCCACCAGCAACAAAGTTGTCCAGTGCCTCTCCTTTGGCTGCCGTCTTCCAGCCTTGGGATGTCACCTCTTGTTTCAGGGCTTGAGTAGCGCCGTCAATCCCCAAATCTGCTAGGCCTTGCTCGCCTGCTTTTTTTAAAGCGGTTGCCTTGAATGCTTCCTCCGCTACCCTGCCAACGCCCAGGGCCGTCTTCGCCCCAGCAGTCAGAAGCAGGAGAGGGGCATCGGCCAAACCACCTATCAAGGCCGCGCCAACGGCGTTACCAGTGGCCGCTGCGTCGCCGGAGAACAGGCGATTGGGTGCGCTCTCGTAAAGACGGTCTTGCAGGTTACGGAATTGCTTTTGCTGGATGCTCTCACCAAGAGATGACCCAAAGTCCCAGATCGACGCGATGGCAGAGGAGCCGCGCGCAGTCATGGTGTTGAGCATGTCTGTCTTCAACGCCTCAGTATCACCACCATATTTCGTACCGTTTGGGTCGATGGACGAGTGGAGGAACTTTGTCAGCTCCTGGTTTGCACCAACTTGATCCCAGGTCGCATCCTTGAACAAGGAGTTGGGGTCGCTGGCGGCAGAGATAGTTGACTTCAGGTTGTTGTCGCCGCTCTTGAGGATGAGGTCGAATAAGTTTGACATGCACAATTCTCCAGTTAGAGTACAGGTTGTATTGTCGCATCAGTATGCGACGAAAGCGACTTTTATCCTAACCCCATGCGGCGCAGGATTTGGTCAGCGTATTGACGTGATGTCGGGTCTTGTGGGCGCTTCTTGTTTCCCCAATCGTGGACGGTTCCATCCTGGGCTACAACACCCTCTCCTGCATAGTACGCAGCGGCGGCCTTGTACGGATCGTTGTTGAACTTCTTGAGCAGGTAGGATGCCCATATCTGGCCAGCGCGGAGGGTGTGGTTTGGGTTTCTGAAGTCTGCATCCTGCGGGATCAGGCCCAGCTTCTTCATGCCATCAAAGGTTGTGTCTTTGATTTGCATCGGGCCGGTCACGCCCTGGCTATTGACCTTTGACGTGTCAGCCTTACCGGAGCTTGACTCCTGCCCATAGATCGCATTGATGAACTTCTCCTCCAGGCCTTTCGCATCACCGGGAGCAGGGGAGGCTGCCCCTGCTCCCTCTGTCAAAAATGTGGCGCTGCGTAGGCTGGGTTGTAGAGCCTTTGCGGCGTTCCGTAGGGAGCGGCGGAGACGGGATTCAGTTGCAACGATTTCAGGCGATCCTCATAAGCCTGCTTGGCTTTGTCGGCGTTCGTCATGTGGCGTTTTACATCCATCGCTACCCCAGCCTTCGACAGGATTTGCTGCGTCATCACCTCTGCCTGATCGCCAAACGAGCGTGAGGTTTCGCTGAACCCAGCCGCTTTCAAGAAGCTGACTACTGACTTCCTTGCAGCCTCATAGTCCCTCTGCGCAATGTCTTGGGCGGAGACGCCGAATGTCTGGTTCAAGGAAATGGCAGAACGAATCGTTTGAATTTTCAGAGCTTCGTGCTCGATCAGGCCAGCTTTGATTGCTTCGGCGGAGGCGTAAGCTGTGTTGGCCACTTCGTTATTTGACCCAGATGTTGCTCTCGCGCTCCCTGATGCAGCATAGTTGCGAATGGGAATCTTGTTTCCCTGCTCGTCAGTCCGGTATCCAATGATCGGGCCTTCGTTTGCAAGTGATGCAGGAGCACTACCCCCGACGTAATTCTTCTGGCTGATTTCGGCGAATCCCTTGTACGCAGCTCCAGCCTCTTCCAGAATCTTCGGAGACGAATTGAGTGTGGCCGCCGTGGCAAAGAACTCTTGCGGAGAATCGAACCTTGCGTGTGCCAACTTTGCCCCAGCTTCCACCCTCCCGCGAAGTGAGGAAAGAGTTTCCATCTTGGCGACATAATCCCTGATCTTTTCTGGCGAGCCAGTCTCCAGAACATTGACAAGCTCCGGGATGTCCGTCACGTAGTGGCTGCGCAAATACGATGCGACCTGAGTCTGCACCTTCTCGTCAGATGAGACCGGTGGTATCCCCTTTTTCTTGTCGCCGGAAACAACCGCAGACTCTCTGGCCTGCGACAGCGAGACCTGATCCGCAAGGCTTGCCATGGCGGTGATGGCCTTTTGGCGCTGATCCTCTTCTTTTGCGTCGAGATCAGCGGCAGCAATGGCATTGCGCCCGTAATCAGCCTGGGCTGTCTTGACGGCATCAGCACCCTGTATCTGGGTCTGCTGTTGGATGTATCGGTCATTGGCAGCTTTGGCTGCTTGAGACGCTTTTTTCTGCAAGTCGTCGATGGTCGATGCAGGCATCCTTGGAAACAGTGTCTTGATGCGGTCACGGAATGACTGACCTTCAACCTCCGTCCCGGTGTATCCGCCAGAGCCGCCAATCTTGTCGGCCTCAGCGAGCACCTGGTTGGATGCGGAAGCAAGGTTGTTCTCCGCCGCACGAGTCAGGCCGTCGATGTGTGCTTGCGAGAGCACCGACTTGTTCTGTTCTACGAACGATTGAGCATCCTCCGGGAACATGGTCTTGCCAATCTCTGACCCCTTCTGCATCCCTTCCAGCGTGGCCTGCTGATTGATGGTTCCCAGCTTTGGCTGAATGAGGTTGAAGCGCTCTCCGTAGCGGTCAAGACCGGCACGGTAAACTTCATCTGGCGATTTTCCTTGGAGGAATAACTGGCTTGCCATGGTGGACATATCCGTAGATTCTTTTTCATCGGAGGCAAACTGTGCGCGTCGGTTGATTTCAGCCTGCTTCTTGGCCTTCTCGTTGTAACTTTGAGTCATGGAGGCCAGCATGTCGCGCGAGGGTGCTGCGCTGTTCAGGTAGGCACTTGCACCAAGCGTATCCTTGGCCAGTGTGGCGGCCTGATCCACGCCCATGGTGATGCCTTGCTCGGCTTGAGCATTGAGAACATCCATCAGAGCCTTCCGGTTATCGAGACGGGATTGCCTGCGTTTGGCAATGGCTTCGTCTTGAACATCAGAAGTCGAGAAGTTGTTCGATCCCGGAAAGTAAGAGGGCATATTTGCCATGTTTGTGTCCTTTGTTTTTCTGCCTATTACCCAACAATCCACTCATCCCACGAGAATGTCGGCTCATCGTAGACTGGAGTCTGGTCTTGCCATGAGCTTGTGTCGAACTGAAAACCTTGGTCGGGCACTTCCCATGAGCTTGTGTCGAACTGAAGACCTTGGTCGGGCACTTGCCATGCGCTTATGTCGAAAAAGTTACTCCCTTGGCCTGGGTCTGTGTAGGAGTAGTCCCACTGAAACCCTGGTTGCAGGTCGTAATTAACAGGGTCTGAGGAACCAGACCCGCCAAGGGAGTAATCGACTGAGCCACCGTATTGGAAGGCCGGGTTTGTATTGCTTTTAAGTCTCAGTCCGGGTTCGGAAGGCACATTTCCATATAGAGAATAGTTCACAGAACCATCTTCGTTCAATACATTTTCTGGATTGAAGGGAGGGACTTTTAAGCCCTGGCCTGACGGCAATCCTGTGCCGAGAGAATAGTCAACAGAGCCATCAGGCTTGA
>Ga0100403_1002363_pt1 | contig 15253 bp, 31 predicted proteins | sample CryGeymet201501t_FD_83663 | JGI IMG/M metagenome (GOLD analysis project Ga0100403, IMG submission 83663) | Groundwater microbial communities from Crystal Geyser aquifers in Utah, USA - Crystal Geyser metaG 2015-01t | ecosystem: Environmental > Aquatic > Deep subsurface > Groundwater | place...
CGGCAACGACTAATTAATGCTGGCGAAAAAGTTGTTAAGATTAAAAAAGAGCGTCGGCAACAACAAGTTCAAGGTTCTCATCTTCTAGAAGATATGCTCAAAACTGCGAATACTTTGAGTATCGACGAGAAGTCTAGCTTCTACAAAATTACTGGAAGAGCTAAAGATAAAGCAATATACGTGGTCCGTAAGGGAGGTCGTGTTGATCTCAGTGGATTCGTTGTTGAACATCAAGCTATCACTACTATCAGTGAAGAAGAAGCTCGTGAACGACATTTAGGAAGAGTTCGAGGACAGATCAATTTTAAAGAAGATGACGTAACGGTGATGGACGCTTTTCGAAAAGCTTTGGAGTTTCTGATTTCATAGATATTCTATGGATAATGACGAATTGTTTAAACAACATAAAAAATATCTTGATGATATTAAGAAGTTGCATGAAGAACTGTTACGTCAAATTGATTCTGACATCATTAAAAAGCGTGATTTAATTTCATATGATGAGTATGAAAAGTATATGAAAGCATATGAGCAAGCGATTAATGACCGTGATGATGTTTTTGTTTTACTCGAAAGAAAATGTTTAGATGATTCTATTACAAGAATGGCGATTGAGTTAACACGTAGCAAATTAAAATCTAAGAAAACAAATTGATGAACATCAACTCAACAAAATTTAGATATCGTTTATGGCTTATTTTATTTATTCTTAATTTAGCTACATTTGTATACAACGTTTTGTATACAAAAGATACTCAGTTAGCTGGATTTACTGGATTTTTTGCAGTGTACACTGGAATATTTGCATTGTATTATGATAAAAAACTAAAGAAAGAAAATTCATAATGTGTATGTGCGGCGGTATTATTGAAATTGGATTGATTACTGGAATATTTTTATTCTTTAAAAAAACTTGGAGATCACTGTGGAAAAAGAATTAAAAGAAGATTATCAATTGACAGACGAAGAAAAAGCTCAAATAAAAAGTATTAATGAGCTGTCTCAGAAAATTGTTAAACTAATGACAGGCAATCAGCTTTCAACAATTGAAATGTCACTTGGTTATGTGATTGCATTTTTGGAAAAACATTGTCATCTTTCAATTGAAAGATTAGATTATAATATTGCATGCTCACAAGAAGAATCTGTGCAACGCACCCTTCGTGGGGAGGATACTGGATATGCCAAGGTTATACCACTTGCTAAGAAGCCTAGCGGTCCTGCTAATTAGTTGTTTTCTTATCTCAGGATGCATTAAAAATCTGTCAACAAAAGGTCCTGTTACTGATGATGTTCTTCCTATGTGTTTTGATTTAAAGTTTAAACTTGGTAAAACTATTAAGACATCTAAAGTATGTTTTGATAGTTTACGTGTTTGTAATCACGTATTAAATGTAACCAAAAAATATGGATCACTTGGCGATATTACAGATATAACTGAATGCGGAGATATCAGAGTTGAAAAGTAAAAAAGTAGATTATTGTTGGAGATGCGGTGGCACTAAGCAAGCACAGGATGGAAGTTGTAGTGAGATTGCATATACAGATATGGCTCACCGTGGTATACCAGTTTATTGCATGACACCCAGATCAAAGAAAGATAATGATAATGTCTGAAAAAGATAAACATGAAGAAGCTGTAGGATGGGTGCAGTTACTAACAAACATATTCATTCTTATTCTTGGTCCATTCATGACGATTGTTTCGCTTAATCATCTCTTTAATACAGACATAGGATTCAGTATAGCATCATGGGTTACAACTGCATGGCTTATGAGTGTCATTATGGCATTCAAGAATATGGGTAGAAAAAATGAGTGAAGAAGCAGATATTAATAGACTTGAATCTAAAGTTAAAAAGTTAGAAAAGATTATTAAAGACCTAGAAGACCGTATCGATAAACATGATAAGTTTTCTAAGGAACTTCAGTTTGCACTCAAGAGATTGCGTGTACTAACCAATTTGAAATTCTAATGTCACCATTTACAATAGCAGGCGAGTGCGTAGTATGCGGTACGCCTAAGCATCTTGATGGTAGATATGATAGAGGTTGGTGTCCCAAGTGTGATATATGGTTAGAGCCTCAGTGCTCGTGTACACCACAAGATAAATGCCACTTTAAGATCTCTCCCGATAAACCTTCAGATGATCCTGACATAAAACACTTTATGGAAACTGAAGATTACTCGAAAAGAAGAAGATGAGTGAACACCCAAAAGACTTGGTAATTAGTGTTGAAGTTAATGTTCCACTTGACTTGGAGTTAATGGCTGAGCTCATTGAAGAACTTCAGTATGATAAGACATTGGAATTTATTGCTAGACTTAAAGAGCAGTTTATTAAACGTGCTAAGGAAGATAGAAGTGCTGGGAAAGAAAAGTTAGCTGACGCTTTAACAGATGTTGCAACATCATTATCTAGTGCATGCGATTCTCTTTCAGATGTTTGGGATATATGCAAATCCCATATGACTTCTAATTAGTAATGTGAGAAGTAAGAAGACGTTTAGTGTCTCTGCAATAGTATCGATATTAATCCATGCGACCATTTTAATATTGTTAGTAATATTGAATGACAAGGATAATAAAAAACCTCAACCACCAATCAAGATTGCAGTTCTATCTCAAGAAGAAGTTAGTAGAATTCCACAAGTTCCACTTCAAGATTTAGGTATTCAACCTGAACCAGTTCCAACTCCACAACATGCCATTCCTGTTCCGCCACCTCAAGAATCTGATGGTGAGGAACAACCAACTCCTCCTTCACTTCGTCTCGGAGATCAGATCGTAGAAGTTCCAAAGCCTGAGGAGAAGGAGAAACCTCCAGAAGATACTACTCGTCTTAAGGCTGACCAGGATTCCTCCACAGATAAGCCTACAGTTGCTAGGGGATCTCTGGAGGAGATAGTAAGTGAACCAGCACCGGGCACACCAGAGACTCCAGAGAGTGGTGGGCAAAGCGATCCTAGTGACTCTGGTAAAGGAGCGGCTGATGGTACCGATCAACCTCCAGAAGATGGAACTGATGCTCCAAAAGGAGATGACTCAGGTGACGACGAGAAGCCTCCAGCATTTCCCAACCTGGTACCAACACCAGATCAAATAGCAGATAGCGTGAATGGCGGTGGAGGTTCGGTGGATGATCTACCTGACGTAGGTGAAGGAGACATCACGGATCTTAATACCATTGCCACTGAGCATGCTCCCTTTTATAATCGAGTAAAGAGATTAATCGCCGAGAAGTGGCATCCCGCAGAAGTTCATCAACGTAATGATCCGACAGGAAAAGTATGGGGACAGAAAGACCGACTTACTGTTGTTCAGATTACGCTAAGTGAATCAGGTGAGGTTTTGTCGATCATCATTGATTCCCCATCCGGTGCAGAACCATTGGACGTCGAGGCACAACAGAGCGTCATAAGAGTTGGTAAATTTGTTAATGTTCCGAAGGCTTTAATAAAGAATGGAAAGCTTACGTTTAGATTTGGTTTCCGTTTAAGAATTGGGAATAGATAACACTTACAAACTACCACTCATTTCAAGAGCTTTATAACATAAACTACAGATATTCTCTCCTGGTTGACCAAAGAACTTTTTTCCACAATCTTTGCATATCCTGTGCATCGTTGCTAGTGCCGCTCTACGTGCTTCACATTTGTAACAGTCACAGCCTTCACATTTAGGTCTCTTCTTAAATCCCATATTACTTCCTACTTCTTTTCTTATGACTGTCGGATTGGATTATATTACGAGTCTCCATAATCTTTTCTATCTCATAGATTGAATATGGACGGTAGTCATGAGTGTCAACACCAACATCAAGTCTCTTAACATCTCTGAACACAAGGCTTCCATGCGAATGACCATGAAGTTGCCATGAACCGAAGTGAGACTTATTCCACGTTTCAAATGCATAATGGCTAAGAACGATCTTAACTTTATTTGGACCGGTTAGTTCGAAGTAATCCTTAACCCATTCGAACATACTTTCAAGTTCACCCTTGATAATCTTCTGGTCGTGGTTTCCTCTGACCAACCTGATCCTGCCATTCAATCTTCTCATCGCATTGGTAGCACGCTTTACATCGCATAGAGCAAAATCTCCGAGGTGGTATATTATATCCTTCTTACCAACTATGGCGTTCCACCTTGTAATGAGCTCGGCGTCCATTTCATCCACTGTCTTAAATGGTCTGCTGCTGAATTCTAATATATTGGTATGACCAAAGTGAGTGTCACTGGTAAACCATATTTTCTCTGTGAACGTCATCTTACTATGATTCCTTTTAAGAAGAACGGTGCAAAGAACATAATATTAATTATATCTCTTAGTAATTCGAACCAAAATTTTATCATGTGAATAAATATTTCGAAAAGAAATGGGGAGATTATCTCCCCATTTGATTAAGCTAAATGTATGTTAATAATTTATTTAAGGCAAAAGAACTACCGTATTGTTCGTTCCAGTATTATCTACAACTTCACCAACTTTACCTTGATAATAGTTATCATGTGTAGACAATCCAAAGTGCACATGTGCTGGCATCAATCCATAAAAAAGATCAGGCTCTAATGCAAGAGTAAATCCACTATAATTATTATCTTTTATGACATTACCGTATACGTCTTCTGCATTAGATGCATCACCATATTCAGAAAATCCAAATAAATATGCAAATTCATTTGTTCCAACAAACGTATTATCTTTAAATATATTATTTGCAACTAACCCAGTACTTCCATCATGCTGTCGAATTGACATAACCCAGACTCCTGCATTAGGTTGTAATCTGCCACCTGCACTATCTGTGTTATTCATTATTATTGTGTTATCTTTAAATTCTGAATTAACAATTGGACATGATTCAATTTCACCTGTTTTTGGTACATCTGAGTATATGCTCAGAATATCAGAATCACCAGTTAAAACATTATCTTTAACAATAGCTACGCTTGCACCAGTTGATCGATCACATACAACTTCCAAAGCATCAGACCATTCACCTAATGTTGGTGAATTATACACAATAACAACATTATCTTTAATAACTTGATCATCACGGAAAAACCAGTTTCTAATACCCCATCCTGACATATTAACAATAGTATTATCTTTAACTTCACTTGTAACAGCAGTATTTAATATCATTATACCATTATGATAACCGAGTCCACCTTCAGCATTAATATAATTATCTTTGTATTCAACATGTCCTCTTGTATCTTCAGCTTCAAAATGTGCAAATTTTCCAACTGTGATACTACCAGTATTACCTGCTCCACTATAATGTGATCTAAGAATTGTATTACCTTGTACAATCATTCCATTTACTTTTGATGCTGCGATTGAACTGAGATATGTATCAGTAAACTTTATATTCTTAACAGTGAACAACGCGTCGCGAGCAAAGAAAAGCGCAAAATAACCACCATAAATTGTTGTTTGATGTCCATCAATTGTTTCACCAAGAAATGTAAGTGCACCTGATTGCCCAGAAACATATGGTGAACTAAAACAAACACCAACGGGTATAGGACCATTTGCACACACATTTTCATAATATGGACCAAAAAGTCCAAAATTAAACTGTGTTGGAACTCCAGCAAGATTTGTTGCCTTTAATAAAACTGTTCCATCAACTCCACGTAATCCAAGATCATTTACTGCAGCTTGCACAAGTTGAGCATCAGATGGAGTGCATCCTACATTTGGACATCGTTGTTCAGGAGCAAGATCTTCTTTGGCTACGCCAGTAGGATAAATAACTAATGTTTCTTGTTCAGCAGTCATTAATCTTTTAATATTAGGGACATTTTTTAATATTTAATTCAGAATGTTTTCCAATGATTGCATCATCAGGAATTTCTGCATTAACATAATCTGTTTTATGTTTATCATCAAGTCTATCGAGTGGTCCTGCTGGTGTATTTGTATTAATTGATTCAATATCTTCACCCACACAACTTGCGGTCATAACGACCAGTGGAATGCACAAAAGTATGCTAATCCCTACATTCAACTTCTTCTTTACGTTAATCATATTTACTCTTCCTTTTTGTTTTCTTTCTAGATGAATTTCTAGAAAAGATATCATGTAATTAATTTAGGCATAAATAGATAAACAACATTTACACATACATTAATTAAATCTTTTTTTTGCACTCTTTCTTCCACCAATCACATGCAGTAGAATTAACTATTTTAGCAACATGCCGCCATGTAAGTCCTGATGCTTCAAGTTCATCAACAGATTCAGAACGAACATCATTTCCAATCCACTTTAAAAATTCACCTGTTAATTTGATATCAACTATTCCGTTGCATGCTTCCTGTATTCCCTGTTCTAGACGAGAAGGAGTTAGAAACTTAACGGCGAATGCTCGAGCAGTTTGAACAACTTCAGGATCAGCAACAGCTGGTCTCGCTTGTCTTACTGTTTCATGCTCCTCACCTTTAACTTTGAATATAAGATCTGACATCCTAAAATTAGGATAATATTTGTAATCCGCATCCTCAGGATACATAACTACGCCTTCACCAATGCCTTCAATTCCAAATGTTTCCTTAACAAATGGATCACATTTTTCTACATCATTACATAATGAGTTAATTCTTTCTAGGAAGAGAGAAATAGATTCATGTGATTCATACTCAACTGAATAACAATCATTTAAAAATGGAAGTGTGTATACATTATTATGCTGTCCGATAAAATTATTGATGTCTATTGGATTTGTAAAAATCCTGTTGTTAACATTGACAGCAAATGGAAAGAATGAACGAGTAACATTAGAGACAGACGTTCTCTTTTGAATTCCCTTACCTGCCCACTCACCATAGACAGCAAAGTCTGTATTGTGTTCTGTGTTAATAGATTTTACCCAGTCCATATTATCATAAACCCATTGAGCAAATCCATAGTTGTCATCTTCGGGAGTAATAAACTTACCACGTGATTGAACTTTAACTTCATCGTTCTTAATACGTATACAGGCATTTGTACCATCAAGCTTTATCTTTGCTCTGTATGTTATAATAGGATACTGTATAGTTTCTCCCTTGTCATACCAATAATCAACAATATCCTGTATTGACTTTTTTACATTATGAAAATGATGTATTTTTATCCACTTTTTAAATTCCATTTTGTAAACCTTTCAAAGAATAAATGGGGAGGTTGCCCTCCCCATTCACCAAAGTCAATTTTTATGTAAAGACTCTATTAGCATACATCATTACGGAAGTAGAACGACCGTATTGTTGGTTCCATTGTCAATAACAACCTCACCTACTTTACCTATGTAGGCGTTGTTGTGAGCAGTGCTATTAAAAAATACATGTGCCTCAGATATAGGCCATCCATACCACAAAGGCGTTGGCAGAAGAACAAAATCACTCAAGTTGTTATTTTCAATTGTATTATCGTAAACATTTTCATAGACTTCATAGCCAAACCATCCATAAAGCTCTTTATAACCTAACATAAATACATAATCTGATGAACCAAGAATCGTATTTTCTTTAAACTCATTATGAGCAACAACACCTGGATCATTTGGATCGAAGTTTATTCCACCTAAGAGAAACGCCGGAGTTATATTAGGACCAGCTAACGTAATCTTATTATTATTAAATGATGAATTAACAACTGGACATTGAGCACCATTATTTTTACCTTGTTGGGCGATGATAATCATTCCTGTATCTAGAGTTGAAATATTATTTTCTTGAACTGACAATTGTGAAGTACCAAGATCAGTCACATCACAACCAACGAAAACGCCAACATATACTCCCATCACAACGTTGTTTTTAATTTCCCAGTTTTTTCTATAATACTGTACACGAGGCCCGTACCCCGTATTTAAAACAGTATTATTTTTAATCTCTCCCGTCATATTATGGTTGATGGTATAAATTGCTGTAGCTTCAAAAGCATTGGCGGGGTGCCCGTATGAACCATCAATATAATTATCTTTTATTACTGCATGTCCAGTGGTTGCCATACCTCCAAATCCCCAGTTACCAACACCAATAATTCCTGTTATTTGTGAGGAATAAAAGGGATAAAACTTATTATTTTTAATTTCTAATCCTGTAGTTTTTGCAACAGTAACGGCGCTATAGATAAACCCAGTAAACACCAAATTTTTTACAGTAAGTGATGCATTACGACCAAAATGAAATGCAAAATAACCACCATCAACTGTTGATTGCTCACCAGTTGCAAGAGTCTCACCTCTTAGTTCAAGATCTCCAGATTGACCTACAGTTTGCACATGCCGGCAATAGCCCGACGTTTGTGTATCGTATATACAAACATTTTCATTATTTGGACCATTAAACCCATTGCCAAAATTAAATGCCATAGGTGTCCCAGCAAGATTTACTGCCTTAAGAACGATTATTCCACTAACACCTCGTGTACCAAGATCATCGACTGCAGCTTGTATAAGTTGAGCATCTGTTGGAGTACAATCTACTGCAGGACAACGATCTTCAGGCGCAAGATCTCTTCTTGCGACACCAGTAGGATAGACTGCAATTGCTTCTTGAGTTACTACATTATAAGTAGATTTTGCAGAAAGTGGTACATCTATTCTTACTAGATTTTCATTTTCGTCTACAACTACACCAGACTGTTGAGTTTTTGGAGAATCCCAATTGTCTAGATCAGCTTCGTTAACTTCTCCATTAGAGAGACCTTGCTGAAGTAAGTTTTGTTTAACTTGTTCATATGAATCAACCTCACCTGTACAACCAGCAATCATCATTGCCGATAGCGACATAAACAGCACTATATTCTTTTTCCTCATTCTTTTTCCTCATTCTTTTTCCTCTTGTTAGTTGTTTGTTGTTTGTTGTTTGTTGTTTGTTGTTTGTTGTTTGTTTTCTCTTCTGGAAATGATACCAGAAATTTCATAATATATATTATATTAGTTGTATACACTACGATATACACTTCTGAAAATTTAGTTAGTTAACTCTTTATGTAAATTACTTAACTTCATCAGGTTTATTCATATTTTTAAGTTCTTCTATTGTCATAATTCCTCTTGTCCATAACACTCCTTGAATAAATCCCAACCATCTCATAAGTTTTTCACGTCGATTTGGTAGGAAGTCCTTTGCTTTTTCTGCCATAAAGTAGCAATGATCAAGATAATCAGAAACTTCTACAGGTAACTTATCTTTATTTACATATTCTTTTGGTTGTTGTAGTTTATCCTTTAGTACTTCAATACACTTATCAAGAGCTTCAACAATTTTCTTTTCCGTCATTGCCATTATACTGTTATCCTTAATTGAGTTCGTCTTTATTGAATCCAGGACAAGAACCATTTACATGGACTTCGCAATCTCCTGGTATTGTACCAGTGCCACAACAAAATTCACAACCCGTTTCACAATCACATGTAATAAATGAATCAGGACATGATGTTGCAACACAATATTCTATTTGATCTTCCATGCCGCAAACCATACAAATTGCGCCGGGCCAACCAGACCATCTATGTTGCTTCATAAACTAACCTAAGATGAAGTGCATCTTCACAACGTTCCATCCAGATAGAATAATGTGCATTGGTTCGAATATACTTGGCAAAAATTTTATAAGCCCTATCTACGGATTTCATTTTACATAAATATTCCGTCGGACCACCATCATAACGTCTAAATTTTACATTCCAAATAGGACTTAACATTGTAATTCCTTTCAACTGTTTCCAAAATTGAAATAGTTCAGTTAACTGTAAGGCTCATTATATACGGGTTCTAAAATAGAGAGACTCCAATATTGATTGGTTTCTTTTCTTTTATTTGTCTCTTCTATAAGGGCATATGCAGCAGCTTCTTTATTATCATGATAAGATAAAACTAATGAGTATTGAGTGCCAAGTCTTTCTTGAAGAAAGGTTCTTGTATAGTATCGGACGAGTTTAAATTTGTTTTCATTATTCATCTTGCATTCTCCTTAAGTCTTATTATATCAAAATCTGCGGTGTGAGTAAAGGAAAGAATTACAATTCTTCAATATCAACACCATCTTCATCCAATACTTCAATATCAGCTCCAATATTAATCCAAGCTTTAATAGAAGAAAGATAAGATAATTCCCACTTCATAATATAACTCATACGACTTTCTAGATTATTAGAACCTCGAATCTCTTTAAAGTCCTTGAAGGCAAATTGATATGTCAAGCGAACAATATTTCCTTTACGAAGATGTCCTTCGATCATTAGAAGTTTACATTCATTAGACATTTCACGCCAAGTCACTAATCGTGATTCATCAGTTGCTTCGGATATTAAAGAATCACAATGATCGCAAACAATTGTAGTAAACAAAGTAGTGGTATCTATGCTACCACAATCTGGACACATAATTTTCATGGCGTTCTTTCTTTAAATCTATGCAAGATAAAACATTAGTTCTTCAGCTCCAAATACAGACGAGTGTCCACATTCTTCACATTCATATTCACAAGCATCTGGTTCAACACAATCTGCATCAGCACCACAGGCAATGCAGAATCCAACATACTCTCCAGATTCTATGGCTTCAATAATACGATCTTCAGTTAGTGATTTGTGCATTTTCATATATCAATTATATCAAAAAATGTGGGGGTATAGAAAGAAATAAAGAAGTTAAATTAATTACATTCGAACTCAAAAAAACAAGATCTAGATTTTATTAGAATCATATGTATAATAGAATGTTGGTAGTCATAATGACCGAACCATTAAAAGGAGAAAGGAAATGAAAAAAATAACAAAGAAGTTGAATCTTAAGAAAGAAGCAATCAAGTTAATTGATCTTGATACTATTATCGGTGGATGGCCAAAGGTAACAGATCACTGTTATTCCTATGGTTGCGGTGGTGGTTAAATAATTTTATTTAGTTTTAAGTATGATGGTCCCTTTATGGGACCATCATCATTTATATCTGCAGTTCATTCTATAGTAACACGAATTGCATCATGTTCTTTAATCAAAGAGATTAAAAGATCTATACCAGAAATATAAAGATGATCAGAAAGCCATCCAATATCATATTCGGTCAAGACAAAGCTATCATCATATGAGTCTCCAAATGAATCAACAAGAAATTTTTTAAGAAGATCGCCTTGGCAATCAAGTCGAGTTTTTTTACCGTGAGGTGCCCAAAAGATATGATCGGTCATAATTCTCCAGTTACGTCATAAACCATAGTGAAAAACAAAAAAGAACAAATCCAAGAATTGGTATTAATACAATACCAAAAATAGCTAGAAGAAGAATAAGAATAATGTTAAGCAGAACTTTAAGAATTTTCTTCATAATTTCTATTTCTATTTTTTAGATAATCGTGGAACTTGAAATTTCCAACAGCAGCAAATATACTTGTTATGATAAGTGCAGCAACCAACCAGGCATGGTCCATTGCCGGATTACTAAAAAATAGAATAGACATAATAATGGCCGCAATTATCCACAAGACAGATAGGGCAAGAGAGACGATTGAACAGACAAAATTATATTTCATTTGATATCTTTCAAGTAATGGTTAAGTATAGATTTTCTTAGATCTCTGAGCTCTTTCAAAGATTTACTGATGTACCAAATATATACAGAATTAAAGATGCATGCAACAAGAAAAAGGTACAATATTGTTAACATTACTTTTTCATAAAAAGATTTGCAACTATCACGAGAATAAGAGATATTCCAAGCAACATCAAACTACCTTTCAAGAAAATTTCTGTAATAAAGTCCATTTGATTCCTTTAAATCTTTGCATATATATAGAAGTCATAAGAAACTATACATTTTGATATCAATATCATATCACAGATTCGACGACAAAAGAAAGAATAAAAGAAGCAAATTAGATATCAAGTAGTACAATGTCTAAAAGCTTTCTTCCAGTAATCTTGTACATCCACAGCAGTGAAGACTAGTAGTACAGCAGCGATATGTATACCAAGATAAAACTGGTTCTTTACTCTCACAATTCTTGCAGGAATAAGATAGCTTCTTAAACTCATTACCATGTCTAGCCATCCAATCTTTATCTTCTTTAGAAAGCTTGTTATTCGTTCTCATAATCATTCTCCGTTCTTAAATTCACTATACTAAATCTGTGAGGGTATGTAAAGGAGAAAGAATACTAAAGATCGGACTGAATAATAATACCAATCAGGAAAAGAAAGGAAGCAAGGATATACGGATCATCAAGGTAGAAAAGAAAGAGGAAGAATATCATATATCCTCAGAGGGTGTGTAAAGGAAGTATAATAAGATATGATAATCAGATATAGTAGTGGAGAATTAAAATATAGATTCAGTCTGTATACTTCTTTATAGTACAATTAGTACAGTCTTTGGTGCTTAGCCTTAGCATTAGTTCTTCGGTTTCCAATCATCATATATCGTGCATATGCGTCAGTTCCTCGGACACAAGTGTCACAATACCCTAGGACGCGGACTGTGGATCACGATCTAGTACATCCTCGGCCGCTGTAACGATTGATATAACAGAACTATATTAGATCAGATCCCTCCGTGCACTATCAGAACAGATCCTGAGTGGGGCTATAGATAAGGTGTCATCTACAGGTATGGATCTACATGTACTAAATAATACGCCTCCCCAAGTTCCTGGGTGCTGTATTGCAGGTCTTCGTTTCCATCATCTGTGCAAGACAACGTATTGAGTAGATCAATTGCATCATCTAGTACATTAGGCTCTCCTGTTAGTACTACCTCATGATGCTCGATATCGAGGAAGTCAATAATATACTCCGCCAGGCCTGGGGCCCCAGCCATAGCAGCTGCTCTAGACAGCTTGGCTGCCAATTCAACAGATATATCTAGATCCAAATGTACATTCATAAACTCATCCTTAATCTTAATATGCCAAATTATGCATATTAACTATCAATTACACACTTTAGGTGCACTTTCTGACTTATTATCCGTATAAACTTTTAATATACATTGTAACAGTTAATAGCGCAGAATTAAACCAAAACAGGAAATGAAAACTATTCCAGCGATTTGCAAAGAGGATACGAAGAGAATTCATACAATATTGCTCTTTTTCTTAGAAGATGAAACGATGATTCTACCCCTTATAAAGGACTTGAGTACGTTCGCCGTAGGGGTAGAATTTACTTTTCAACCGTTATGCTGCAGCGGTCACTTCTTCTGGCTCAACATCATCTAGATTTGTGGCAAAGAACTCTGTAGTTTCTGCAACTTCAGCAGTTTCCTCTTTGGGTTGGCGAACAGAGAGTTTAAATCCTTCGCCTTCGGCTTGCAAAGAGGCGACCGCAACCCGGACACCCTCGAGTACGTCTGCACCTTCAGGAAGATTCTTTGGTAGGATCTGGCCTCGTACTGCACCGAGCTTCAGATTCTTTGCCTCTTCCTCAGAGACTGGCGAGATGGAGGGATGCTCTCCAGGTACAAACCCAGAAACATCAAAGCGAGTCATATACCTCTTTGCTTTTCCAATGTACAGAGCTTTCTTATCAGAGTCAGGAGACGACACCTTCCAGAAACTCTTTTGCTCTTCAACTGTGCACCCTAGGCTTTCGCAAAGAGTAAGTACCTCAGCTACTGTATGACGATTCAATGACATGTTATATTCCTTTGTTGTTAGTGGTTACTGGTTACTATTCGTTGTTTATATTCTTATTATACTATGTTGCAAAGAGGAAGTACACTTATTTTTAATCTAGACTTCTGTTAAACTTTTTTGACTTGTACATGGATTAATATTATACCAACTTGCCTCAACGGCTTCTTCATCCCATTCTGAGTTCTGAAGTTCATCTGTATTATTTTGCATCTTAGATACTATCTAATCTGCGTGTATTAGATCTTCAGCTTCGATATAACGTTGCTGAGTAAAACGAACCAACCTTATAAATTCAACTTTATATGTTTTCATATCAATTCCTTTCATTTACAAAGAGGCGACCAAAGAGGAGTTACGAACTACAGCGTCGACCAGCTTGAACTCGATTTGCATACGGTTTCTTTGGTACATCGTTGAGCATAAAATAATAACCATCAATTTTAAAACAATGTTTCAGAAGATGTTGAAGATTGGTGCAATAATATCCTCTGTTTGTTTTAACATACTCTTTGCTCCAAGTCCAAGTACGTTTGTTATAATTTCTGCCGTTTCTTTCACAGATGAACTTCTGTATTTCTGAATACCTTCTTCCACGAGGAAGAGCTGCTTGTACGAACTCAAGGATTTCTACTGCTTTTGACTTCTTCATGTTGTTTCCTTTGTTCATGTTCTTATTATATTACAGTGGCTCTAGAAGTACACACTTATTTTCAAGTTATTTGCAAAGAGGAAGTTAAACTCCAAAGAACTTCTTGATGTCTTTCCATGTGCCAGAGCAAAGAGGAGTTTCAAATTCATTCTCTTTACCGAAGACCTGAGCTGATCCACCATCTTGTTTATGGCCAGACCGAGGAACCACGCAGTATACTACATCACCAGTTTCACGATCACAGATTCTGAAGTCATCGTATAAACTACCACGTATTGCACAGTTATTCTTAAAGAAGACGTAATGACTGTCAGGATTAATTTTGTCGCTCTTAAGAAGTTGTTTCACTTTCTTTCCAAGAACTTTAGTTTTGGTATGCAAAGAGGAGTCCCTACAAAACCAATCATACCAACCGGCATCAATTTGAACTCTAACATCTGTCGAATCATACTTTCCATTATCAAAGTTCACAGCCCACTCAGCGATCGATAGTTTGTCTGACATGTTTGTATCCTTTTGCAAAGAGTCATTGACCAGTCTCATCAGTTTGGGTAGGTCAGTTCCCAAAGAGGCCCGAAGGCCTTTCGACAAAGAGGAAAGCAAAGAGGAGAGCTAAGTTAACCAATTTGTTCCGCAAGATGGTTATTCAAATCTCTAAGTTCCTGAATTAAACAATCTCGACGACTAGTCAAAGCTTCAATATCTGCTTCAGTTTCTTCCAACTCATTTTCTGCATATGTAATGCTAATTTCAGTAAGTTCTGCTTCTGTTAATTCCAAACCATATCCGCAACCATCAGGATCTTTACAACCTTCCGTTCTTCCATCACCAGGCATACACTTACAACCGGGACAAGCAATATCAAGGTCTGTTTCACAATTTGTTTTCATCTGTTTCTCCTTGGTTGGTATGTTCTTATTATACTCTAATTTCTAGAAGATGTACACACTTATTTTTCTTCGATGGAAA
>Ga0100403_1002367_pt1 | contig 15236 bp, 14 predicted proteins | sample CryGeymet201501t_FD_83663 | JGI IMG/M metagenome (GOLD analysis project Ga0100403, IMG submission 83663) | Groundwater microbial communities from Crystal Geyser aquifers in Utah, USA - Crystal Geyser metaG 2015-01t | ecosystem: Environmental > Aquatic > Deep subsurface > Groundwater | place...
CTTGGGGGACACCACCTCAATTTTATTATTTTTAAATATGAACTCGGTCTCAGCCCGTGCTTGGGCTACATACTTATCCATATTATCGCGTTCATCACCATCGACCTTGCGTATTAAATCCTTCAAAGCTTGGAACGTCTTAAATTGGCCAATATCTTTATTTTCCAGCCCGCGCTTGATTCTGTCGAAACTCTCCAAGAAATCGCGCACATTACCGATGTCTTCCAGCAGATAATCACCATTTACATACTTACGGGTGGCCCAATCAAGATATTGGCTTGGAATATTGGCAGATATAAAGGCCATTATTTCTTTAACCCCAACATGCCCCCCTGCCACACTGATGTTACTGCCCACCCCGGAATCTCTAGTATATGCAGCAACCAACTTCTCACCTAATGTCTCGGCCAAATAGTTAGATTTCTTTTGGAAGTATGTGACACCACTCTTGATGGGAATTACAGATTCGGGGTTGAACACAACATAATCGTCCCGGCCCAAGCCGCCGGAAGTGATGATTATACCGTCGTGGCCAGCGGCAATAAGTTTGTCGGCGAACGCCCTATACTTAGCCCTTGCTACTTCTAGGCTGTCTTCATCATTGTAGATATGATTAATTTCGTCATTGGTCATCCGCACAGGCTTGCGCAGATCGAGGTAATACTTGGATACAGAACCACCCACATGTTTGGCATGTGCGTTTGCATAACTTCGTTTATTGGTGAAAAATACACCTAAGCTGGATGAGGCGTTCCCCGAAGCTTTGCCATGTCTTCCTCTTCCAAAGTCTTCAACCGTGAGAGGAGTGACTGCTGCTCTATAAGCGACTCCGGGTCGGCTTCGTCCATCTGGCGCATTTTCTCGAACACTTGTATCCGACGCAAATTTCTCTCGTATCGGGCTTCCGGTGAGAGTTGTGCCAGCAACGCTAGGTCCTGTTGTGAAATCGAGGTCATTTTCTTCTCCGCCAAGTCCTGCTGTGAAATCGAGGTCATTTTCTTCTCCTTGTCTATACTGCATTGTACCACCAGCCGGGGCGGGGGTCAACTCATTCCCCCGCTGAATATCGACACCATACCGCTCCAATAGTTGCATCGGGTCGGTAATACCAAGGCCCTTGGCCTGTGCTTTGAAAAACTCTCCCATTTGTACAGCCATAGTATTAGCAGTAGACTGCTCATAACCCAACTTTACTAAACGAGCGGAAATCTCATCCCTAACTTGCTTTATGGTGTCAGCCTGTTCCCTCACCATTTTTTCAATTTCTTTATGGTGTTCTTCTGCTTCGCGGGCATTCATGGAATCAGGGGCCGCTCTTAATTCCTTTTGGAAAAAGGCGTTATGCTCGGTGGGTGCTATCTTTGTCGCGTAATCCGCAATAGGGATGCGAATGGCGGTATCACTTTTTACCGCATTATCATACTCAGCCGTATTTCCAAAGATTTCACGCGCCACCTCTTTTGGGTCCATGCCCTTGTTTTGAAAATACGTGCGAAATTGCGTCAAGTCAATGAATACCTCCTGCACCGGCCCCTTAGCGGTAACGCGGTCAACAACCTCTTGTATCTTTTCAGGCATCTTCTGGTATGCCTTAGAACTCTTGACCGTCTCGCCCAAAGCGGTGTAATAAGCCTCATTCTTTTTGGCCCGGTTGGCATCACGAATTCCGGCATATGCCCTGCTCCCAGCAACGGGCGCACCCATGGCCACGATGGAACCGATAAATGCGTCCTCCGCCTGCTGCACCGCCCCCTCAACATCCTTACCAAAATCGTCAGGGGCGAACGCCTGACCCGATATCGACTGCGCCACCTCGCGTCCACCGGCAGCCAACATCGCCTGTATAAATTCTTCCAAAGCTTCCGTGGAAGGGGCCGCAATAAAACCAACAGCCGCCGCTCTTAAAGCCGCTGCGATAGTTGGGTGCATCATCGCCAGCTTAATCTGGTTTCGCAAAGCCGCCTTAGCAACATCGACGCCAAGGGATTTACCAACAGCCTGCCTAACACCCGGAATCATTGAAGTTACAAACCCACCTGCCGCAACCTCCACAGTGGCTGCCGCCACACCATACGCCTTTGCCACAATACGGGCATCCTCGACCGGTATGCCTTGCCCGTTGATGTCCTTCATACCACGAAGGTCATCGAACATACGGGGGGCCTCTTGGTTGTATGAATATATGCCACCGGCCATTAATGCCCCGCTGGTTGCACCTAAAGTCATGGCGGAAGGAACAGTAACAGGCCAAATTGGAGGGGGGGTTGTTACTGCTGCCGCCACACCAAGCAATGCGGCCCCGGTACTAGCGCCGGTGATTGATTCCCTGATGCTCTGACCCATTTGGAATACACCAGAGGCATTAACACGGGCGACATATTCAGCATCGCTCTCGTATTGATTCTGACGGGCGCGATACAGCATGTCACCACCGAGCTTATCGCGACGAGCGCGTTGCTCCGGAGTTAATTCTACACCATTAAATTCCTGTAACACCAGCCCGTTACGCTCTCTGGAATCCCATTCGTTGCGCCACGATTCTCCCAGCGCGGAAATAGCCTTTTCAGCGTCACCCCACAGTGAAGTTTCATCCTTAATTAGGGCTGTGTGTTGTGGGTTTTCAGCCATCCATGACGCCACAGCGGGGGATTCCGTGCGGAACTTGTCCGCATCAAAACCGCTCATTGCCGTCTTGGCCTCAATTTCATCCAAATGCTGTTCAATTACATCCTGTGGTAAACCCGTGTCTTTTTGGGCCTTGAAAATTCTCGCGGCCTTATCCGGTGACGAATCAGCCGCTTCCTCAAACGATAGCTGTAACTTTCCGGGGGATTCGGTTAATGGGTCCGAATCCATCCCGCCCGTCAACTGATTGAAAATTTCACCCATATCAGTTCCCTTTTATTAAACCAACCGATGTTCTATTTCTTTTCTGTGGCATATTGGGGCCGTCTGACAAAACGGACATCCAACTCTCATCACTGGCCCCAACAAGGCCCAAAGCGTAGGCTTTTTCCAAACGCTTACCTAAAAACGCCTCAGCGTCCGATTGGGTGGCATTTTGTGGTATGATGCCCCTAGACCTTGCCCAATTAACCAGACCCTCCCGCCCTTTTAGCGGTATCTCAGCCACAGGAACATAAACGCCCCCGTGTTGGTCTTCCTTAACTACAAATGCTGGCACTTGTGGGTCCCGACCAAATTCTTTAATAAATACTTGGTCCTTTAAAGCTTTACGAACTATGGTCTGCTTTTCCTCATCCGTAGCCTTTCGACCGTTCTTCTGCTCAAACTTTTGTACCTCAACGGATGATTTGTCATAAAACTCCATCATTTGTTTGCGCCCATCGTCGTTAAGATCATCAACTTTCGCCTTGCCCTTGTACTGTAGCCACGCGTTCTTTACAATATCCGAATCGGACTGCATAGCGGATAGAGCCTGACTACCCGCAGCCAAAGCTTTTTGCGCCGCGTTAAACTGGCGCAAAGCATCATCATAATGTTGGTTGTCCAATTTGGGGCGATACTTAAGCATCATATCGGAAGGGGTGAGCTTGGCCAACTCCCTAACTGGCATAGATGTAAAGTTAGTCCACACCTTATAATCCATTGCCGGTTCTGTACCCTCTTTCACATGTCTCAACCGTTCCTCAATAACGGTTCTTTGTGCTGGAGTATACGCTGCCCAAACTTGGGGGGGTATGGCTCTGGTGGTTCCGGCTTTTTCAGCATCTATTGCCCCGCGCACAAAATCCTCTTGGTCGCGCTCGGTCTGTATTGAATTTTCACGATTTCGAGATTCATCCAACAACCTTGTTGTGGCCTCCCTAACTTTAGGGTTCTCTATTGCGGAAGCAACATTATATTTCCCCGCCCAATCTTTATCCATTTGCATAATTGCATCATGCGCCCGTTGAGACTCCCCGCGAACGGATCCCTCAGCTAGGGCCTTGTGCAACTGATCGATATCCTTGGTTCCGGCGGAAATTATTTCCTTCTCGTGAATTTTGAAATAATCACTGGCCAACATATCCTTACCATTAGCCAACAACGAATCCACAACTTGACGGTGCGCGCCTGCCACAACCTCAGCTGTCTTATTATCAATCCATGATTGCGCATACCCATTGTCTGCAGCTATTTTATTCACCGCACCAATTTTGCGACTAATCGCCACCCCAATATTTTTGTCGGCAGTAATGGCTGACGCCGGGTCGCCATCAGCGTACAAATCGGCGGAAGAAATTATCTCGCGGTCCGCCCCAGCTGCATATTCAGAAATAACCTGATCATCATATTTCTTGCGCTCCGATGAGGCGTGATGCTCTAGTACACTATACAATGCTCCGCGACGTTGGGATAATGAACGATCGAAAATCTCCTGCTGATCGGTAGATAATGCCCCACGAATCTTTGCTGATTCCTTTTCAAACTCAATGTCGGCATCTTGGGCAGCGCCCATTGCCCTGTCGCCCACCCTTTCCGTTTTATACTTCGTTTCGATTTGCGCCTGCAACTTTGATGCTTCCAAATCAGCGCTATAAAAAGCCGTAGCGTCGGCCTTCTTCTTTTCCTCAGCAAAAATCTGTTGAGCTACTTTATTAACTTGGGACAAACCCGAATCAAACGCACCGGACGGCGCATTGGTTGACACCCTCGCGTCAGACAATGCATGCAATTCAACAGACCTATCAGCCCGTGGTACAGTAATAGCCATATTATACCTTTACCCCAATAAACGCAATGTCTCAAGTCCGCCGGTCAACAACGTCGATCTAGACTTATTACTAGCCTCCATGCTTGCTAGAGTGGCCCTATTTTCATAATCACTGGCTTGAATATTGTACCCCCACGCTTCTCTGGCGGCATTATTCTTTATGTTCATAATATCCAACTCGGATAAATGGCCGGTATTAACCTGAACATCTAAAGCGGAGCCAGAACTTATATCAATACCTTGCGCCGCCAAAGCAGCACGCTGGCTACCCACTATCATACGGGCTTTTACTGCGGCTGACATCGCGCTAGTCTGCCCACGGGCCAAGGCATCGTTCGCATTAATGCGAGCATATGCGGCATTTGTTCGAAATGCTGCAGACTCATATTTCCCCTGCTTTCTAGCAGCGCTGGCCGATGATATGGCGCTGACCCCGGACAAAATGGCCGGGAGATAACTATACCACCCACTCATAACATTCATAACGTTCCCCCCAATCTGCCCACCGGTATTGCGGCTAATACAGTCAATGGTAATGGGTCCCGCTGCCTTATAAAGACCCTACCACCCTTCCCGTATGATGCATTCATGGCCACAGAAATGACGCCAGTAACCAATCTAGTTGTTTCGTTATAATTTTCCGTGCTGCGCTGTTTATACTCTGTTAGATGGTCGGAATCAGGTCCAACCCACACCCCACGAGAAGATTCTACCATGAGGTCCACCCTTGACACAAGCGATTCTTTGTTTAACGCAGTCCTTTGATCGGCCCCATCTAAATCTAACGTTTCTACATCTGCCTCAATTGGCAAACCCATATGAATTATGGAGTATAAGTTGCTGAGATTTACCTGACCACCAGTAACAACAAACAACGGGGCATCGACCCCATTGGACACAACATTGCCGTCGGCCAGCACAGACACCACTTGCCCTTCCAAGTGAGAAAGACCCGCAACAACATCAACGGCCATAGACCAATCCGATATGGCTATCCCCCGGAACTCTACACCCACATCATTTATACTCCTAACAATAACTTGAGTCGGGGACACATAAGTCACTATATCTAACTTCTGGTTAACAGACCCCACCAGCACCACCCTGTTTCCCACACTACCAGCAGAAAACGTGCTGGATACAGAATCCAACATTAAATCCTCAGTATTATCCCACAACGTCCCCCCTGTAAGGGTCATTGTGTTCATTATATTCAGGTTTGTACCATCATACATTAAACTTGAATCTACAAAAATTGCGTCGGTAGTTATGTTGGTAAAATTTCTTGAATGCATGCGTTCAATATATCGTTTTTCAACACCACCTATTAAGCGATTAACTATCATGTACAGAGCATCCTCACTGGATTCCGGTATGGCACACAAGGATTCCACCACGCCGTCCGCCGCCGTATCATGTCTGTGCCACCCCCACACCTGCTGTGACTTGATGTATGTTAGGCCCAGTAATGCCCCATCATCCATGCAAACCCATACAGTGGAGTCAGGTATTTGTGCATATGTCCAATCTACAACGGACCTCCCCCTAAACAGGTGGGTAGCATATAAAGTTACATCGTCACCCTTATAACCATCGGATGTAAATTCATATCCAAGGTTACGAATCACCCCCCCACGCGCCTGCACATACAAAACTTCGTTACCAATAACGATTGGGTGTATGTTTGCCGCCCCATTAAACGATTGCTGTGTTGGGTTTATCGATTCCGGGGTCAATATCCCGGAGGAATCACCCTCTACCGACCACTCACCGGCTTCGGTAAGCAACACCAACTTGCGAAGGCCAACTAGACCAACCACCCGATTTACCGAATCACCCGCCAACGAAAACGTTACAGCATCATCGCTGCGTAAAGGAGTTGAAATGGACATATTGTTGAACAAACCAGATTTCGAAGTATTTATCTGCTCCGGGTTATTGTTGGTCGCTCCATAAACCCGCCGCCCCTGATAATACGCTATCACTGATGGTTTATTTCCCACCCCGGTAAAAGGTTGTTTATTTACGGGCGGTTGTTGTGACGAGGTGGCAACGATGTTGATGTCGTTAAATGTTGTCCCCGATGCAAGACCGGCGGCTCCATATACACCGTTTCCGGGGATTAATTCCTTATAGATGGTATACTGTGACGCATTTGGCTCAGCCGTCCAAGTTATTACGTTTGGTGCTGCCGATGTCGGTGTGCCCCCGGTACATGAAAAACTGGGGGTAGGTTCGCTCTCCTCGCCGGTTTCCGAATCTGTTGAGGTGATTTTATAGCGCCACACAGTGGTTCCAGCCGTCCCATTAGCGGCGGCGGGCGATGTTGGGGGTGCAATAGTGGGCCCGAAATCAGTAGTTGTTAATGTCCAACGAACATTACCATACCTTGAAAGGTCCATAGGGTCATGTGACGGGTGTACAATCGATACCACATCTATTGACTGCGTAAACCTTAATCCCCCTAAATCGGCCTCAGTATATGGGGTTGGAATTTCATAAACGTCTCCCACCAACGGATACCAATACGTAACATTGGGTGGGGCGTTACCAGTGGTTGCCGCCACACAATAATACCTGATGCCGCCATCAGTGACCAAATCCCCCACGATATAGGAGGTTGCGCCGGAATACGCAGGGGCGTCCCCGTCTGTTACAATAAGTTGACCGCCATCACGTATAAACCGAACGTAACCATCCCCAAATTCCATTGCATAAGTTTGGGTATTACTAAACCGAAACGGAACCAAAATAGTTACTTTTGTGGAGTCTTTTACCTCAGATACAAACCCCGTTCCAGCCCTATTGGACACCCCCCCGTGCTTATGAACAACAAAATTCCTGCATGTACGCAACCCATTAGCATATTTTGATTGATCCGCCCGCGCCCACAAAGATGGGGCTATCTCACCCCCGGAAAACGACCTTTGGATAATGTCAGCCATCATTCCCTCGCTTGAATTATTTCACTATATGGGGACGTACTTACGTGGCCCTCATTCATGGCGAATGTTGACGCGGCTGAAATAGCTTCCTTATACCCGTTAATTGTGTGCGTCACCACTTCTTTAAAATTGTTCCCCGTGAGGGACGGAGCAATTAAACTAGCCAGTCTCCAACTCACAGCACCAACGAACATGGAATCAAACAATAGTGAGTCAGTCACACTAAATGTAATTTCGACCATAGCCGTGAGTTGATTTGAGTAAATAAGCTTCCCAGAAGAATCAGAAGCCACAACAAATGGGTCCCTGTAATTGTCGTCAACAGTAATATCCGAGGGGATAACTCTGCGAACTTTTTCACAAGACGTTGGATATCTGTAAGAATACGCCCATTCCACGTTCGGGGCTTCCTCAACTACGGCCAATAAAACATACCTCGTGGCAAACGGCCAGTTAAATTTTTGCAATACCTCTTTCACCGTCTGAGTATAGAATCGCTTGCATGCACGGGCCTCGTTTGATTGCTCATCCAAGCTAGCTATTGTTTGCTGAACGCCAGTATGGCCCAAGGCCATATTACAAATTTCAACTGTAGACGGCATCACCTTCTCCTAATATTTGCAATTGAAATCAGCAACCCCAACCAACATTTTGACGAGTTTTTAGGCTTCATCAGTCGTTTGTCTTAAGTTGCTTACTTTTGCCTCACAAGAAGGGTTGCCGTTAAATTAGTAGTACCATCGCCCGCCGTAACGCGTGGACGAACATTCAGTACCACCTCAGCAACCCCCTCAAGAGCCGCCGCCGTTTTGCTGATCGCCAACGTCTGCAAATCAGACAACGTGTGGTAATTAACTCCATCCAACGTGCCCTCCAGTACAACAGTACCACCGACCCCAAACGTACCAGCAAATTGAATGGACTTATCACCAGAACCCATAAAGCCAACTGGCGCTCCGGTGTCCCCGTTTAATAAACCCGACCACGTTACCACTCTGGCGTCGGCGAAATCTTTAGCTACTGCTGCTCTTTCGGCCATGATTTACTCCTTAAAGATCGACTTCCTGATCAAGTTGCGAGCTTGCTTCATCCGCCGTTGCACGGGCTTCCTTCGCCTGTTGCTCCATGGCCTCGACTTGTTCGCGTAACTCGCGCTTGCTGTTGCTCTTCAATGCGGCACGAGCTTTCGATGCTTTTTCTTCCATCGTATCCGCCAAGCTAACCAAAATAGCGGCCTCGTCAGCGCAAAGCTGGTGCTCGGATTTTTCGTCCGCACCGTCAGAAACAACTTCATCCAGATCGACGGTATCCGCCGTCGGAAGTGGTGTTACCCTTTCCATCCAACTACCCAAATCCTTTTCGGATTTGATTTCAAATTCAGAGTCAGCATACCTCCGCTGATTTTCGTAAAAACCCATGCGTGTTGCCTTTACTTTGATGGTCATCGTGTCTACCCCCCCAAAAAATGAGGCCCGCACAAGACGGGCCTCAATTACCATTACTCAATCACACTGCCGGACGGATAGTGGTGGTTCACACCCGTTTCGCTGGCCATATTTACTGGCTGAACCGAGGCCGTAACCGTTACCGTTGGGGTAGTGCCACCCAAGGTATAGTTGATGCCAAGATAGCGCAACATATCCACACCGGACGGTAGAGGGAAATGGTGGCGCGAACCGGCGGTCAACGCGGTACGAGCAATGGAACGGGAACACAACTGCGTGGGAGTTGTAAGACCAACCACAGCAGAAGTGTCCACACTGACGGCATACGTTTCGTCACCGGTGGTGGCGTCCGCCGCAACATCGACAGTCAGCACCACCTCCAACGGAGTACCATCCGGAAGGCCACGACCAGCCGCCAACAAATCAACTACGTTAGTGGAGATCGCGGTTGCGGTCAGCGCTTGAGCATCGCTCAGCGTACTAAGTTTATCGAGAATCATGATTCACCTGCCTTTCTTTGTTGATTAAACCACAGCGGCTTCGGAGTTAGCCAAAGCATCGTTGAGGCGAATGGGAATACCACGGAACGACATCTGCTGCTTGCCATCCACTTCGTCGTAGCGAAGGCCAGCCGCCGCAACCACATTGAAACGCTGAATATCCAACATTTCCGCAACTGTGCGATTCATGTAGAATACCGGGCGGCCCAGATTTGTGGACGGCAGACGGTAGATTGCCTTGATCATGAGTTTGATCAGGTCTGCCGCGCTGGATTCACCGACCAGATTGCTCACATCAATGTTCGCAATGCGAACCTGATAACGCCAATCGCGGAGGGCAACACCCAACTTCCATTGCCAGTGATCTTGGTATGCCCGCATGCGGGTACCTTGGCCGACACCGTTTGCGCCTCCGGCAACCACGTCATTCACGGTAACCAACCCCATGTCTTCATGAATCAGACCGGCCTTGGAACCCTTCGGGAAGATGCCGTGCATGGTGTTTGCACCCCACGAACACAACCAGATGGAAGTGTTGTCAGTGCCCACACCAGCGGCGTCCAGGATGTTCTGCGCGTTTCCGGCACTCAGACTGGAATATCGGACAGCCAATCCGGTAAATTCCTCCGGGGACAAACCCGAATTACCGTAGAACAGAGTGGATGCGGCTTCCTGATTCATGGCTTCAATAAACGCCTGACCCTCGGACAAACGGAACGCGGAAGTGTTGCCGTTCAGTTCGGCCAAGTCCTTATCCACCTCGGACCATGCCTCCAACATGCCGCACTGCTCGTCGATTTGAGCAGTCTGCGATTTGCTGGTAGCAACGCCGCCGTTCAACAAACGCCACGCAACAGTGGGGAGGCCGGTTCGCACCGTTGTACGATGCCCCGTCGGCAAATTGCCCTCCATGAACATAGCATCGGTAAGGATCGGATTGGTTTGAGCCAGTAATTCAACGATGGTCGGGGTCTTGCCGTCCGGGTCGAGGCGTTTGGCCCAATCGTGCAGGGTCAGTACATTCGACTGGAGGGTTGCTCCAACGAGGGCGATACCACCGGCGACGTCCGCTGTGGCATACCCGATGCCATGCGACGCCATGATGGCCAACGCCACACCAACAATGATCAGCAGCAACTGCGGCCAACCAACATACTTTTCAATTACCTGTTTCATTTTGGTTCTCCTTTATAACGTTTTGGAACTTGGATTGTCATACAGACGCGATGCCGCGTCCATATCGTTTTTGTTTCCTCCGGAATTGCTTCCGCCAGCAATGAAATCATCTTCCTTCATGGAGCGGCCAATTCGCGACAATAGGCGCAACATTTCAGGGTGATTTCCTAAACCCGTTCTTTCGAGGTCTTTGATAAGTCCCTCGGTCCCGAACTTGGTTAATACTGCCTTTGCCAATTCCTTGCTCTGTGAGAGGGCCTCCCCACCAATTTCTTTATCAGAGGCCACATACTTTGCCCACTCAACTTTTGCCGCCTCCATACCAGCGTCCATGTTTTTCGCGAACTCTGTTACCTCATTGACCGAGGCGTCCAGAATGCCTTGAGCATCCTCAGACTTTAAGTTCAACCGTTTGGCCATTTCTGCAACCCGATTTACTACTTCCGGGTCAAAATAGCCTTCCTCCGGCAACTTGAGATCATATTTCACTGGTTCCGCCGGAGTGGGCGCTGGTGCCGATTCCGGGGCCGTTGCGGGTGCTGGGGCTGGAATCGATTCCGGAATTGCTGCTGGGGCCGGGGCTTGCGCGGGTGCTGGGGCCGGGGCTGGTGTCTCTTCTGGTGGCATTTGGTCCTCCCTTAAGTTAAATTGCCGTTTTGCTTCATCATCTTAACCAGAGCCTCTGGCTTGGCTTCAACAATCTCTGCCATCAGGAAATGTCCTACATCTTGTTTTCCTGATAGATAGTGAATTTTGGCGCTTGGTTCCCAGATACTTTCAAACGTACCACAGTGCCCCAGCAAGCGCCATAAAAATCTTTCCCCTGCAGGGCTATCCAATATCATGATTATATCATTGAGCTCTCTCTCACGCAAGGACTTTGCACGTTCTGTATCCCGCCTTACTTGATCTTCATCTGCGGCATTACGTGGTTTTCTTTCATCACGCGCCATATAACACCCCCGCCGCGTCTTTCTTCTTATCTTCCTCAGCCGGGTTGCAAAACACCATATCGGTTATCTGCAATTCCACACTATTTTCAACCCCGTCTGTTTCTTCATTAGAGCGAGCACCAATAACCTTCACATCGGCTTCAATGCACATAACTGAACCCACTGCGGGCAGCCTATCCAACCCCAAAGCCTTCAATGCCTCGGAATTCAGTGTGATGCGCAACCCGTACGGGTATAGAGCATCCCCGTCGAGGGTGGCCGGTTCAGAGTCGTGCGCCTTTGGGACTATCTTCATACTTACTTTTTCTTCAGCCATATTATAACCCCATCTGTTGTTGAAGGTTTGCGCCATTCATCTGCGCCTGTGATTGATCGCGCTGTGCCTGTGCCGCCAGCGCCTGATTCTCGGCTTGCGCTTTTTCTTGCGCCGCCTGATCACGCTTCTGACGGAAGTCAGCCGCTTGTTCATCCGTGCGTAAAATTCGTGGTGATACACCAGTCATTTCAGCATACTCATCCACCATGTTGTCGCTGTCAATTTTATCCAGCGCGGTGGGCATCGCTTGCGCCATGTTTCCAACAAAACTGGCAAACCTCTCCAATCCCGACATGGCCACCATCTTTTGGGCCTGTGCCATGATCGAGATATATTCGACCTTGATCGTCTGCTCCTGCAAAACTTCCGGCGCTGGGGGGACCATACCCCTACGTTCCATGATATTAAACACCCGTGAGATCAACGGGTCAAGCAATTCATCATTCTCGCGCTCAAGTGTTGGGCCAAGCATCAACAACTTCTCCTCATGCCTCTCATCAACCTCGCGGGCTGTGATTTCCCGCCGGTCGGACTGCGACAACATAAGGAACAAGTCCTCGTAGAATGTTCGGGAAATCCGCGCCTGATGCTCTTTAATATCACCCACCAACTCGGCTACCCTTGGATTCACCTCATACAGAGGTTGAAATTTCTGTTGCCCCTCACGCACATCAATGAACGTAATGTCCCCCGGAAGGATTGATGCCTTCGCGGTGCGTAAAGACGACGGGCCAACCATCGGAGGGCGCACCATCTTTTCTACCGCCTCAGCCTTGCGGCGTTGCATCAATTGCAAGGCTTTAATGTCCCCCAACGCATCCATTCCGGGGCACGCTGTGCCATATACATCGCCCGCTGCCACATCCCAACGCGGGACTAGGATGGGGAAATCATCGTACCCGGAAACCTTCAATAACCTGTCATGGTCATCGGAAGTTCTTTCATAATACACAGACCGATACTTTTTCCGACCCTGACCGATTAAGGTAGAATTATAATCATCGTTAGAAGTAATGGCTTGCGCCACCCACACCTGCGCATCTAAATTCCCGGTATCATACAAATTTCTTACCGTGAGTGACACGTTATCCCATCGCTTACTCTCCGGGGTTTTCATATTTACGAATTGACGCACAACTTGACGCACCGTCATTGGGATGTCGCGAATAAATGTGTCAATTATTCCACGATCATTTATCGCCATCAAATATGAGCCTACCGGAATCGACTGAAAGCGGGCCACATCGTGTACGTCATCAAGCGCGGCCATGGCCCCAGTGCCAAATACTCCCTGATCGCCGTACAGCGTTGGTAATGCATTATATAAATTTGACCGTAGGAATATGGTGTGCATGCGTTGCGTGATTAAATGTAACCAGTCACGCACATCCCGGCGCTCGTTCAAATCGGGGTCAGGAGTGACAAGGCGCATCCATGGGCGAGCCGGGCTAGTGATACCAGCCATCATTCCGGATTTTAAGGTACGAACCGCGAGGGTGGCTGTTGAATCCACAATCTTCGTGTTACGTTTGTCCCCCCTGTTGACGTCGGAAGTTGATAAACGTAACCTGCGCGGCAACGTGTGGTCGGCTAAATCCCGCCAATGGGACAAAAACGTTCCACGCTCTACATCAAGCCATGAGTAGAGTTTTTCCAGCCGTTCGCGTTCGGTTTCTTGGGCCATATTATAATCCCACTAAAGTCTTTCTGTTGGTATTCCCACCCAAAGATTCTTGGCCAGACTGATTAGATTTTAGGGTTGAAGCACGCCCCCTCTTCTTCCCTTGTGCAGCAAGGGCTTTCGCTGATAAATCCGGTAAATAGGATAAATTCTCTGGAGGGGCTGGGATATCAGCCATCTGTGGTGGTGGCGGGGCATCACCGCCACCGCCACCGCCACCACCCATTATAGCATAGAGTAGCATAGCGTCTTGCGCTTTTTGCCTAGCTGTGTATGTGGCGACTTCTCCCGCTGTTCCGCCACCAGTCCCGCCGCCAGCCCCTGTGATCGCATCATAGGTTTTTCCGTAATTTGCCAGATTCCCGTTGTACGCCCCGGCTCCAGCTGTCCCTATTTGGGCAATCTTCCCCGCATCCGAGTTCAAGTTCTTTTGTGACCCCTTACTCACCCATTTTGATGTAAGTGCACTAGAACCCGGCAAAAAATAATTTCCCGCAAGTGCCACTGCTGTTTCCACTGCATCACGTATATCAGTCAAATGTATCCCGCACATATCGCCTCCTAATCATGTAATATTCCCCACACTTCTGCAATATGACCCTATACTTCATTTTTTGCAGAATTCGCACAATCCGCTGGTCCTGTGTTGACACAAGAACATGTTCCGTTTCAGCCAACTTTTGTGATACTTCGGCCATTGCCCGCACAACATTACGATTAAACTTTTCAAAAAACAACCACGCAGAACATGGTTCATCTTTCTCATGTCGCACAACAATGATACACTCATCGAATACATATAACACCCCGTGCTCCAACACCATCCGCATATACTTGTCGGCATCCCTGTGCAAATAGTCGGTACTTTTCTTCAACACCAACTTATGCAACCGATCAAATACCTCAGGTTGCTCTGGACTCATCAAACGGATCATAGTCAACCTTTAGTGGTTTGTAATTTCCATGCCCTGCAGCGTCCATCAACCTGTCGGACGCTGACATGGAAGCTACCGGCGACGCGAAAGTTAGTAAAAATGCATCCCATAAATCCGGAGAACTTCCAATTAACTTTTTGATCATATCCTTCTCAATCAACTGCAACCTTCCGGCGTTGAAGAAGTATGTTGCAGCGGTCGCCTCGCGTGTTAATTCCACCATGTCCGGCAGAGCGCCCCCCTTCTTCACCCACTCCGCACCCTCAAATGCCATTTCCGCCCGCTTGTTCATGTAGCGGGGGTTGAAAGCCTTTGATGATGAGTTTACCGGTGTTACGGGATATCCAAGGCGCAGCAGAGCGTCTATTGTGCCCGCTCCCCAACCCCCCGTGTCGTCAATAAATATGTGATCAGCACCCCAATCATCAAACTTTCGCGCTACTTGACCCGCGATTTCATGTGTATCGGCATTTCGAAGGACGATGGGGTGTTCTCCGGCATATAAACCCTGCCTTGGGAATATTACCGTGCGGTCGTCACCATACCTTGCGACATCAACACCCAGCAC
>Ga0100403_1002369_pt1 | contig 15224 bp, 11 predicted proteins | sample CryGeymet201501t_FD_83663 | JGI IMG/M metagenome (GOLD analysis project Ga0100403, IMG submission 83663) | Groundwater microbial communities from Crystal Geyser aquifers in Utah, USA - Crystal Geyser metaG 2015-01t | ecosystem: Environmental > Aquatic > Deep subsurface > Groundwater | place...
GGCGGCCAAGCGGCTCGCGAGCGGATACTCGTGCGCGAGATCGCCGCGGCAGAGCGCGCGCAAGCAGTCGAGCGCGGCGACGCTGTGAACGTCGACGGTGTACACGTGGTAGACGTCGTGGTGGACGCGCCCGGTGACCGGCGCGAACTCCGGCACCATCGCGAGGAGGAGCCCGACGTCGTGGAGCTCGCCGGCGATCGATCCGCGCCTCGTACGCGCCTCGGGCACCGTGCACACGAGCTCCACGAAGAGCTCTCCCGCTTCCTTGCTCGCGCGGAGCGCCGCGCACCACGCCGGATCCGCCGCCGCGCGCACCACCGCCTCGCGCGCGAACGGGAAGACCGGCGCGCCGTGCCGAACGCATGCAGAATACAAACGAAGCGCGAGCGCCGGATCCGCGGCGAGCTCGCTCGTTCCGGCGATCGTGAGCTGCCCATCGAAGAGGCGCAGCCCGTCGCCGAGATCGACCTCTTGCGGCTTGCCGCGCTTCTTCGGCGGCGTCGCGCGCTCGAGCAGGCGCTCGCGCGCGCGCGTGACGACGCGCGCGTGGAGGTAGTAGTCCTGCATGAAGCGCTCGGCCGCGGCGGCGCGCACCGCGTCCGTCTTCGCGTCGCCCTGCGCGTACCCGAGCTGGAGCGCGATCGCCTCTTGCTCCTCGAACGTCAGGCGATCGCTCCGCCGCTCCGCGTGCGCGTGCAGGCGGTTGCGCACGCGCCAGAGAAATTCTTCGGCAGCGTCGAGCTCGCGCGCCTCGCGCGCGACGAGCACGCCGAGCCGCACGAGCTCTCCCCACACCGTGACGCTCGGCTCGTCGGTGCGCGCGCTCCCGACGCGGAAGCGCGCCTGCACCGCCCAGCGCGCGCCGTCGAGATCGCGGAGCCCGCCCGCGCCGCTCTTCACGTCCGGCTCGAGCAGGTACACCGAGCCGCCGAAGCGCGCGTGGCGCGCGGCCGCTTCCTCGTTCAGCCGCTCGATGAACGACGCGAGCTCTCCGTCGGCGAAAATCCCGGACGCCGCCCGCTCGACGAGGCCGCGCACGATCGCGTCGTCGCCCGCGACGCGCCGCAGATCGAGCAGCGTCGTCGCCGTCGCGAGATCGCGCTGCGAGAGCTCGAGCATCTCCGACGTGTCGACGACTTGATGGCCGACGCTGAGCCCCGCGTCCCACAGCGGATAAAGCATCGCCTCGGCGAGCTTCGCCGCTTCGTCGCGCGCCTTCGATCGCGGCGCGACGAGGAAGCGAACGTCCGCGTCGCTTCGGAGCGCGACCGCGCCCCGCCCGTAGCTGCCGACCGCCGCGAGCGCGACCGACGCGCCGCGCGCGCTGCCGGTCGATGCGTCGAAGAGCCGCGTCACGAGCGAATCGAGGAAGCGCGCGTTGCGCCGCCCGAGCGCCATCCCGTCTTGTGCGGCCGAGCCGAGCGCGAGGACGAGCGCGTCCCTGTGCGCCGCGATTTCCGCGCGCAAAACGTCGACCTGCCGCGTCACCTCGGTCGCCATCGAGCGCGAAGAGCATAGTCCTCGCGCGCTCTTCGGCGCCATCGGCCTGAACGCAAAAGCAGGCCCTTCACAAACGCGCGAGCCTCTCCTACCCTCGCCGCCAAAACACCCGTGACGAAAACGGGGTGTAGCTACGTCCAATACCGAGATCCGGCGTTCCGGCGAGAGTGCCCAGCAGCATCAGGGCTTACGGGCCGCAGGAAGTTCCTTAGTAAGGAGGCAGGTTCCATGAGGTCCAAGAAGGTCGTTTTCCCGGTGTTTACGGCTGCCACGATCGGGTTCGCGCTCACCGCCTACGGCTGCCAAGGCGAGCTGAAGATCGGTGATCAGGCGAAGGCGCCCACCGCGAGCACGTCGGCGGCGCCGCCGCCGCCCGTCACGTCGTCCGCCGCGCCCGTCGAGGCGCCGCCGCCTGCGCCGCCGCCGCCCGCTCCGAAGCCGATCTCCCTCAAGGGCGTGTCGAACATCAAGGGCGCGCAAATCGAGATGCCGGGCGACATCGAGTTCGCGAGCGGCTCGGACGTGATCGTGATGAACGAGAAGTCGAAGCTCGTTCTCAACACCGTCCTCAAGATCCTCCAGGACAACCCGAACCTCACGATGCTCCGCGTGGAAGGCCACACGGACAACCAGGGCTCGGCGGCGTACAATCAGGGCCTGAGCGAGCGGCGCGCGGCCGCGGTCGTGAAGTGGCTCGTCGCGCAGAAGATCGACTCGGCGCGCTTGCACGCGGTCGGCCTCGGTCCGAAGTGCCCGCTCGTCGCGAACGACAGCGCGGCGCACATGGCGACGAACCGCCGCACCGAGTTCCATCTCGAGCAGATGGACAACAAGAAGGTCGACGCCGACACGCAAGACGGCAACGGCTGCTCGACGTCGGGCGGCGGCGGCGGCGGTGCGCCTCCGGCGGCGTCGGCGTCGGCTGCGCCGTCGGGCTCCGCGCCGGTTGGCGGCGGGGCGCCTCCGAAGTCGAAGTAGTTGCCGCTCGCTCGCGCGCGCTGCAAAGCCTGCACGCTGCCGCTCGGCGATCCGCCGCATTCGGCGATCGCCGCGCGGTGCGTGCGCTGTGGCGCGCACCAGCAAGTCCTCTTCGCGGCCGACGGCCAGCCCGCGCAGCTCGACACGATGTTCCCGGCCGGGCGGCTCTTGCAGTGGTTCGGCGCGGCGCGCGTCGCGATGGCGAACGGCACGCCCGGCGTCGCGATCGGCGCGTGCGTGACGTGCCACGCGCCGCTCGTCCTTTCGTCGCGCGATCCGATCGCGCTCCCCTGCCCGCACTGCAGCGAGCCCGTCACGGGCACCGCCGGCGACGTCCTCGTCGATCAGTGGCCGGAGCCGTGGACGAAGGTCGAAGGCGGCGGGATCGAGCTCGAGTATCGCCTCGCGCTCCTCGATGATGCGACCGGGTTGTCGGCGGGCTGTGCGGCGTGCGGTGTGCCGACGCCGGCCGCGGATCCGTCGTCGCGCTGCCCGCGCTGCGGCGCCGCGACGTGGGCCGTACGCGCGAGCGGCAACCGCGTGCAGCTCGGCGTTCGCGTGAACGGAACGCGCGGCGGACGCCCGTTCAACGCGATCGTCCCGATCGTCCAGGCCGAGCACATGCTCCGCTCCGACGCCGCGATCGGGACGTCCGCACAATCGGGGCGCACGCTCCTCGGCCTGACCGGCGTCGGCTGCGCGATCGCGGCGTCGATCCCGATCGCGCTCGTGATCGTGGGCGTGGTCGTGGCGCTCGTGAAGTGTTGACGCGCGTCCGCGCGTGTCAGCGCCCGTAGCCGACGCACGCCGTCGACGGCGGCGGCGCGAATGACAAGCCGACGTCGCAGACCCAACCCGCCGCGCGATCGCACATCGGCGCGGCCGCGCCGCAGTCGTCGTTCGATACGCACGTCGCGCCCGCGGGCAGCTTCTCGCTGCACCGCGATTGCCCGTCGCAGCGCAGCCCCTCCGCGCACGGAATCATCAGCGAGCACGCCTGGCCGAGCTGCGGACGCGGCACGCAAATCGGCGCGCCCTCCGACGTCGAGCAGAACGTCCCTGGCTCGCAGATGCTCCCCGGATCCGCGCAGAACTCCCCTTTGAGCTTCACGACGCGATCGGCGCAGACGCGGCTGGTCGTGCCGACGATCGCGGTCGCGCACATCCGCCCGAGCACGCAGTCCGCGTCGACGTTGCAGCGCTGATTGCGATCGGCGTTTCCGAGGAACACCTTCGCGCAGACCGCGGCCATCGATCCGTCGCGCGTCTCGTCGAGCTCCGTCGGCGGCACCATCCCGTTCGCGTAGACGCGATCGACCACGTCGAGGCACGCCTGCGCGTTCGGCGCGGTGTACGCGCGGCCGGTCGTTTGAAGCGTCGTCGTCGACGCGGTCATGCATTCCTCGGCGCGCGCGGCGGCGCACGCTTCGACGGTGACCGCGCACCGCGGCGCGATCTGACATTCTGCTTTGGCCTTTGCCTGGCAGAAGCTGTCGACCGTCGGGTATCGGTCGGCGACTTTGCTGGAGCACGCGGCGGCGGAGAGCGCCGCGAGCGCGGCTACGACGAGGACGCTTCGCATTCCCCTAGTGTCGGACGACGGCGCACACGGAGCCAAATTCGTCGCTTCCGCGCATCGCTCGGTCGGGTGACGCGCGCGCTCCAAGGCGGCGACTGCGCGCGTGTCTCATGGACGTACCGACGCCGCCGAGCACGCGACGCCACGGGATTCGCCCGCGGCCAAAGCGCCCGACGCGCGCGTCCCGACGCGGTCGCCTCGAGGGCCGCACAGGAGCCGTCCATCATGCGCTCGTCCCGCTTCCGTAAGCTCGTCGCCTTCGTCGTCTTCGCCGCCACGCTTTCGATCTCGGCGTCCGCGCTCGCCGACGACAAGCGCGCGCCGGGCTACACGGAGTCGAAGGACGAAGCGGGCCAGGTCGTGAAGTTCACCGACGATCCGCTCGGCGCGAGCGGCCTCGACGCGAACATCCCGATGATCGGCCTTCGCAAGCCCGGCCAGCGCTCGCAGTTGATGCGCCCGCGCGTGAACTTCGTGACCGAGCTTCGTCGCTCCGTCGAAGCGCTCTGATCCGGTCCTTGACGAAGGCGCGTCTGCCAAGTACCTCTCGCGCTCGATCGGCACCTCGCGCAGGTGGCGGAATTGGCAGACGCGCTGGATTCAGGTTCCAGTGAGGTAACTCTCGTAAGGGTTCAACTCCCTTCCTGCGCACTTCGTATCGCCCGTTTGGGTGAACGCGCGAACGCTTGGAGTCTGCGCGCGAGGGAGTGATAATGGCCGGATGAGCCTTCTCCACCGCCGGTCCATTCGCGCGCTCGCCGTCGCCGTCACGCTCACGTCGGTCGGAGCGCTCTCCATCACCGAGCCGGTCGCGTTCGGGCAGACCGCGGGCGACATCGCGACCGCGCGCAGCCTCGGCCAAGAAGGACAGGCTGCGCTCGACAAGAAGGATTTCAAGACCGCGGAAGATCGCTTCGGCCGCGCGTGGAAGCTCTACCCGCAGGCGCTCTCGCTCGGCGTCGGGTACGCGCGCGCGCTCGCGGGCAACGGGAAATACGTCGCCGCGCAAGAGGCCTACAACAAAGTCATCCGCGCCGATGCGCAGGGCAACGCGGTCTTCAAGAGGGCGCAGGACGACGCGCAGGCCGAGGTCGGATCGCTCGCTTCGCACATCGGAAACGTGACGATCACGGTCAGCGCGACGGGCGTGACCGGCGACATTCCCGGTTTGAAGGTCACGCTCGACGACACGCCGGTGAACACGGCGGCGCTCGGCGCGAAGATGCCGATCGATCCCGGATCGCACACGGTGAAGGCGACGGCCGACGGCTTCAAGCCGGGCGAGGCGAAGTTCTCGATCACCGACGGCGGGAGCGGAACCGCGACGATCGCGCTCGAGAAATCCGAGGGCCCGACGCCGCCCGCGACGGTGACGCCGCCGGGCACCGCGACGCCGCCGGGCACGGTGACTCCGCCGGGCAGCACGACGCCTCCGGGTGGAACGCCTCCGGGCGGCGACACGCCTCCGGGCGGCGACACCGGCACCACGTCGGGCAACAACAAGACGCTCATGTTCGTCTCGTTCGGCGTCGGCGGCGTCGGCCTCATCGCGGGAGGCATCACGGGCCTGCTCGCGATGGGCAAGAAGTCCGACCTCGACAGCAAGTGCACGAACGGCACCTGCCCATCGAGCGCGCAGTCGGACATCGACAGCTACCACTCGATGGGGCTCATCTCGACCATCGGCTTCGCGGTCGGGATCGTGGGCGCGGGCGCGGGCGTTTACTTCCTGCTCACGCAGCCGAAGTCGACCGCGACGTCGACGCCGACCGAACCGCCGAAGGCGAGTTGGACGCCGTACATCGGCCCCGGCAGCATCGGCGCCGTGGGACGATTCTAGTCTCGACGCGCGCGAGCGGTCTCGCTAAGAACGTCGCGCCATGCACGACGCTCTCGTCTTTCGCCGCGTGCGCGCCATCGATCCGGCGGGCTCGCTCGACGCAGAGGTCGACGTCGTCGTCGAGCGCGGCCGCGTGACGCGCGTCGGGCGCGACGCCGGCTCGAGCTTCGCCGGCGCCGAGAAGGCGCGGATCGTCGAGCGCAGCGGCGCGCTCCTCGTTCCGGGACTCGTGGACTTGCACGCGCACGTTCGCGAGCCGGGCCAGGAGTACAAAGAGGACGTCGCGAGCGGCCTCGCCGCGGCCGCCGCGGGCGGCTTCACCGACGTGTGCGCGATGCCGAACACGCGCCCGGTGAACGACACGCGAGCGATCACCGAGATGCTCGTCGCGAAGAGCCGCGCGCTCGGCGGATCGCGCCTGCATCCGATCGGCGCGATCACCATGGGCCAGCGCGGCGAATCGCTCACGGAGATGGCGGATCTGCGCGACGCCGGCGCGGTCGCGGTGTCCGACGACGGAAAATGCGTCACGTCGAGCGCGGTGATGCGCCGCGCGCTCGAGTACGCGAGCACGTTCGACCTCCCGGTCATCCAGCACGCCGAGGACCACGCGCTCACCGAGGGCGCGCAGATGCACGAGGGCGCGGTGTCGACGCGCCTCGGCCTGCGCGGTTGGCCCCGCGTCGCCGAGGACGTCATCGTCGCGCGCGACGTGTTACTTGCAGAGTACACGCGTGCCCGTTACCACGTCGCGCACGTCTCGACGCTCGGCGCGGTACGGATCCTCCGCGAGGCGAAGGCGCGCGGGATCGCAGTGACCGCCGAGGTCACGCCGCACCACTTGATGCTCACCGACGCGTCGCTGCTCGGCTACGAGACGGCGTGCAAGGTCAACCCGCCGCTCCGCGAGCAAGAGGACGTCGACGCGCTCCGCGCCGCGCTCGCCGACGGCACGATCGACTGCATCGCGACCGATCACGCGCCGCACAGCCCGCTCGAAAAAGAGTGCGAGATCTCGGAGGCCGCGCCCGGAATGATCGGCCTCGAGCTCTGCGTGCCCGTTCTCCTGCGCCTCGTTCACGACGGCGTCCTCACGATGGCGCGCTTCGTCGACGCGCTCACCGCGGCGCCGGCCAAGGTCGTCGCGCTGCCCGTGCCGCGCATTCGCGACGGCGCGCGCGCGGACCTCGTCTTGATCGATCCGAACGCGAAGTGGACGATCGATCCCGCGCGCTTCCGCAGCAAGAGCAAGAACACGCCGTTCGCCGGGCACGAAGCACGCGGCAAGGTCCTCATGACCGTCGTCGCGGGCGGCGTCGCGTTCGAGGACGAGGTGACGGCATGAGCGAGCGGGCGCACCTGGTCCTCGCCGACGGCACGGTGTTCCCGGGCCGTCCGTTCGGCGCGCGCGGCGCGACGACCGGCGAAGCGGTCTTCACGACGACGATGACCGGCTACCAAGAGGTGCTGACGGATCCGTCGTACTACGGGCAAATCGTCACGATGACGGCGCCCGAAATCGGCAACGTCGGCGTGAACGCCGCGGACACCGAGAACGTCGGCGACGCGCCGCGCGCCGCGGGGTTCGTCGTGCGCGACGCGAGCCCGATCGCGTCGAACTGGCGCGCCGAAGAATCGCTCGACGCATACCTCGCGCGGCACGGCATCGTCGGCATCGCCGACGTCGACACACGAAAGCTCACGCGCCACCTGCGCGACAAGGGATCGCAGAACGGCGCGATCGGCACCGAGCCGGTCGAGGCGCTCCTCGCGCGCGCGCGAAGCGCACCGGACATGTCCGGTCTCGACCTCGTGAAGCTCGTGACGCCGAAAGAGCCGTACCCCTGGACCGAAGGGCGCGCCGCGTGGACGACGGCGGACGCGAAGCCCGCGCGTCATCACGTGGTCGCGATCGACTTCGGCATCAAGCGCAACATCCTGCGCTGCCTCGTCGACTCGGGATGCAAAGTCACCGTCGTCCCCGCGACGACGACGGCCGACGCGATCCTCGCGCTGAAACCCGACGGCGTCTTTCTCTCGAACGGCCCGGGCGATCCCGCGGCCGTCACGTACGCCGTCGACACCATTCGCGACCTCGTCGGCAAGAAGCCGATCTTCGGTATCTGCCTCGGCCATCAGCTCCTCGCGCTCGCGCTCGGAGGCAAGACGTACAAGCTGAAGTTCGGGCACCGCGGCGCGAACCAACCGGTGAAAGATCTCGCGACCGGTCGCATCGAGATCACGACGCAGAACCACGGTTTCTGCGTCGACCTCGCGTCGCTCCCGAGCGACGTGCGTTCGACGCACGTGCACCTGAACGACGGGACGAGCGAAGGCCTCGCCGCGCCGTCCGTCCGCGCGTTCAGCGTCCAGTACCATCCGGAGGCGGCGGCGGGTCCGCACGATTCGCTCTACTTGTTCGAGCGATTCACCGCTTCGATGGGCTGATTTCGGCCATGTAAGCCAAAGTGGCCTGGCGTGAGTGCGCCCGCCTACTAAACTGGCTGGGCTCGCATGAAACGGCTCACCCTCCTCGCGCTTTGCGCCGCGATCGGCGCCGGTCTCGCGTGCTCGGGCGCCGCTTCGAAGAAGACGACCAACGACGGCCAATACCCGAGCGGCGACGACTCGCTCGATCCCGGGCTGCCTCCGCCGCGCGATCCGGACATCGTCAACGACGACGCCGGCGCGTTCGGCCCGGGCACGCGCGGGCGCGACGGCGGCGCGAGCGACGCCGGATCGCGCTCGCCGCCGGACGCCGCGGCGCCCGATGCTTCGCAAGAGCCCGACGCTTCCGATAACCCCGATGCGTCGTCGCTCCCCGACGCGTCCGCGCCCGACGCGTCCGCGCCCGACTCCGGCACGGTCACGCCCGACAGCGGCGTCGTCGTCCCCGGCGACGCGTGCGGCGGCACCGGCGTCCTCGGCGCGGGCGATCTCGCCGTCGTCGAGATCATGATCGCGTCGCAGTCCGGTTCGGGCGATCGCGGCGAGTGGCTCGAAGTGCAGAGCACGCGCAATTGCTCGCTCAACTTGAAGGGCCTTCACTTCGAGTCGCCGCGCGGGACGCAGAAGGACACCGGCGACGTCACGGTCGACACGTGGCTCCCGGCGAACGGCATCTTCGTCATCGCCGACTCGTCCGACCCGGTCCTGAACCACAATCTGCCGACGCCGATTTACACGTGGGACCACCAGCCCGCGGACGTCCTCGTCAACTCCGGCGACACCGTGACGCTCACGGCGGGCAGCGTCACCGTCGAGACGTTCACGTACCCGACGTTCTCGGTCCTTCATCCGGGCGTCTCGATCAGCTTCCCGGCAGACTGCGCGTGGAGCGATCGGTCGAGCTGGGCGCGCTGGAGCTTCTCGGTGCACGCGTGGAGCGGCAACTTCCTCGGTACACCGAACGCGGACAACACCGACGTCACGTGCTACTGACCTCGCGCTTCGCAAATGAGCAGGCGCAAGAAGACCATCCACTTCGTCAGCCTCGGCTGCGTGAAGAACCGCGTCGACAGCGAGGTGATGCTCGGCGTAGCGCGCGGCGAAGGTTACGAGGTGAAGAGTGAGGCCGACGAAGCCGACGTCATCGTCGTCAACACGTGCGGCTTCATCGGCGAGGCAAAGCGCGAGTCGATCGACACGATCTTCGAGCTCGCGGAGCTGAAACGCGTAGGCGCATGCAAGAAGCTCGTCGTCACCGGCTGCTTGTCGCAACGGTATTCGACCGAGATGAGCGCGCAGATGCCCGAGGTCGATCACTTCCTCGGCTCGAGCGACATGCTCAAGCTCGCGGAGGTCCTGCGCGGCGGGGCCGATCGGATGCTCGTCGGAAATCCGGCCGACTGGGTCGTGCGCGCCGCGGACCCGCGCGTGCTCACGCAGTCGCGCGCGAGCGCGTACGTGAAGATCGCCGAAGGCTGCAACCGCTCGTGCTCGTTCTGCGTGATCCCGCAGCTTCGCGGAAAGCAGCGATCGCGAAGCGCAGACGACGTCGTGCGCGAGGTCGAGCAGCTCGTCGATCAAGGCGTGCGCGAGATCAATTTGATTTCGCAGGACACGATCGCGTACGGGCGCGACTTGGAAGAGCGCGTGCGGTTGCACGAGCTCGCGCGGCGCGTCGCGGACGTGCGCGGCGTTCACTGGCTGCGCCTGTTCTATTTGTATCCGGAGACGATCGACGACGCGCTCGTCGACCTCCTCGCGAACCATCCGCGCGTCGTGCCGTACGTCGACATGCCGCTTCAGCACGCGGCCGACGCGATGCTCAAGCGGATGAAGCGCGGCCACGGCAAGGACCGGCAGCGGCGCGTCGTCGCGACGATGCGCGAGAAGATCCCGAACCTCACGTTCCGCACCGCGTTCATCGTCGGCCACCCCGGCGAGACGGACGCGGAGTTCGAGGAGCTCTGCGACTTCGTCAAGTGGGCGCGCTTCGAGCACGTCGGCGTCTTCCGCTACTCGGACGAAGAGTCGTGCGGGAGCTTCGCGCTCGCGGACAAGGTGAGGCCGCTCGTCGCGTCGAACCGCTACCGCAAGCTCATGTCCATTCAGCGCAAAATCGCGCGCGCGAAGAACAAGCAGTGGATCGGCAAGGAGCTCGAGGTGCTCGTCGAAGGACCGAGCGAAGAGCACGAGCTCGTGATGATGGGCCGGCACGCGGGGCAAGCACCGGAGATCGACGGGCAGGTGTATCTGTCGGGCGGCGAGGTGCGCGCGGGCGAGATCCGACGCGTCGAGATCTCGCAGGCGAGCGATTACGATCTCGTCGGCGAGGTCGTCGACCAGCGCGACGAGACGACGCGCGCGACGAAGAAGCGGATCGCGCTCCCCGTGCTCGGGCACGGGAGCAAGCCGCTCGCGTGGCAGTGAGCGTCGCGCCTCAGGGGACCTGAACGTCGATCGGCGCGCTTCGCTGCGATCCGAACTCTTGCGTCACCTCGAGGACGTCGCCGCGCGCCGCGGTGACGTCGCAGTCCCACGAGCCCGTCGCGTCGGCCTGCGCGCCGCTCACGCGCTTGTCGTTCGGGACGTTCGGATTGAGGTTCACGACCACGACGATCGCGTTCGCCTCCGCGCCGCGCACCGATTGCAGATGCACCTTCCCCGCTTCCGGCGACGGGCTCACCGTGGGTACCGCCGGCGGCGGAAGCGGCAACGTCGGGCTCGCACACGCGATGCCGAACAAGAGCGACGCGACCGACGCCGCGAGCGCGGCACGCCGGAGCGCCGGGGCGAAGCGTCGGAGGAGCGGACGGATCGGCACGACAAAGACGTGTAGCACGCCGTGGGCCCGAGCCTGAATCGGGTGATCTCGGACATTTGCCCGCGCGTCCTCCGCCAACCGCGTTGCCGGAGCGTCACTCGGGGAGTCACCTAGTGGCTCGCCTGGACGGTGTCGTGCGAAGCTGGTACCTCGCTCCCGTCCCGAAATCGATGAACGTCGCGAAGCGTTTCAAAGCCATGACGAGCGCCGTCCTCACCGCGGACGATCACGCGCATGGCGTTGCGACGGCGCGCGACCGAATCTGGCGACGATGGCCGTGGGTGCGACCGCTGCCGTTCGCGCTCGCGATCGCCGCTGCGCTCGCGTCGCGGCGCGGCGCGGACGTCGACGTCGCCGCGTCGAGCCCGGCCGCGGCGGTCGCCGCGGTGCTCACGGCGCGCGGCATCGAGTGCTCCGCCGAGGACGTCGCGTGGACGACCGGCGCGTCCGGGGTCTTCGGCGCGATGCGCGGCGGCGCGCGCGCGCTCGTTCGCGGGAGCGTGCGCGGCGAGCCGAACGATCTGTACTTGGTGGAGGCGCGGGTCTCGCCCGAAGGCGCGGTGCTCGAAATCGGCTCGGCGTGGAACCTCACGCGAACGGCGGCGGTCGACGAGTCGCGACCTTCGTTCAAAGGGCACTTCGCGGCGTTCACGACGTCGGTCGACAACCTCGTCACCGGCGTTCACGTCCTCGATCTCGCGGGGCGCGACGCGCCGGCCGAGTTCACGCGCACGCAGCGCACGCAGGTCGCGATCACGAACGTGCAGCAGACCGGGCAGTCGCGCGGCGTCATCCACAACGCATTCGGCCTCGAGCCGGCGGCGCAGAAGGCGCAGCTTGCGTGGCGCGAAGACGGAATGCTGGTCGTGAAGGCGGACGATCGCGAGATCGTCCTCGATCCCGACAAGGGCGAAGCGGTGAGCGGCGGCGATCACGTGCGCGCCGCGCCCGAAGAGCGCGCGACGCCGGGCAACGTCGTCACCTGGGCGGTCGATCGCGTGCGCGACATGCCGTGGTTCGGCGAAGAGCGGATGCAATGGGTGAAGGCGATCGCGTTCACCGGCCTCGATTGGATCCGCGCGTCGTTCGCGAAGGACGCGACCGCCGAGACCGTGAAAGACGAGCTCGGGAACTTGAACAGCGGCGGCGGCGCTCCGACACCGACGTTCACCGATCCGGAGATCGGTTGGCCGCCCGCGCCGATCAAGCCGCTGCAGTCCCCTGCTCTGCCGGGCGAAGGCCAGTGGATCGCGCTCGACAAAGATCCGTTCATCTCCCAGACCGCCAACGTGGGCGGCGCGCCCGCAGCGTTCCTCACGACGTTCATCCGCCCGAACCCGAAGCGCCTCGACCTTCGTGTGTATGTCACACTATGGGACCCGCGGCAGATCGCGCTCCACATGGAGTCGGGCGTGGTCGAGCCGGTGAGCGCGACGGGCGAGCGCGGTCCGGGCCTGATTCCGCGCACGCCGGAGGTGATGAAGCGCGTCGTCGCCGCGTTCAACGGCGGCTTCCAAGCGCAGCACGGCGAGTACGGGATGCAGGCGAACCGCATCATGTACCTGCCGCCGAAGCCGTACGCGGCGACGGTCATGGAGATGCGCGACGGATCGACCGCGTTCGGCACGTGGCCGCCCAATTCGCCGAGCGTGCCGGAAGAAATCCTCAGCTATCGGCAGAACCTCACCGCGCTCGTCGAGTTCGAGAAGTTCAACCCGTGGAACCGCACCTGGTGGGGCGGCACGCCGCCGGGATGGGGCGACAACATCCACACCGCGCGCACCGCGCTGTGCCTCACGAAGGAGAATTTCGTCGGCTACTTCTGGAGCGCGAGCATCTCGCCGGACGATCTCGCGGCCGCGCTTCTGAGCGCAGGATGCACGTACGGAATGCACCTCGACATGAACCCGGGGCACGCGGGGTTCGAGTTTTACAACATCGTCCCCGAGTCCGAGTTCAAGCCGCTCGGGCGGCCGTACCAGAAGGATTGGGAAGACGAAGGGCGCGTCGGACAGATGCCCGGATGGATGTTCCGCGGGCGGCGCATGATCCGCGGAATGGGGCACATGAACTTCCCGCGCTACATCCAGCGCGAGGGGCGCGACTTCTTCTACCTGACGTCGAGGCCGGTGCTCCCGGGCGCGGAGCTCGCGATGGGCGCGACGCCGCGCGAAACGGGCGAAGGCGCGTGGCGAACGAAGGGGCTGCCGCAGCACGGCTTCCCGTACGCGCTCGCGATCACGTCGCTGCGTCCCGACGCGAACAAAGCGCAGCTACGCGTGCGCGTGCTTCGCGTCGATCCCCGGGCGGTGAAGCCCGCAGGCACCATCGCCGCGCCGAGCGACGCGCCGACGGTGCTCGCGTTCACCGGCGCGCCGCCGCAGCCGAAGAGCGACGAGGTCGCGCTCTGGTACGGAAGCGGGGGCTTCGCGATCGGGAGCAAGTCGCTCGCGAAGGACGCGGTGCCGCTCGTCGCGGGCGTCGCCGCCAATGCGCCGAGCGGCGCGACGGCGCGCGCGGCGATCGGCGTGCAAGACGAGGACGGGATGCTCGCGTGGGTCGAGCTCGCGCCCGAGGTCACGCCGGACGCTTCGACGTCGCAGGCGATGCTCGCCTTGCTCGAGAAGATGGGTTGCTCGACGCGCATGCTCGTGTCGACGCCGACGCGCGCGCTCCTCGGCGGCGCGCTCGATCTCACCGCGCAACCGGCGACGGGCGTGACCACGCCGACCGCGCGCCTCGTCCGCGGCGCGGCGCCGGGCGCGGAGCTTCTCTTCCCCGACACGAAGCTCGAGCCGTACGCGGTGTGGCAGCCGCTCCAAGCGGCGCGGGTGAAGGTGCAGACCGTCAAAGCGCCGCCCTCTGCGTCCGCCTCGACGCCGAGCGCGCCGCCGAAGCCGGCTCCTTCTGCGAGCCATTAGCGGTTAGCGATTAGCCGCATCTGATAGACTCCCGCCGGTGACGCGAGGCCAGCCCTTCGGCCGCTACCAGCTCGTCCGGCGAATCAGCGCCGGCGGAATGGCCGAGGTCTTCGAAGCCATCCACACGCCGAGCGGCACGCGCGTCGCGCTCAAGCGCATCCTCCCGGAGGTCGCGGAGGACGAAGAGTTCATCCACATGTTCGAGGACGAGGCGCGGATCGCGTCGCAGCTCGAGCACCCCTACATCGCGCGCTGCCTCGATTTCGGGCAGGTCGACGACGCCTGGTTCATCAGCTTCGAGTACGTGAGCGGAAAGGACCTGCGCTGGTTCTTCGATCGCTGCGTGCGCACCGGAGTGCGGCCGCCGCTCTGGTTCGTCGTCGAAGTCCTCGGGCGCATCGCCGAGGGCCTCTCGTACGCGCACGCGCGCAGAGACGAGCACGGAAACCCGGTGTCGATCGTCCACCGCGACGTCAGCCCGCAGAACGTGATCGTCTCGTGGGACGGTGACGTGAAGCTCATCGACTTCGGCATCGCGAAGGCCGCGGGGAAGCTTTCGCGAACCCAAGTCGGTACCATCAAGGGCAAGTTCGGCTACATGAGCCCGGAGCAGGTCAAGGGCGTCGACGTCGACCAGCGCGCGGACGTCTTCTCGCTCGGCATCTGCCTCTGGGAGCTCTTGACGCTAAAGAGACTCTATCTCGCGGACAACGAGCTACTGGTGCTCGAGAAGATCCGCACGCAAAAAGTCGAGCGTCCCTCCACCTACAACGCCGAGGTCCCTCCGGAGCTCGACGCGATCGTCCTAAAGGCTCTCGCAAAGAATCTCGACGAGCGCTACCGTGCAGCCAGGGAACTTCATAGAGACCTAAATAATTTAGCTCAAAGTGTTAATCTGGTGGCGACGCGCGACCAGATAGCTCAATACATGCGTCGGACGTTCCCGGAAGCCCGCGAAAATTCGGGCTCGCAAGAGGGAGCGTCGCCGGCGAGGCAGGTGCAGGAGACCCGGGCCATGGCAGCAGACAACAAGGGGGGATCGGACCTCGACATCTTCGAGGGCCTCGGAAAGAAGAGCGGGCCGGGAGGTATGAGGCCGAGCGCGGCGCCGCGTTCGGTACCGCCCGCGCCGCCGCC
>Ga0100403_1002370_pt1 | contig 15222 bp, 11 predicted proteins | sample CryGeymet201501t_FD_83663 | JGI IMG/M metagenome (GOLD analysis project Ga0100403, IMG submission 83663) | Groundwater microbial communities from Crystal Geyser aquifers in Utah, USA - Crystal Geyser metaG 2015-01t | ecosystem: Environmental > Aquatic > Deep subsurface > Groundwater | place...
CCCCGATGTCCCCGATGTCCCCGATGTCCCCGATGTCCCCGATGTCCCCGATGTCCCCGATGTCCCCGATGTCCCCGATGTCCCCGATGTCCCCGATGAGATCCAAGCGTTGCACGACCTGCTGCATAACATGGACCTCCCGAAGAAATTCAACCCCGAAGTGATGAGTTCGGTGAACTTGTGGCAGCTGTATCCCGAGGTTTTTGCTCGGGAAGCCATGGGATGGGACGGCACCGCTCTCGTAAGCATCACACCTCAGCAGATGGAGTTGTTTCAAGCGGTGGGCCGCATGGCCCGAGCGAAGTTGAAATACAAGGATGTGTGTGAAGGGCTTGCCCCCAAGTCCAGCCTTACGAAAGACGATTGGTATTACATCAAGAAAATAGGCATTAGCGTCATGTCGGGAAAGGGTACGGGAAAAGGTGGAGTTTTGGCCCTGCTTATCGCATGGTTCCTTTGGTCTTTCGACCGTTGTAAATCTCCTATCACGGGGCCATCTTACGAGCATATTCGGAAGGGCCTGATGGCCGAGATTCACAAGTGGGTGAGATATAAAAACCCCCGAACTGGGCTACCCATCAGCCGTATCGCGGATGCTTTTGAAATCCAGCGGGATGTGCTTTATCTGAAAGACGAGGGCAACCAATCGCGGTTCTTCGCCGTGCGCACGGCCCCGGCCAATGCAAATGAGTCGCAGCAGCGGGGCACGCTCGACGGGTGGCATGAAGATGCCATGATGGTTGTTGCAGATGAAGCTGCGTCGATTCCCGACGGCGTATTCACCTCGTTCACCACTACCCTGACCCGCCCCTTTAACTTCGCTGTTCTTGTGTTCAACCCCACGAAGGCCAGTGGCTTTGCCTATGAGACTCACCACGGTCCCCGGGCTGAGTCCTGGATTCAGCTTCATTGGGATTCTCGCGAGTCTCCACTCGTTACTCCCGCCCAGCTTGAGACGATGGAGCGGGACTACGGGAGGGAAGGCCCGGAATATCGGATCAACGTGTTGGGTCTGCCTCCGACGGATGACCCCTCTTCCCTCATTTCCCGGTCCTGGATCCAAGCTGCCGTAGACCGGTGGAACGCTTCCTCGGCCTCTGTGTGGGAGAACTACCCCGTCATTGCCGGCTTCGACCCTGCTCGTGAAGGACGCGACGAAAGCGCCTACGTAGTCCGGCAAGGGAAGCGCGTGATACGATCCGTGGGCGTGCGTCTCACCAAGTCGGATGAGCTGGGAGATTGGGCCTTGCAGCAGATGGCGGCCGATGAGGTTGATGTGATGTTCATTGATTCTGTTGGGATCGGCGGCCCCATGATGGATTACATGAAGCGCTCGATGTCCAACCCTCAAAAGCTCCGCGCTGCGGATGTAACCCGGGAAGCCACTTCAGGCCGCTTCTATCGCCTCCGGGATGAAAAGTGGTGGAAGCTGCGTGAGGAATTTGAGCGGGGTCTGATCCAGATTCCGAACGACCGCATTCTCATAAATGAGCTGGGATCAGTGAGACAAGCCCCGGTAAACGCTAAGAACCAGACGTGTGTAGAGACCAAGAAGCAGATGTGCAACCGCGGCATGCCCAGCCCTAATCGTGCGGATGCCCTGATGATGACTCTGTTTGCGAATGATGTGGCGCTTCAAGCTGCCGGGCGGGCTAAAGACGCCGACGATGACGAATACGGCGACCCCGAGGATACGTTCTCCGGGGCATCGTGGATGGGGAGGTAATACGCATGCCCATATTCAAAACGACCAAGGATCATGGCCATTGGCACCTGGTTTACACGGACCCGGCCCGGCCGAATTTTGCCATCACATCTTCGGATGGGGGCCACCGCCACACTGTAGCTCTTCTTCCCCCACCCGCCCCGCCCCTGCCCGAGGGAATGGCCCCGCCCGAGGGCATGGCGCCGCCACCCGAGGGCATGGCGCTGCCACCCGAGGGCATGGCGCCACAAGGGCCCCCCGCTCCGGGGGGAGCCCCGCAAGAAACCCCCGGCGCTCTCGTGATTCTGTCTCATGCCGACCCCCGTACGGGAGAAGAGCATGACCACATGCTAGACTTGGAGCCGATAGGCAAAAGCACCGCTGATCCCGCTACTATGTTGGATGGCGAGCCCGAGGAAAAGACGGGGAAAAGCGAAGCTGAAGAGATGACCGAGGTTCTTGAATTGTTTCGCCAGGCACGGGCAGAAGGCAGCAAAAGCCGGGAAGAGGCGGAGCAGGCGAACCGGTATCGTAAAGGGGACCAGTGGTCAGAGATAGACCGGCAAGCTCTGGAAACCGCCTCCCGCCCGGTGCTTACGCTGAATCTCGTGGCACCCATGCTCGATTTGCTCTCAGGCTATGCCCGGCAAAACCGCGTGGATTGGAAATGGTTCCCAATCGAATCTTCCGATGCGGGTTCTGCCGATCTCTTCGATATTATATCCAAGCATATTGCCAAGAAGAGTAACCTGGAATCGGAAGAGATCGACGTGTTTGACGAAGGCTCATGTGGGGGTCGTTCGTTCTTCGAAGTGGCTCCCGACTTTACCCGGAATCCCCTGGGCGAAGTTCGAATCTCGCATTTCCCCAGCAGAAACGTCCATCTTCTCCCACATATCAAGAAAGATTTAAGCGATTGCGAAGGCTTGTTTAAGTTCAAGGATGTGAGTTTGGCGGATGCCAAGTCCATGTTCCCCAAGCATGCGAAGAAGTTTGAGACCCTGTTCTTACTCCCCGAGGACAGTGGGGACAAGCCCTATAATACAGAAGGCGAGCTTCAGTTAATCGAGAGCCCCGACCGCTATGGGGCGACCACGGCATCGGGTATGGTAGATCCAGCCCTCTATCACGATACCGTGGTAGATATCGGGCGGAAAACGGTTCGGCTGGGAGAATTCGAGCGGCGGGAATATCGCACCGCGCACTTCCTGCTTTTCCCCAATGAGGTCGAGGCCATCGAGGTGACTCCCGATGTCGCACGTAAAGCGGCCACGCTCGATCCCCTGGTGAAGGTGATCGACACGCAAGCGTCGCGGATCCGCGTAACTTACTTTGCCGGCCCCTACCTTATCCGTGATCACTACCCCATGAATCCTTTCAACGAGTTCTCTCTCGTGCCGTTCTATGCCAAGAAGGACGAGGAAGAGTATTGGGGCAAGGTTCGCGATGTTTTCGACTGCCAAGACGAAGTGAACAAGCGTCGTTCGCAAACGATGGACATCCTCAACAAGGTTGCTGCCTACGGATATCTTTACGATGACGACACGTTCGACAGTAAAAAGGACGAGGCGTATTTCGACGCCCAAGCAAGCACTCCGGGCTTCAGATGCAAAGTCAAGAGTACGAAGAATCCGCCGCTGAAACTGGAAGGCGCCAAGTTCCCCGCCGAGATTTACCAGATGGAGCAGGCCTCGGTACAGATGTTTCACATGATTTCGAATGTGAACACTCAGATGTTGGGCCAAGCCCAAGCCAAGGAATCCGGATTTGCCAAACAGATCCAGGTTCGCCAGGCAATGCTGGGCAACGAGTTCTTATTCGACAACTTCATCCTCGCCAAGCGCCGGGCGGGTCGATTGGCCATGGGCTGGGCCAAAGCCATCTATAGCCCCGAGCGCGTGGCTCGCATTGTTCTTGCCCGGGCGAAGAAGGCGTCAGTGGAAGAGGGGCCCATGAAAATTGGGGGCCGAGAGATGGGCCAAGAGGGTAATGACGCCTACTGGATTCAAGAGATTGCCCACCTTTGGGCCACAGCCGATCTGATGGAGTACGATCTCGAAGTGGGCGAGGGCGTGCTTAGCCCCACCGCACGGCAAGCCGTTTTCGCCCAATGGATGGAAGCTGCAAAGACCGGGGTCCCGGTTCCTCCCGAGATTCTTATCGACTACTCCGACCTTGCAAACAAGGGGCGCTACCTCGAATTGATAAAGCAAATGCAGGAAAGACAAGCGCAAATGGAGGAGCGCCGCACGGAGGCGGAGTTGCTCAAAGCTCGGGGCGGGGCACCTTTCCCGGCGACTACCCTGGCCATGTCCAATGCTGCCCGGGCAGGGGGTGAGGAACTCCCAAACCGGCAAGGTCAGACGCCCATACCCCCAGGGCCTCGTCCGAGACAGCCTTCATAACCCTTGGAAACTCATCATTTCCTTGACGTAGGATGGGAAATGGGAGAAGATTAAAATAGCGGAGGTTTACATAATGTCAAGCAACGTGACCAAAGAAATCGGAGCAATGTCCGACGAGGAGCTGTCAGTTGTCCTGAGTGAGGCTCTGGCACCCGAAGCGGAAAATCCCGATACTTCCGAGGTTTCTCCCCTACAACCTGAGACGGAGACGCTACCCGAAGCAGAGCAACCGGAGTCCAACGCATTGGACCAAACCGTGCCCCCTGCGAACGAGCCTGATCCCGTCCAGACGAAGTTGGCCGATTTGGAGAAGAAGCTTAACGCGGTTTTGTCCGCGAATGAATCTCTCCAGAATGCCAACGTCAATCTCCAGAGGCTGAACGGGCACCTGTCAAACAAGGTTGGAGTTTTGAAAAGAGAAGTCCCACCCTTGCCGACAGATGCCGATATGCTGGAAAAACCCGTGGAATCTACGCAAAGGGTGGTTACGGCGACGCTGGAAACTGCCCGGGTAGAACAAGAGACTCGAGCGGCTCAGCGTAATCAAGCCATCATACAGACATTTGGTATCGTCTCTGCCGCAGTCCCCGACTTTGCAGAGCATATCGAAGATATGGCAGGGATTCTCAAAGAAGCCGGCATGCCCGAAGATCAGCTTCGCTTATTTCGACACAACCCAGTGGCCGCGATTACGGATGCTCCCCACCTCGTCCATCTCGCAGAGCGGGCCAAGCTTGCCAAGCAGGTAGCTGCTCTCCAACAGCAGCTCATCGAGGCGAAAAAGGCTCCGCAGAGAATGGCCAACAGTTTACAGGGGGCGGCCGCTGCGGCCCCCGCAATTTCCAGCACCACTGTTCGGACGGGACCGAAGAAATCTTCTGCCCCACCCAACTTTCAAAACATGTCGGATAAGGAACTTGAAGAGTTCATCAAGACGAACTCCCAAGTTGCTGCCGAAGAAGAGTAAAGGAGACAGCCAATGGCCGTTACCAGACAAACCGCTGCCAATGCCCTCACGGTGCATGCGTGGCATGAAAAGCTCCATCGCGACACGGAAAAGATCCTGTATTTCGACCGGTTTAAGGGGGAGAATGACACCAGTATTATCCAGGTTGATCGCAACCTGACAAAAGGCCCCGGGGATCAAATTACCTTTGGCCTCGTTCCCCGCCTGACCGGAGCGTTTATTCTCGGTTCCTCGGGTCTTTCAGCTGAGGGCAGAGAACAACAGCTCAACTCTCACAGTTTCAACGTGAATCTGGAAGAGTACAAGCTCCCTGTCCGGTGGGCCAATGGGCTCGACCTTCAACGTGGGATTTGGTCTCTTCCTGAAATCGCTCGCCAGCGCCTGATGACCAACACGGCTGAGAATCTTGATCAGCTGATTTTCAGCGCGCTCCTGGCCGATCCCACCCGGATCCTTGCCGGCGACGGCACAATCCAGACTACGGCCGCCGCAGCCGCTGCTGCGTGTCTCACCAGTGCGCACAAGCTCAGCCCCACACTGATCCGCCATCTGAAGTCCATCGCTCAGACGGGCATTGCCACGGCGGGCACCAGCGATTCCGCACCCGCTCGGGTCATTACCCCCATCCGTCCGACTCGCGTGGATGGTGGGGACTACTACGTCCTCCTGATTCATCCCTACGCCGCCTACGATCTGGGCGAGAACAGCGTGTATCACCAGGCGGTTCGCGAAGCTTGGAAAGACACAAACAACCCAATCTTCAAGGGCGGCCTGGCCATGATCGACGGCGTGGTTATCCACACTCACGAGAACATGCCCCTCCGTAGCAATGGCGGTGCTGGTGCGGTTGATTATACCAAGTGTCTTCTGCTCGGTGCCCAGGCCGCTGTTCAGGCCTACGGGTCTTATCGGCGCACGTCCAACGGCAAACTCACCGGCAACACTACTGAAGTCGTGTCCAAGTCTTTCGGTTACGACGAGGAAGAAGGCATCTGCACGAAGACAATTACCAAGGTTGCCAAGTCCAAATTCAACAGCCTTGACTACGGTTCCATGGGCCTTTATGTAACCGTCAGCGATCTTGGCGACTAAAGGAGAATGAATCATGGCTGAAAATACTTTCCTTTCCGGACTTCGCCACGAAGCGGTCTCCCATGTGGGAGACCAATTCGAGGATCAACTCTTCGTTGACTTCACCGGCGCCGCACATGACATTGGTGCGGCGGCAAATACCGACTACAACCTCACGTCGGGCGACACATTTAAGGCGTTTAACATCCCCGTCGGGGGCGTTGTTACCGAGATCGGCTGGGTGACGCACACTACAGATGCCGGCAACCCCCAGTTCAAGATGGACCTGGTAGATACAACGGGGGGCACCACTGCTCTCAAAATTGCCGCAGCTGTCGGGGCGGCTTACGCCACGCTGATCACCCAAGTCACCGGTGCCGAGAAGGCTGTGGCGTCCGGCGCTCACGTCCTCATCACGGGCAGCGTTGCAGACTGCGACGACGCCAAAGTTACTTTCTTCGTGAAGGGTTTCCACATCAAGCAATCTTCGTAACCCTGATCGAACCCGAACCACGGGGAGGAGGTAACCCCTCCTCCCCTTCTTCAAATAAGGAGACCACGATGCGCAAGCAATTTCTGACCTTCTTCATCCTTCTCATGGTCGCCGGTGTGGCCCTCTGGGCCGGGGACATCACGGCCATCGGGATGTATCAGGGGGACCTCTTCACATTCCTCACGAACACGGCCGCCAGGTCGAATGGCGTGGACGCCTCCGTGCGTAACCAGCCTCTCGGGTCCGCCGTGCTGGCGAAGTATCAGACCGGCTCGTCCACGTTCAAGACTACGGTCGATCTGTATTACTGCATCGACGAAGTGGTCTATGCCTTCGTTGCTTCGACGGAAGTCACGATTGCTACCGCCCCCGCAGCTCAAGTCGCCACCACGTCCTGCATCTATCTCGCCTCGCTGGACAGCTCAGGGAATATCACGTGGACAAAGGGCACGAATGTCGCTGCCGGCGGCACTCCCGTTGCCCCCGCCGTTCCCGCCGACACTTCTCCTTTCGCGGAAATCCGCGTGGATGTCACGGGTTCCGGCAGCGATACCTGGACACTCGGCAGTGACACCTTCGTAGCCACGGCCACCACTGTTACCGTGACGAATGTGCGCTGGCCCCGAACCGGTTCCTCTGCTCTCGCCACCTCCAACCTCGCCCTCACGGATCTCTAACCCATGTCAGTATCCTACGTCCAGACGGCTAACGAGATCGTTGCCGGTGCGTTTCGTATTTGCGGCGTGCTGGCGGTTAATCAACCGCTAAGCCTGGACAATTTCAACGACGGGCTTGCAGCGTTGAACGCTCTGCTCAACGCGATGATGGAGGAAGATCCCGGAACCTGGCGGATGACGTGGGGAACTCAAACGTTTACCGCGTCGTCCGCTGTTTCCAATGGCGGCAGCTATTACCGCTGTATTCGTGGACACACGGCCGCAGCCTCGAACGAGCCCGGGGTAGGTGCGGATTGGACCAGTTACTGGTATGAAGATGCAACCGTCAGCGGCTCTGCCGTAGCTTGGGCGCTCTCAACTGTTTACACGTGTTCCGGGGACTTCACGTTCACCGCTGCTTACTCCGTTGCCAAAGCCTTCGTCCGGTATCAGAATACGGATTACCCCGTGAAGCTGGCCGAGTTCGGCGAGTTTCTCGATACCGCCGTTCTTCAAACCACCCAAGCGTTCTATCCCACCGTTGCGAACAGGACGGATGAAGACATTCCCCGCGTCATGTATTTTGATCGGCAGAATTCCTCGCGCCTCTTCCTCACCCCACTGCCCAGCTCTGAGGTCGTCTCTAACGGCGTCCTTCACCTGCTTTATGTGAACCACATTGCAGAAGTGGCAGCGGTAGGGGATAACGTGGCGATCCCCCCGGCCTGGGTTCGGGCCATGAAATACCTGCTTGCGTCGGATATCGCGGATGAGAAGGGCGTGTCGTCCGAGCGATCCGCCCGAATCCAGGCCAAGGCCGAGGCTCTTTGGGCCAGGTGTCGCCGGGGACCCCACACGAACAATTCAGAAGTAAAGGGGATAAAGCCATGCTTCTAATGCGGCGCTTGTTGCTCTCCCTGGTTCTCGTAGCCGTGGTCGCCACGTGTCACGGCGCTGCCGTCCAGATCGATTTTCTCGCCTCCGGTTTAACGGACTCCAGCGGGAATCCCCTTTCCGGGGGGCTGGTTTATGCTTACGCCGCAGGCACGACCAACGCCAAGGATACCTATACCAGCCCAACCATGGCTACTGCCCACCCCAATCCCATTGTTCTCGACACTTACGGCCGCGCTTTGGCCTTTGGTAGTGGGAGGTATAAGTTCATAATTAAGACGGCGACGGGCACCACGCTTTATACCTGGGACGGCTTGACCTATGCCAATACCACATTCGTTTCCGGCGCATCCGTCGTTCAGACTTCGGCCGCCGGCCAAACGACGATCAATCTTGGCGCGGCCTACACGTCAGTTACGGACAAGCCCTATCTCTACATCGGCGGGATCAAGCAGGCAGAGAACACGTATACGTGGTCTCCCCCAACAATTACACTCACAGACGGGGCAATCCCCATCGCGGGCATTACAATTGAAGCGGGGTATTGATGCCGCGCCTGAACCTCATAACTCCGCCATGGCAAGCGCAAGACGCAATCGATTCGGGCGACGCTTCTGAGTCGCTCATAGACGGCGTGTTCACCGACCGTGGAGCCCTGACCGCTCGCCCCGGCCTCTTTCTTTTCAAGCAGATCACCACTACTTCGGATTCATGTCGTGGCGTGTTTTGGTGGAAGGCTAAGAACTTGTTCCTCATAGCCTATGGCACCAAGCTCTATGCCTCGGCCTGCACCGATGCTGCCCTTACATTCACACACGTCAACGCTGCCGCTGCCTTGGGATCTGAGACATGTATCTTCGCCGCCAACAGATACTGGGTTTACATTGCATCGGGCGGAAAGATCGTTCGCTGGGATGGCGATTTGGCCGGCGCGGCTGAATACGATTCCTCGGCCGCCGCCATCGGCCTGACAGAGGTGACTCACGTCGCTTACATTGACAGCTACATCGTGGCAAACAAGGTTGATTCCCAGTCCTGGTATTACGCCGGGCCCACCGTGCCCGATACCGATCCTCTTGTCTGGTCTGCATCCGGCCTTGCGGCTGAGGGCTCGCCCGACAATATCAAGGTAATAGCCTCGGCCTGGCGCGAAGTGTTGATTCTGGGCCTTGATTCCGCGGAAATCTGGTATGACACGGGGGACACTGTGACCCCCTTCCAACGGATGGAAGGCGCGTTCATCGAGCAGGGAACTCTCTCGCCCTACACCCTCGTTGAAGCGGACAACACGTGGATCTGGCTGACGCAGAAAAAAGAAGTGGTTCGGATGCAGGGCCGCACACCCGCAGTCATTTCTCTCGCTATCCGTGAAGAGCTTGAGAATATCCAGATTGTGTCGGATGCCGTGGGCTTCATGCTTCGTGAATACTATGTCCTAACGTTCCCCTCTGCCGGCCTGACTTGGGTCTACGATCTTGTAAAACAAACTTGGGGCCGGTGGGGCGAGTGGCTGCCCGATCTCTACATTTATTCGATCTACCGGGGGAAGTTCTCGGCGTGGGCCGATCTCTTTGGACTCTATTTCGTCGGCGGTGAGAACGGGGCCCTGTATCTCGCTGACCGCTCACTACGCACGGATGCCGGAACATTGATCCGGACTGAGTTTATTTCGAAGCCCGTGGATCACGGCACGTTCGAGTATAAGTGGTGCCAGGAGCTGATTATCAAGTTCAAGCGTGGCGGCACGTATAAACACGAATCCTTTGGGCGCTTTGTAGCCCTGGTTGCTGCCGGCGTCGAGATTCCTCTTAACGAGGAGTTCTATTTTCAATGGGAGCCGATGAAGATCCTGGGAAGTTCATCCTGGACATGGGCATGGTCTCCCCTCCCCACGGGCTTGACATTTGACGCAGCCGCTCGCGAACTCACCGGCACGGCTACAAGCTCCGCTCCCGTGTCTTCAGTCCTCACCATCACCAACTCCGTCTCAGGTCTTGTTGTCCAACTCCCCATTACCCTCACCCCCGGAGCCACTCTGCCTGCCGCTACCGAGGATCGGGTCATTGAACTTTTCTTTCAAGACGAGGGGCAAAACTGGTCTACCGCCATAGAGCTTGACGCGGGCGAGCGCGGGGAGAGATACAACATTCAGAAGCTCGCCCCAATGGGGCGCTATGCAATTCGGAAATACAAGCTCGTGTTCCCCGCCGCCATCGACGTTTCCTTCGCCGACATGTCTGAGACGATAGAAGGAGCGGAAGCATGACCACCCCATTGATTCGGCCACCCCCCGACCCGTCCCGATTCAAGACGCCCGCAGACTATTCACACGCGCTCTACAAGTGGACGTATGAGATCTTCCGCCGGCTGACTGAGTCGGGGCTTCTTCCGTGGGCCCTGGTCGATAAGACAGGATCGGATATCGCGGACCTGGCGACGAAGTCCCACACGTCACTGGCCGATATCGGGACGAATACGCACGCACAACTTGATACGGCCGCAACCGCATCTACAAGCCATATCGCGGCCACAGCAGCACACGGTGTGTCCGGTAATATCGTGGGCACGACTGATATCCAGACCCTCACAAACAAGAGTATCTCGGGAGAGCAGATTGATTCGGGCACCGTAGCGGATGCCCGAATCGCTTCGACGATTGCTCGAGACTCTGAAGTGACGGCGGACATAGGCACTCATGCGGCCCTGACAGCCACGCACGGCGTAGTGGGGGCCATCGTGGGGACGACGGATGACCAGGCTCTCTCGGTCAAAGACATCACGCTCAAAGGAGCCACGGATCAGTTGGGCACGACAGCCGTCTTGGACGCGGCCGCCGCCACGGCAACCACGGTCACGGATAACACGGGCGGGACAGCGGGCGGCACGGTTGAAAACGTTACGGCTGCCTTCGACCAAACCGTCCTCAACAACAACTTCGCGGAGTTGGCGAAGCAGGTAAGCGCCCTTGTCGCGGATGCCGGGGCTATCCGCACGCAGCTCAACACTCTGCTCGGTGAACTTCGAATGACCAATGGGTGCGGAGTTCTTTCGGACTGATGTATACTGGGGTTAGGAGAAAATAACATGACCATAGGAATACCCCCCTGGCTTGAATCTTTGATTGGCGGGGATCCCGCAGTTGATGACGCTCAGGAGCGAGCGGTTGAGGCTGCGAAGCTCAAAGCGACCTCGGCCGAAGAAGCCAACAAGCTCTACATCGATTACATGGACCGGGCGCTCGACGTGCAAGGCCGGTCGATGGAAGAGCAGAAGGCTGCGCAGATCGCGGCCATGATGATGCAGCTTGGCCTGGCGCAAGGGGGCGACGTATCGTATCGGCAGATGCTGAACGCTGTTCAAGCTCAGCAGCTCCCCTACCAAACTGCCCGCGTCTCTGCGTTGCAAGCCTTCCCTATATTGCAAACGATGGCCGGGGCCAAGGCATATCGCCTGCCCGCGGAGGTCTCCACGACAGACTTCACCACGGGCCGCCCCGGTTACGGAACCATGTTCAAGAATTACATGGACATAGTGAACACCCTGGGGAAAAAAGCGAAAACGGCGGGCACGTCCATCCCCCGCGATGCTGCGGGGAATCCCATACCAACGAATATCCGTGCTGCGCCTGCAGTTCCGCCCCCCTCTGTCGCGCCGACAAGATCCTCGAATCTTTCGTCGGCAGTTCAGGGCGCCGTCAATCAAGGGTGGGTCATGGCCCAGCCCCCAACACTCGACACAAGCGGAATGTATTATGCTCGTTGGCATGACCCCAACGACCCGAGCAAGTTCGGACTTATACCGATGAACGCGAACGATGTTCGCAACTACAATTATTTTACTCAGGACCCGCAATCGGGCCTGATAAACACCAATGGCGGTTCTCTTCGCCAACCTCCGAAAACGGCGCCGACTCCGACTCCGACTCCGACTCCGACCCCCACGCCCACCACTCCCACGCCGACACCCGCTATCCCCGATACAACCTTCGATGATATGGTGAAGCGGATCATGGACTCCGGCATGTTCACGCCGGGGACCGGGGGCGACATGGTCACAACGGCCACACCACTCGAAGAGTTCGTCCCCGAGTATAGTTACGAGGACTCGCCGCTCTACCAGTTCCGGAAGAAGGAGCTGGACGAAGGCATAGGGCGAGCGCTGCGTGCCCGGGGGATGTATGGCTCGGAGACGGGCGCATTACTCACTGCGAGGGAGCAGGAGCGAATTGCGGCGGAAGAAGCGGAGAATCAATACCGGCGGGTCGCCGATATTGTGAACATTGGGCTTGGGGGTCAGGCATCGGCGGGCCAGGTTCCGCAGCAAGCGGGTCAGGCGTTTGGCAGTATGTATCAGGGTCTGGGTCAAGATGTCGCACAGTCCATGAACCAAGCCGCCCAGGCCCGCTCAGGTCTTTACGGTCAGCAAGCGGGCCTGTATCAACAGTTCGGAACTGGGCTTGCCGAGAATACGGCCCAGATCGGGGCTGCCCGTGCCGACGCCACGGCCAACGCCTACACCCCCGTCCAGCCCGGCAATATCTTCAACACCGCAGCCAAAATCTATGGCATCTACTCGGGGTTTGACGACGGAGGGGCGGGGAGCACGGGATACTTCGGTGCCCCTGGCACGTGGTCTAACCCCACAAGCTCCTTCATCCCGTATCAGAGGTTTAAGTAAGGAGAGAGCCATGCCCAAAATCTACTGGCCCACAAATACCCCACAACTTCCACCCGCCCCGCAGCCGAATCCCATCGATCAGGCGTTCGACGCGTTTCAGCAGATTCAGCAGATGAAGCAAGGCCGGGAGAAGCAGGCCATGGATAAGCAGCTGTATGGCCTCAAGGTGCAAGAAGCGCAACAAAGGCTGCGGCGGGGTGAGATGACCTTGAAGGACGTGGAGCAGGCGTTCGCCCGGAAGCAGCGTATGCAGCAAGATACGGACTGGTTTCATGATCAGGCGAAGAACTTGATCGGCCTGGGCATCCCACCCGAAGTGGCCTTTGCAACCGTGCTTCCCGAGCTTGGAAAACGGAACCCCGAAGCGGCCATGGCCCAGATCGAAAATAGCGACAGGAACTTGGCACGTGCGGCTGGAGAGGGGAATTGGCCCGTCGTTGCGATCATGCACAATCTGAAAAATCCCGACAGCCTCATCAACGCCGAAGGGGCCAAGCAGCGATACGCAGAGCGCGAGAAGATTACGGTGAGCAAAGGCCAACGTGTCATGGAACGGCTCGATCGGGGAGAACCTACTTTGGTTGCCGAGGGCGCTACCTCCCCTAGTTCCCCCTTCGAATTGTCGCAAACTGATCCTGCGGCTTATCGCCGATACCTGGCCATGAACAGGGAAGGGCAGAGCCGGAGCACCCCAATCCCCGGCAGCCTATCCCAAACGGGTCTGGCCCTGATGCACATGGAGGCTTCGCGTCTCAAATCCGAGATAAGCTGGCGAAGTCGTGACATTGCTGACCGAAGAGCGGCACTGGACCCCACACGGTATGCGGGCACAGAAGATGATCGGATCAAAGAACTGCTTAGGCTTAGCCGGGACGAAGGCGACCTTGCAAGAATACGCGAAGAATACCGGGCGCTTACTTCTCAGGGCGCCCCGGCTCCGGCGCAATCCACGGGCGCCCCGGCATCTGCTGAAGATGCGTTCTTGCAAAAGCAAAAAGCCAAGCTCGGGCTTGGCGCGGTCGCACCTACCCCCCAGCTGCTCCCGACGGGCAACCCTGCGTTGGATGCCTCACTGGCACTGCCAGGAGCCCCCCCATCCGCACAGGCGACACTGGGGCTGTATGGCCCCAGATACTCCGCCGTTCCAGCGGGACAGCCGGGGAAACTATATGAGCCGAAGACTGCAACGGGGGAAGTAAACGTGCAGGCTTACATGGAAAAGATCTACTCGGCCCTTTATCCAGGGGAAAAACCCCCGCCCGGGTTGATTAACGCCGCCGCGCAAGTGGTAGCCGCCAACCCCGGCGTGCCTCCTGGCCAGATGCTTCTTGAATGGGTGAGGATGCGAGGAGAGGGGGGCCAGGTGGCTCAAGAGGCGCTTGGAAAATTGATCGAGGTCGGACATGCCATGCAGGGAGGCATCGGAGAAGGCCTTGGCCAATGGGACGAAGCTGTTCAGCGGGGGTTCACGGCTACTGAGCCGAGAAGGCTGCGATGACCAAACTTCAAGAATTTTTCGCAGACGATCCGATTACATCGAAGTGGCCCGACGATGTCAAGCGCGGCTTGGAAGAGCAGTTCGCGAAAGATCCGCAGGCCATCGAAGTGTTCCTGGCGGAGCACCCCATCGTTTCGAAGTGGGATCAAGGCACGCGGGAAGGCGTGGCGGGCATGATCCGCTCGGACTTTGCCCCGCTGCCTCCCCCACCCGGCCCACCCCCCGGAGCATTGGAAACGTTGGGTCATATCCCCGGCCGTGCCGTGGGCATGGGGATGCAGGCGCTAGGCGGCGCAGCGCGGGGACTGGGAGAACAGTTCGAGATCCCCAGCCTGGCCGAAACGGGGCGCGGGCTCTACTCCACCGGCGCGGAATGGGCCGCCCCGCTACCGGGCACAACTCAGGGCCAGCAATTCGTTTCAGACGTGGGGGCGAACGCCTTGTTTATGGCTCCCGCGCTTATCCCTGGCTTGGGCCTTGCATCTCTCGCCGGCCGTGGCGCCCAGATTGCCGCTCGCGCCGTCCCCCTGCTTTACGCCGTCACGACGGCCGGAGCTTCAAAATACGGCGAAGTCCGAGAAGCGGGTTACACTCCTTCTGAAGCGCTACTTCCCTCCCTGGGGGCGGGGCTCTCAGAGGCAACGTGGGAGTATCTTCCGATCAAAACTCTCCTGAGTATGAAGGGGGGGCGGAACTATTTCAAACGCGCCGCCAATCTCGCATGGGCCGAGGCCCCGACGGAGTTCTTCACGGAGCTGACGAACAAGGGGCTCGACCTGATGTTTGATAAGCTTTACGAGAAGGGCGAGAAGGGCTTGCTGCCAAAGCACGAGACAGATTCGCGGGGCAATGTGAA
>Ga0100403_1002371_pt1 | contig 15220 bp, 11 predicted proteins | sample CryGeymet201501t_FD_83663 | JGI IMG/M metagenome (GOLD analysis project Ga0100403, IMG submission 83663) | Groundwater microbial communities from Crystal Geyser aquifers in Utah, USA - Crystal Geyser metaG 2015-01t | ecosystem: Environmental > Aquatic > Deep subsurface > Groundwater | place...
CGCTCAGAGACACGCCTTACTACGCATCGGAATCGTGCTCGGACAAGACGGCGGCGCCCTCAAAAGCATGCTACCCGCCTTCAGAGCGGGAGTTGGAGGAAAGCTCGGCAATGGAAAGCAATGGATGAGCTGGATCCATGTTGAAGATCTTTGTGGATTGATCATGGAAAGCATAACGAACGATGCTCTTTCCGGCGCCATCAACGCCGTCGCTCCTACCCCTGTCCGGAATACGGAGTTCACTCATTCCATCGGGAAAAGTCTCGACAGATTAACCATTATTCCCGCCCCAACTCTCGCAATCCAAATGTTGTTTGGAGAACTTTCAAAAGTCATGCTTAGCTCCCAGAAAGTGCTAGCAAAGAAAGCCCTAGAAGCGGGCTTTGAATTTCAATACCCGACGATCGACGAGGCAATAGAAGACATCTTAAAACCTCAAGGCGTTATTGGCGCCTACCGACTCAAAACTTACCAGTGGTTCGACCGTGAACAGGCAGAAGTCTTTAACTTTTTTTCGGAAGCTCGAAATCTAGAGAAAATCACCCCTCCTTGGCTCAACTTCAAAGTCTTAAACTCGAGCACTCCTAAGATCGAGAAAGGAACTCTCTTCGACTACCGCATCAAACTCCATGGCGTCCCCATGGGATGGAGAACATTAATTGAGTCATGGACTCCAGGCTGGCACTTCGTAGATACACAACTCAAAGGCCCCTACAAGCTTTGGCATCATACTCACGAGTTTGAAACTCTTGGTGATGGGACATGGGTGGAAGACAATGTCGTCTACAAGTTGCCCTTTGGGAGACTTGGAGAATTGACGAGAGAATTTTGGGTGAAGTTTGATCTAGAGAAGATCTTTCAACATAGGAAGACAGTGCTGTCTGAGGTGTTTCCTCGGAAAACTAATCCGAAGACTTCTCATATCGCATTGCTAACAGATAACGAAATTTCGCCAGCAAACTCATCTTCATAGAACACACGCCTTCCTTGATCCTTTAAGATCCAATTTGTAATGATTCAATGAGGAACTTGTATTATCGGGAATCCACTGTGACGACTAAAGCTCTTGCCGATTCGGCGCAACTTTCCCCAGCAGGAAGCTGTGTTAAGCCCGGAAACATCTCCTGTAGTTGTTTCAATATAGTTCTTCCACTTCGATCGCCCTTCAGAGAATCATGAATTTCATTCCACTGCTCGGACCTTCGGTAACTAATCAATCTTCTAAAAAATCCGCTCCCATAAAAACTTTTCTTGTCATCAGACGAATTAATCCAAGAAAAAGCAAACTTTGCCAAAGCCGCATGATTGGAATGGGGAGAATCTGCAATCAAGTCCCACAACGCAAACTGCAATTCCAACTCAGCCTTGTAAAAAACTTTCTCAATTTTTTTAACTGATGCGGCATCAAGATCTGGGTACCGACGCAATTGATTACCCGCCTCAACTTGCTCCTCAAGAAGAGCCCTCGAATCGGCAATAATATCTGCCAATTTTTGAGAAGTTGGAGTTTCTACAAGTTTGTTCTCTACCAAGAACTGCTCAATCGAAGCTCGCATTCCTTTGGGAATATTATCAAACGACTTTATTCTATTGACCATCTCTTTTCCATAGTCAGGGGAATTCTCTTTCAAAACTGAATTCAAAGCGAGTTCCCAAAAATACTCAGACTTTTCTTGCTCGAGAAACTGCAGAATGAGGTTCCGTCCAGAGACACTTCGAAGCCTCGATCTAAAAAAACTTTTTAGATCATCCTCATCGTATTGACTCATAAGAGCTTTTTTAAACTCAAAGAGATTTGTGTCTTGTCTGCGCTCCAAAACCTCTGAAGGTGTTGCTAACTTTCTCAGAAAACTTTGGTCGTACACCGTTGCATCGGTTACGACAATTCCGTTTGAGTATTGACTAGGAACAGAAAAGCTTTCCAAGATCCTTGCCATCTTCTTGTCTTCACTACCCACGCCCTTGGGGAAATGATCGCCCAAAAAATAAGCCTCTGACTCGTGATGACTGGAAGTAGCGGAAATACTTCCTGTATGGCCCAGCACAAAGCCCTTCCAATGTCGCAGTCGTTGCTCGTCAAGCTTTTCGAGAACTCGATCTAGAACGGTCTTAGACTCAATATTGCTATCCTCGTTAGACAACAATCTTGCGTAAAGAACGTCAGACTTTAGATCTAAGCTAGCGTAAATGCTGGAGACATCCGCAACATGAATTGGGGATGCCATCACATAGCCAGTCGGCAAACCGTTTTTGTAGACAAACCACAAATGGGTATCCGCCAAAAGAATGTTTCCCCACCGAGTAGGGGTTGTGTATCCGCACACACTCCCCCCAATACACTCCCTTCCACCGAAGAAGCCTTTAAAAATGGCATGAAATCGCCTCGGAGGAGTTTTAAAATCATAAGTAGCATAATGCCCTTTGGCCTGAGTGATTGTTTTGCCACGAAGAGTATTGCGAGTCGCAATGGGAAATATCTCTTTGTTTTTGAGGAGCTGTGCGGGCGAAGGCACATAGGACTTTAGGAATGCTGGCATCGACCTGGACCTAAACAAAGCATCTCCCCTATCATCCAATAGCTGTCTAATATCCCTATTCCACAGCGATAATAGATTGAGTATGGAATCTGCGCTGAGATCGCGATTCATAAAACTTCTTGAAAGCTCTTGGTGTGCGATAAACGAAAGCGCAGGGATATATTTTTTCTCATTTCGTAACTTAGTCAGTCCTAGGGCTAACTCTTTTTGTTTGGCTCTATCGGTTGTGCCAACCAGTGATGCCTCAAGTTTTGCCACTTTCGTATCAAGCTCCTCGACAATCCTAAACGCGGCTTCACGACTATTGATACTTTTTGCATCTCTAGCCAGTTTTTCAAGGTGGCCATCTAAGTACTTCTTCCACGCCCTGGAATCTAACTCTCTCCCAAATGAAATCCCTTCACTTTGCACTGCAAAGTCTTCCCCCATCCGAGTCGTCTCCCACAAACGAGTTAAGGTACTCGGATGCTTCTTCGCCATTTTTTGCAATTGGCTTAAAATGGTATTGAATCCATTCTCGTTGACTTGCGAGGTCACACTAACCAAGGCGTTTAAGTTCTCGAAGTATTCTTTGCGAAGTTTGGGATTTTCCAAAAAGGCTTCAATACTGCCCGCCTTTAACAAAATAGCATCGAGATCCTCAAAGCTACTTTGGCGGGCAAACTGCGCCTGGGCATAACCGAGGCATGAGATCGCTAAAGCCAAGAAAATGACCGAAATTTTCATGAATCTCATTTTATTGATATCGGGATTTAAGGTCCCATTCTTTAAAGAAATCGAGGCCCAAATGTGCCCAAAATCTCAAAAAGTAAGCCTCCCTAACAACAAAAAAGCCCGACCTCTGGTGAGACCGGGCTTAGCATTAAACGATCGCAGAAGTAGGATTCTACGAAATTTTTTCTAACTTAAGCGTTGCCACTAAGAGAGCGATTGTCGAAACGCATTGGAGGAACCAATTGCTTCTTCTTAAGCTTCTCAACAAGTGTCGTGCGGTTGAGTCTCAAGAGACCAGCTGCGCGGTTACGATTCCATCCAGTGCGCTCAAGAGCCGCAAGAATCAGAATGTTCTCGAACTGATCAACGACTGAGTTGAAGTCCATTCCTTCTTCAGGAAAGATCACTCGATCCGACAACAGGCGAAGTGCTGCTTCGATGGAAAGATTTCCTTCAAAGCCCATTTCGTGAGTGCCTTGGTTCTGAGCTTCAGCGTTGCTCTGCTGTCCATTTTCAGACGAAACGCCATTTGCTGATTGCTCGATAATGCCTTTAGTGTAATTGATTGTTTTTTCCATACCCATGTTCTCCCCGTTCTCCCTCATGGAATTGTTAATAGAATGTCCATCAAGCCCCTCAGCTTGAATCAGTTTAGAATCTTCTTGCTCCGCAAGGAACGTTTTCTTTGGATTGATGAGATCATCATATTCAATCTCAGAGAGGCTAACCCTGCGGTACTTCTCTGGGAAATCTAAGATATCAATCATTCCAGAACACTTAAGAATGACGGCTCTTTCCATCAGGTTCTCAAGTTCCCTTACGTTTCCTGGCCATCCATAAGCAACCAAAGCTCTAAGTGCAGCTCTCGTCACTCCCGTAACTCTTCGCGACTTCTCTCGGTTGAATTTCTTAACGAAGAAATCAATCAAAAGAGGCACGTCTTCACGGCGCTCACGAAGTGGCAACAAGTGAACTGGAATCACATTTAAGCGATAGAAAAGGTCCTCCCTAAAGCGCCCCTCACTAACTTCCAACTCCAAGTCACGATTCGTTGCTGCGACAATTCTCACATCTGAATCTTTTGATTTGGTGGAGCCTACTGGCTCGTATTTCTTCGCCTGTAGTACGCGAAGCAACTTCACTTGAAGGTTGCCACCCATTTCACCGATCTCATCAAGGAACAGTGTTCCTCCATGAGCCACATCAAAGCGACCTTCGCGATTTGCAATCGCTCCAGTAAACGCGCCTTTGACGTGTCCAAAAAGTTCAGATTCCAAAAGTTCTCCTGGAATCGCACCACAATTCACTACAACCTGTTCGGCTTTCGCTCGGTGGCTTCGTGCATGAATGCGATTGGCAATGAGTTCTTTACCTGTCCCTGATTCACCAGAGATAAGCACTGTGCTATCAGTGTCCGCGATCGCATCGACCAAAGCCAATACTTCTTTAAAAGCATCGCTTCGAGTGATGATCACGGGATCAGCAGCTTCTGGTTGCTCTTTCGGCAAATCAATCTTATCGAGGTCACCTCTAGTGAGCCCACCATTGATACGAATGATTTCCTCAGCAAAGCTTTGAAGCTTGCCAGCTTGACGTGGGTCAAGCCAAGTCCATGTCTCCTTAAGAGCCATGAGCTGCGAATGATTCCACTTAGGAGACGATGTCAGCGCCACATGCCTAACACGAGGCATAACCATTGAAAGTCTTGCCAAATGTTCGACTTGCTTAGGCTGTGTCGTATCCAGTGGTACATAGACTAAAGCGTCACACTCGGCGTTGAATAAATCATCGGCCTGAAGTACATCGGCTTTGTCAATTTCTGCACCAAAGATGCGACCTAGGTATGAGATGTCTTGCTTCTGGCGGTTGCCTAAAAAGCTAAACTTAACCTCAACCTCTTCACGTCTAAGAAATGAATCAAATTGAAAAAGTTGTGTGAGAACGCCAAGAATTTCTGCATCGGATAAACGACCACGACTTGAGGGCATAGCCCCGTCCTGGTATTGAATCCGACCTTTCTTGACACCTTCACAAAAGTGAATGATGGGGTCTAACCCCGTTTGTGCCCCTAAAATAAATACGACGCGTCCATACGCCATCCTTTAAACCCTCCCCTGGTTCTAAGGACCTGCGGCCGACAAAATATCAGCTCCCCTATGTATTAATTAAACGGGGAATCCCTGACACCGTCAATTCCGATGCTCCTGTTTTTTTGACACGGAAAATGGATTCTGGGGTTAAAAAAATGACAAATTTGAATGGGGTGATAAGCTAACTCCTGATTATGACAACAAAGAAAAAATCAAAAGTAGTCAAACAACCCACGAAGGCCCGCAAAAAAAAATTGACGGCCCCTGTAAAAAAAATCGTCAAGGCTCCCGCGAGGACACCAAAAGTGCCAGAAACGACGCACGCAGTGCCAGGAAACCGTAACGAAGAGATCCGTTTCCTCCGCGGAGACGACGGTCCCGCGAAAGAAACATGGCGCACCTTCAGAATTATGGCGGAGTTTGTGAATGGTCTAGAGACTTTGAGCGGAGTTACTAAGGGAGTTTCCATGTTTGGAAGCGCCAGACTCAAGCCAGGCTCTAAATACTATGAACTTGCCACAAAAACTGGTTATGAAATGGGTAAAAAAGGCTTCACCGTCATCACAGGTGGTGGTCCCGGAGCCATGGAAGCTTCCAACAAAGGGGCTAGACAAGCTAAAGCAAAATCTTTCGGACTAAACATCAAGCTGCCCTTTGAAACTCACATCAATCCTTATGTGGATGACAGCTGTGACTTCAATTTCTTCTTCGTGAGAAAGGTGATGCTAGTGAAATATTCACAGGCGTTCGTGATCCTTCCCGGGGGCATGGGCACCATGGACGAAATGTTCGAAGCCCTCACCCTGATTCAAACGGGCAAGGTAGAGAACTTCCCGATCATTCTTATGGGCAAGACCTATTGGTCCGGCCTCATCGATTGGCTCAAGAATACGATGTACAAAGAAGGTATGATCAGCGATGCAGACTTCGAACACATTCACATGACCGATGACCCCAAAGTAGCGGCCAAAATTGCTGAGCAACATTGGAAGCAATACCTCAAATCTTTGAAACGTGAATTGGTTTAGAAAACACTCTTAAAATCCGAAAGGAGTGCTATGAGATTTTTGTTTAGCCTACTGCCTATAGTGGCCCTGTCCAGAGTTACGGCCATAGTTACGGCCACAGTGCCGGTCGTGGCTCTGGCCATGGGCGACCACAAGCCAAAAGGCTCCTTTGAAGTCCATGGGCACCGAGGAGCCCGGGCATTAGAACCTGAGAATAGCATGGCCGCCTTTCACCTCGCCATGGACAAAGGAGTTCACGTCATAGAAGCCGACATGGTCGTTACCAAAGACAATCATATCGTCCTCAACCATGACCTCACGATCAATACTCAATTGTGCCACTCGAACGATCCCAAACTCAAAAAGCTAGTGACACCAAAGGTCTCCTCGCTAACTCTTGCGCAAGTTCAGAGCTATGACTGTGGAGCACGCGTCGATCCAGACTTTCCTAAGCGCAAAGTGCGTCCAGGAACGAGAATCCCCACACTCAAAGAACTCCTTGCGCTAGCGAACGAGCACCGAGAATACCAGCCTCAACTTAAACTCAATCTTGAAACAAAAATCGCAAAAGATGCCAGCTCTAAAAATGTGAAGCAATTTGTAAAACTGCTTCTAAGCGAGTTACGGGATTCGAAATTCCCACCCAAGAACCTCATCATTCAGTCTTTTGATTTTCGCAGCCTCAGGGAGTTGAGATCCACAGCCTCCAAGATCGAAATCTCGGCCCTCGTAGGCGAAGGCTACGATTTCGAGCAGGTCACCCAGGGCCTTCGCCCCGATTATCTCTCGCCGCACGGCTCCCACATTTCCAAAACCCAGATCAAAGCAGCCCACAAATTAGGCATCAAGGTCATCCCTTGGACGCTCAACAAGCCCTCTCACTGGTCTCGTTTTATTGGAATGGGCGTGGATGGCATCATTACCGATGACCCTGTGGGACTATTGGATTATTTGAAAAAATAAACTGCCTTACTGAATACGAGTCGCGCACTCCAGACAAAAAAAATCGCTTTGAGGACCCCCATCCTCAAAGCGACCTAAGAACTTTGCAGTTCTTTTATCCATGAATCCTCTCTCCCCCGATGAAGAATCCACGTTCAGTAGGTGATTCTAACTGACTCGAGCAAAGCGCTTAGCTTGCTTTTCGCGAGCCTCAGCTGCTTCCACAGTATAACGAGTCCAAGGCTGAACCTCTAGTCGACCCTCGTCAATTGGCTCTTCTGTATCTTCGCAAAGACCAAAAGTGTCCTCTTCGAATTTCGATAAAGCATTGTCTATTTCTTTTAATAAGAAGACATCACGTGCATGAACGTTCATTTGAACGCCTTGTTGGATAATAGACGCGGCGTGATCGGATTCGTCGACAAGGTCATCCTTCTCTAGAGAAAAAATGCCTACGTTGTTCACAAAGCCCTTGTTCAAAATGTGCTCACGCATTTCAAGAAGCTTCTTTTGAAAGTGTTCTTTTTTCTTTTTATTCATTTCCCTGTTCCCCCTTAACCCTTCTCACGTTTTCCCCCTGAAAAAGGCCCTGTCCCTAACAAGACCACTTAATCGGCAAGATCGGTTAATCGCTTGAATTAATTTTAAAGACTTCTTGGTTTAAAAGGTAGTGCCACCTTTCTGGCGACCCCCACTTTAAAATCAATTTTTGCACCCTCATGATACCTACAACGATTGAATTCTTTTATGAAATTTTGATTAAGAAGGAGTCGAGCTATGACATCCACAGTCGACCTAAAATCGCCTTACATCACGTCATTTACTTGACCATTTCCCTAAAGTTCTTTAGTTTTGCAATCCCATAAGGGTCGCACTAGCACCACTGGATAATATAACCGCTGCTATCAAAGCAGACTCTCTTTCCAGCGACCCCCAAGGGAGCTTGTTCCATGATACAGCCACAGAAGGATTGATCATGAGCACACCCCAATTCGTCCAAGCAGAATACATTTGGCAAGACGGAACTCGTCCGACCCAGAAACTTCGTTCCAAAACTCGCATTATCGCTACAGATGATTCTTTAGACGTAAAACTCGAACTCTTTCCTGAATGGAGCTTTGATGGATCTTCTACCAATCAAGCTGGCGGGGGTGATTCAGATTGTATCCTTCAGCCTGTTTTATTCGTGCGCGACCCTATTCGCGGCCCAGGAAACTACCTGGTTCTTTGCGAAGTCTACGACCCAGACGGAAAGACCCCACACAAAACTAACAACCGCGCTGAGCTTCGTCGCGTCCTCGACGCTGGCGCCGCCAAGACTGAGCCTTGGATAGGTTTTGAACAAGAATACACTCTTCTCGATGGGCAACGCCCCCTCGGTTTCCCTGACGTTGGATTCCCTGCTCCACAAGGCCCGTACTATTGCGGTGTAGGTTCTGACGAAGCTTTCGGCCGTGAAGTCGTAGAAGCGCACACTGAAGCTTGTATCGACGCCGGTATCATGATCTACGGCATCAACGCAGAAGTAATGCCTGGCCAATGGGAATTCCAGATCGGATACCGCGGTGTTGACAGCGAAAGCGCCGACCCTCTCACTGTCTCTGACCACACCATCCTTGCTCGTTGGCTCATCTTCCGTATCGGTGAAGAGTTCGGCGTAGGCGCGACCTTGCATCCAAAACCAGTTCGTGGTGACTGGAATGGAACAGGCATGCACACCAACTTTTCAACAGCCCCCATGCGCGAAGCCAGCACTGGAAAAGCTGCCATGGAAAATGCCATTGCGAAGCTTGGTGCCAAACATGATGATCACATCAAAGTCTACGGACACGGGCTTCGTGAGCGCTTGACAGGACTACACGAGACATGCGACATCAACACCTTCAAATCTGGAGTAGCTGATCGCGGAGCTTCTATCCGGATTCCTCGTTCAGTTGCCAACAAAGGCTACGGATACCTGGAAGACCGTCGCCCAGGCGCGAACGCTGATCCATACCAAATCTGCACTCGCATCCTTAAGACTATTAACGATATCGAATAGTATTCTCGAATAGCATTTGTAATTCAAAAAGCACTGAGCCCAAAAGCTCGGTGCTTTTTTTGTTTTCACATTTGTCAAAGTGCTCAAGATCGACATTAGAACATTACACCCCTCGTCAAAACTTAAGATTTCAGCAAGATCGTCCGTTAAGATTAAGTAATGATGGGGCAAAAAAAACAACACATCTCGAACACCAAGAAAGCTCAGTCTCGATATGAAAAGATTTTGGGGATTGACGGTAAACATCCTCTCCAAAACAAAGTGCCTGAAATGTGTGTCATGTATGAGGCTAGGCAAAGACCGGGAGCAGAAGTGGCCTACTTCAACTTCGATCTCGCCAAAGAGATGGGACTCGTTGGCGCCAAAGACGAAAACGTCCTCAACGAAGAACTCAAGAAAGCTCTCATCGAAACCTTCTCTCTCGTGATCATTAACGAATGGGACATTGAAAACAACAAAACCTTCCCCGCTAATACCATCAAAGCCAATAAATACATGGCCACAAGATATCTACAACTTCAGCATTCCAGCAAAGCTGGCAAAACTTCTGGAGACGGCAGAAGTATCTGGAATGGGCAAACCAAGCACAAGGGCATCTCTTGGGATATCTCCAGCTGCGGAACTGGCGCGACTTGCCTCAGCCCAGCGGTAGCGATGCACGAAAGAAATTTTAGAACAGGCGACACCACCATTTCTTACGGCTGTGGACTAGCTGATTTTGACGACGGCCTCATGGCAGCGCTCATGAGCGAAGTTCTCTACAGAAAGAATTTCTCAACGGAAAGAACTCTTTGTGTTCTAAAATATAAGGATGGAACCAGCATCAACGTAAGAGCTGGACAAAACCTTATTAGACCAGCCCACATGTTTCGTTACCTAAAGTCTGGGGATCTGCAAAACTTAAAAAACCTCGTAGATTTCTATATTGATCGCGAACAAAAAAACAAACGTTGGAACCATGAGGCTTCAAAAAATTCTTCTCCTTACGATCAGCTACTAGACATTGCCTGCGATGATTTCGCTAGATCGGCCGCCCAATTCGAAAGAGAATATATCTTTTGTTGGCTCGATTGGGATGGAGACAACATTCTTAGCTCTGGAGCCGGAATCTTAGACTACGGATCCATCAGACAATTTGGTACTTTCCACAAAGAATACCGCTACGACGATGTTGAGAGATGGTCCACGACTCTCCTAGAACAGAAGGCCAAAGCTAAATACATCATCCAAACCTTTGCCCAACTGGTCGACTACCTGAAAAAAGGAGAGAAAAAGCATCTCAAAGAATTTCAATCGCATCCGTCCTTGAAACTTTTTGATGAGCGTTTTCAAAAATACAAACAGTACTACTTACTTAAGAAAATGGGAATGAGCTCCCAAGAGTCACAAACCGTCCTCAAGAAGCACCCCAAACTTATCAATCATTTTGAAAAACTTTACGAACACATTGAAAGACTTCAGACTTCAGAAGGAACCTATGAAGTTGAAGACGGCGTCAGCTCGGATGCTGTTTTTTGTATGCGCGACATATTGAGAGAATTACCCCGACTTTATCTGGCCAAAAAGGAAAGCATAGATACTGAAACCTTTGTTGAGATTGCAAAATCAGCCTTCGCTAAGAAACAGGATCTTAAACTCTCATCCTCAAGAAAAAGAAACATTCAAAGTTTTCAAACAGCTTATTTTAAGATCATTGAGGCTCTTTCAAAAATACAAAAGCTCCCTGAGGATAGAACGCTGCTAGAAATCACAATGAGATCTTCTATCATTAACAGGCCAGACTTCCTTACCGGCAATGGAGTGATCCATGTGGCCCAATTTCTTACAAAAGATAAAAAAGGTGCACGAGTTAAGGAGCTGATGAAATTGCTCCCAGAATTCATTCAACACCAAGTTACCGGCAGCCTTCCAAGCCATCAAAGTTTTGAGCAGAATCAGCATATGAGAAAACTCATTCAACTAGTACATGAGTTTCGTGAAGACATCTAATTATGAGCCTGGTCTTTTATAGTGGTGGACACTACTACGACAATACGCCTCTAAACAAAAGGTGCATTGAACTCTCGGGCAGACGCACTCCAAAGGTAACTTTCATACCAGCTTCTTCAGACTACGGGCTCGAAGATTTCCGTGATTTTGTAGAGGCTTGGGACCAGATCAAGAATTGTCAATTCGTCTACTTCCCCATCGACTACCCATTTACGGATGAAATGAAGAATCGAGCTCTCAGTAGCGACATCATTTTTCTGTCTGGAGGCAACACCTACAACTTTCTTAAGAACCTTCGCGAAAAAGGAATCATGAACGATCTCGCTGACGCTCACAAAAGTGGCCGTGTCATTGCGGGGCTTAGTGCTGGAGCTATACTGATGACTCCAAACATCAATACAGCTGGATTTCCAGAGTTTGATCGTGATGAAAACTTTGTCGGACTCAAAGTAAAGAAAGCATTGAACTTTGTAAACTTTGAGTTCTTTCCGCACTACACTCATTCCGCAAGGTATCGAAAAGCCATCAAAACCTATAGTCAGAAATCTAAGAACAGTGTTTTTGCTTTACCAGATACCTCCGGTCTCATCGTCACCCCCGAAGGACTCGAACTATCAGGCCCAGCCTATCTGTTCATCAAGGGCCAAGAGCTAAACCTTTCAAAAGTTCTTAAAAGCAAAGTTCAGACTTTTTCCCCTGTTGAAAGAAGACGTTATCCACGCTTTAGTACGACCAGCATCTAAACGGGAGGCCTCTTGCAAATCCAGATCATTCCAGCATTCAAAGACAACTATATTTACGTTTTGTCTAAAGATAAAAAAGCCTGGGTGTTTGACCCTGGGGAGTCAGAGCCTGTAGCCAGACACCTCTCACAAATAGACGCTGAAGAAGTCGCCATCATTCTCACTCACCATCACTGGGACCACGTGTCTGGTGTGGAGAAGCTTAGAGATCAATTTGAGGCAAGCGTTTGGGGCCCCAAAGATTCTCGCATTCCATTCGTTGAACACCATCTTTCTTCTGGAAGCACTTCGATTTTAGGAAAAACATTTCAAGTCATCTCAACTCCCGGGCACACTATTCCCGCACTTAGCTACTATGTAGAAATTGATACACAATCTTATCTTTTCAGCGGCGACACCTTGTTTGCTGGTGGTTGTGGAAGATTAATGGAAGGCAGTGCGAAACAGATGTGGGGCTCACTTTCACAACTTAAGGAACTTCCGCCATCCACACTCATTTGTGCAGGTCATGAATATACACAAAGCAATTACACCTTCGTATCTCAAATTCCATGGAGAAAAGATGAAGTGAAAGACACGCTGGCTCGAGTTAAAGCCAAAAGAGATGTAGGGATAGCAACCTACCCTCTGACTCTGAAAAACGAACTCAAGAGCAATCCCTTCTTAAATGCCCAAGATCCTGCCCTAAAATCAGCTCTCGGACTCTCCCTGGAAGACAGCAATGAAGCCTGTTTTGCCAAGCTCAGAGCCCAAAAAGATGCTTTTTAATGCCCTCTTTGGCCGCAAACAAGTATTTGAATTCATTATATAAAAAACCATATATAAGCAAAACTTAAGTATAACTTCATAATAGCTTAAGTTTTAATGGACACTGCGTCACGAACTAGTGTACAAAGCAACCTGAATGAGGCCATTCTCCAGACGCCTGGGCTCCCTAATTTCTCACTTGGCGGGACTTGCCCTCTATACTGTTTCATCCGTATCGATGGCCTCAAACTGCGCTGACGATTTACTCAAACTTCACGGCATCCACAAAGCTTCGGAAGTTTTCGTACGACCTTCTGAAGGCATCAAACAACTCGACGTCAAACTGATCGACGTCAAAGCTCAATTGCTCGGACAACTAAAGCATCCTGAAAACACAAAATCACTTTTCTATGTTGTCTCTCCAGACAACCGCGTCTTCCTCGTCGAAGATTCACTCGACCTAGCAAAAGAAAACGTTTGGACTGCGAAAGCTTTGATTGCCAGAAAAGGCGCAGAGCCGGTCGAATGGACTTTCCCGATCAAAGAAGCTGGCGAAGTGAAATGGAGTCGAGACCTAAAAGATAAAAAAGCAGGATCATTTGAATTTCGACAGAGCTACGGAGTCCAACTGAGCTCGGAAGAAGATACGTTCACCAAGAACTACATTCAAGCGGCGATCGATGCACAAAAGCTTGATCCGCAAGCTGAGAAACTGCGAATCAAAAGAACGGTCCCGCTCGCTCACTCGGTAAAATGTGCAGAGATTCTCAACAAGAAAACCTCGGCCCGCAGTTTTATTACTGCGAAGCTTGGTGCCGACTTTGCCATCCTCACGGCTGGAATCATGATTCAGGCACCACAACGTTTTGATGTGTTGCTCGTTGGTCTCGGAGCTCAAGAAAAAGATGAGAACCGCGATTACGACGGTGACATGCTTGCCACAGACTACAGCACGGGTGTCGTCAACAACTTCTTCAAAAGCTGGGTAGGATATGTAGCTACCACTAGCGGCGTACAAGCCCTCACCAAACGATTTGGAACTCTAGGATCATCTATTATCATGAGATCTGGGGCGACGGTCACATCAGTAGCTCTTCAAACCGCCATGTATTCTGCCATGACAGATAACGACGCTAAAAGTATTGGAATGTACAATTTAGGATACTCAGTGTTTTCGATCGGGAAAAGTCATTTGATAGACGGATTCATCGTCAACAAGCTACCCGAAATGGTCTACAACGCTTGTCTGAGAAACCCTGCAACAAGATTTATCTTCGGCCAGGGAAGCGTCAGAATTGTTGAAGGCCTCGCATCAACCGTTCTTTATCTTGGTGGGCGCGATGTTTTTATGAAGTTCACCGGTGACAAGCAAAAAGACACCGACTAAGCAGCGTCAAGCTTAAGACATCATTTCCTCTGTTTTTCTCAAATTCCCAAGCTAAACTGTCAACATGTGCCTATCGTCACTTCGCCGCGCGGTCATTTTCTTCGGACTTCTCTTAACTTTTCAAGTACCCGCACAAGGCCAGCAAAATATTCCTGAGTGGCCTAAGTACATTACAGGTCTCGACTACTATCACAGCTATCATCCAAACGTTTTTCGAACAGCTGATATGGTACGATGGGATCGAATCGACCCTACCTGGCTAAAAGCTCACATCCAAAAATGGGGCCGAGTCTGGGAAAACTTATGGCAGCAACGACTCAAGATGGATGAAGCCCACCCCAAAAGACTCAAAGTTTCTAGACTTATGAACCAAGAATTGTACGACTACATTTCTGAGAAAGAAAAGAAGTCCGACATCAACACACACCTGCATGGCTCAACAACTGCACTCTTAAGCCAGATTCCGGACGAACTTCGTAGAGCTTTCACCCCTCTTGATGCCAAATTTCAACAAACCGATTTGGGCAAAAAAATCTTCCAGAAACTTTCACAAGCAACCAGAGAAAATTTTAAGGAATTTCTCCTCTATACCAAAGCCAATAGCATTTACCTTAAGTCGGACTCCCCCGAGCTCTATAAAATCAGGTTTCGGGGCGAAGAGTCTGCTGAGATATCTGTTGATGTTTATGGTCCCGACAAGGTGCTGCTTACACCAAGCCTCACAATGCAAAATCAATATTTAAATGGGCTGTGGTTGAACTCAAAAAGCAATACTCGATATCCGCTAGGAAAGTATCCAGCGACCTCTGAGCAATTTGTGATTGAAGGCCACCAGCATTTCCATGGTGATGGCCACAAGCACTAGACTTAAACTGTGCGCGGTAAAAAGTGGAAAGCCCTAAAAGCCACGTTATAACACCTCAATGATTCTAAATATTTGATTTGCGCTCAAGACTATCGGGGTGAATTGCAAGTGCCAACTTGCAAGAGGGGGGCGGAGCGCCCCCTGTCTTGAGAAGTAAA
>Ga0100403_1002372_pt1 | contig 15216 bp, 19 predicted proteins | sample CryGeymet201501t_FD_83663 | JGI IMG/M metagenome (GOLD analysis project Ga0100403, IMG submission 83663) | Groundwater microbial communities from Crystal Geyser aquifers in Utah, USA - Crystal Geyser metaG 2015-01t | ecosystem: Environmental > Aquatic > Deep subsurface > Groundwater | place...
GATGCAAAATATTAGAAAATTCTTGATTAAGAATTTGATTCCTAACATTCGGATCAAGAGCATCCCATTCATCCATTGAAATAGTATTTACATCAATTTCAGATGCCCCTTTTGGTAATTCGCCTTCTACATTCTTCACCAATTTATTACCATCTACAATAACATAAGATTTTCGTGAAGCCTTACCACCAGACAATACTTCCTGAACTGTATCCTTTATCATTTTCTGAAGTTTACTCTTTTCAGTTTCTTCACCACTTTCTTTTGTTACTGTTTTAGTTTCATCATCGGAATTAGATTTTTTCACATCAGTAGATTTTAGCATACTTTCCAGATTCTTTATTAAACCTTCTCCAAATGATTTCAACATATCTTGTGTAACAAATTTTGATTCATCATCATTTTTATTATCGGTTTTCTTTTCATCACTATCAACCGTTTTATCAGGCTCTTTAGTAGCAACTAATGATTTACTTATCAAATCAACAATGAATTGATTCACAACATCATCAGCTGTTTTCTTTACAAGACTACCTGTAACTGTTTCATCAGCTATTTTCTTGTCTTTTTTCTTTTCGTCAGTTGCCATCTTAATTTAATCCTCCAAAGATAAATTTTTCACAACCAAAACTACCTCTTTAGCTATAATTGCTGATAAAGAGGTAACTTCATCAACAAGTTGCCCTGTTAGACTTCTAATATCTGCTATTTTCTCATCTACAGTCAAATCAGGATGATAAATAATATCATTTATTAACATGTGAAATTCATCAACAAGACTCCACAATTCCTGTCTTGCCTCTTTCGCTCTTACAGCATCAAGCAAAGTACCAATTAACAATTTCCTAAAATTAATAAATTTATATTCCTTATCATACAATCCTAATTTATCTCTAACAGATTTTAATAATAAAACTGCATTCTTGTTATCATCTTTCATTGCCTGATAAAATGATTTATCAAGCAATTCCATATGTATTTGCAATCGCAAATCGCCATTATGTTGTGATACAACATATTTATAAGGATAACGCCAATCTTTTTTCAATCCAGTTGAAAATAAAAAACATTGTTTAGGTAAATCATCTACATTAATTTCCTCTAATGAAGGCTGCTTAACTGATAATTTTTTATATTTATCTACTGCCTGCTGAAAATCAATCCAAAAATATTCTTTATCACTATCATCACCACTATCTCCATAACCTTTTATTTTATATTCAGGAGCAGTTTTTGTTTCAGTAACGTCCATCTCCAATTCTTCAGCAGCATTTTTATAAAATGATTTTTCATCATCTTTGAATTCATCAAGAACAATAAATTTGGAATCATCAAAATTTTTAAAAAACAATTTAACATCTGATCCTGGCAATGCTGCTATTGGAGTTACTGATATTTCATAAATATCTCCATCTAACAATTTCTTAACACTTCTTCCAATATCCTCTCTATAAACCTTCACTGCTTTAGTTACTCTTCCACCTATTGAATAACCAAAAGTAATACCATTATTTATTCTTTCAATCAATCTCGAAACCATCTTACTACCATTTTGATTCTGTTCTGAATATTCATCTTCCAGTTTAGTAATAGGAACAAATGATTTTTCATCATTTGCCACTTCAACTACTTTTCCAAGCAAATGTTCAGTATCATGGATGTGATCAAGAAATACAGGTAAATTTAATGCTGTTTTTTTCATCTTTTCAATAAATTGTGGCATTACTAACTCATCTGTTTTATCAAGCCATGATGCTGATGCAACTCCTTTCAAAAATTTACCTTTCTTATCACCACTGTCAAAATCTATTGTTTTCTCAAAAGGTATAAACAATTTAAACATGCCATCATTTTTTTCTGTGGACTTAAAAAAACGAATTGTATTTACTGTCATATTCATATCCTTTGCCTTTCTTATTTCCCTCTTTAATATCATTTCTATTGGAAGTATTGTTTTGAATTTCCAAGCACCATTACTATTATAAACATATCTTTTTATAGCCTTCCATGCCTTTTCTCTCGCTATCGGCAAACTATCATTAAAGGCTACAAGACTATTAAAAATTTTCATCCAGGCAATTGATAATTGTCCAGGTAATTCCTTCACATCATCAGTCAATTCATCCCACGATGATATTGATTCATCTAAATGAATTGAAAGAGTCTTTTTGACCCATTTGTCTCCAACTTTCTTGTATTTATTCTTTATCTGTGCCCATGCTGCCTGTCTTGCCTGATTTTCATCTTTAGTATCTTTTAAAACGGCATTAAAAACATTAACAGCAATTTTTTGAGCACCTTTAGGCAAATTTTTCGCCCATGTAGGTAAATTTTTTGGATAACTATATGGCATAAATTTCCTCTCTATTTTAGATTATTACATTGTTAACAATATTGCTTGCTACTAATATAGCTGTTAAAATGTAATAATAAAAGAATAAACACGAAATAATAATCTTTAAAAGTCCCGAAGAAAAATTATTTCCACTTAAACTAATATAATTTTCTTCTTTTTAGCATCTGACAACAATTTTCTTATCGCCAAATCTATATCCGTTTTTTCCACACGTTCTAAACCAGTAGGTATTATTCCACCAACTGTAAGTCCAGTACTTAACCATCCTTTCAAATCAAAATCATCATCTTCTTTCCTTGCAGGAAAAGATGGCTTTGATTTTGATTGTAAAGGAATCATCTGATTTAATAAATATGGTACATCGCCCCATTCTACAGGTTCCATACCTAATTGTTGTAATACCATATTAATAGTGAATACACCATATCTTAAATAAATTTGGTGTATTTTAGCTTCTAATTGTTTATCAATGTTATCAATACCTTCCCAACTCATATATATATCATTGTAACCAAAATTCGAGTTACTCCAAATAACAAGAGTATTAAATTGATTAGAAAAACTTTTTAATAATGGTTTTATAGCATCTTTCTTAAATTGTTCCTCCTGATATTCAGCATTAATTCTACCTTGATTCATTTCTATTACACCAAGTACAGCAGCTTGCATATGATATACTGCCATTATTTTACTCAACAACCATCGACTATATTCCTGAAATTGCATATCTTCATTAGTCAATCCCACTTTCTCTATTTTTATTCCACCCTTTTCGGAACCAATAAGTATTGGTCTGTGTGGATTGCCCTTCAACTCCTGATCCCACCATTGTCTTAAACGAGTCATTGCTGGACCACCTTGACCATAACCAAGATTCTCAAACATAATAGCTATTCTTGGTGTGGCATCATTTACAAATCTCTTCAAATTAAAATCTGTAGCAAACAGTTCTGCTGTTACTGTCTGTCTTAGTGATTCTAATGGAGAATTACCATATACTCTATTTGCTCTTGGATATTGTGAAAAATAGCATAATTCATCAATAGCAAACTTAGCAATAGTTTTACCATAATTATCTTTTTGAATGTATGCTGCTAACTTATCCTTAAAAATACCTCTCTGATCAACATTTTTCCGAATAGTATTACCAGCAACACTGAAAATTTCATCAATTCCTTTTTTAGTATTGTTACTAACAAGTTCCAATGCTCCTGCATCAAAAATTAAAACGTCTGTAAATATTTCAGTTCTTATCTTGTCAAAAGATTCTTGTGAATTATTAGGAACAGCTAATAAATTTTCAATAAATTCAATCCTTCTTTTCTGATCATCAGTAGGTTTTGCTCCTGCTTTTTTTATCACTGCTTTTATAATAGGCGAAACTGATGTTGACCGCCGAACAATCTTATCAACACATGCTCTTATCCAAGTGTTCAACTGATACATAGAATTCATTGTTGGATAATCTAACTCTTTTGTCATTATCTTGGTTGGTTCAGAATAACCACCTCTACTGCCTCCACCATACATAAACTCCTCTTCACCAATTCCTGATTTTTTTTGAGAAACAGTAAACGGTGCATCCACTTTATATAATTTTGAGAAACTAATCATGATAATTATTCCTTTCTATTCCTTTCTTACATGTTCATTAATAAATACTAATACTATCACAACAAGTACATGTGAAATAATAGAAATCAAATTAGGTTTTATCAGTGAACGTATAATCATACTTAAACAAAGAATAAATATTCCAAATGCTGTTAAAAAAATTAAAATCTTTTCCATAAAACTTGATATATTCTTTAAAAAATAATACTTTCCATTCTTCATTTTAGAATTTTCAATTAAATCAATATCACTTCTTTTGCTTCTCTCACGTATTTCGTCTTGTTCGTTGGGAATATGAGAAATTGATTTTTTCTTTTTATCAATTGTTCTCAAAATCACATCGCCTACATCGTTATCTTCACCAAATAATTTTCCAACACACTCTATACATTGACAATCTTTTGGATGACTCCTTTTTACATTTACTTTTTTCACCATATCCTTCATACCTTTAATTGCTGTTTGTTTATTTTTCATTTTTCAACTCCACTTCTCAATTCATAAATTTTTCCAAATATTTTCTTTTTTCTGTCTTTCATTAAAAATTGGTAAAAGTTCAGATATGTGGCATTTAATATGATAAGACGTCCCATCATCTAAGTCAGAAATTCTTTTCAGAAAAACTGTTTCCATATCTACACTATCTATACCTACCAATACATAAACTAAATCAGTTTTATCTATTTTATATTTGTTATTAATTTTTAATACTGACATTTCCTACTCTTCTCTTCTTTTACCAGCAAATTCCTACATCCATTGGCATATCACTCATAACTGTAAATGTGGCACCTGCTACAGCATCTGAAACATCTTTAGACCCTCCATCCATCCCCTCCTGCTCTTGTCTTTTCCATGAAATTGCTGGATGATCAACTTTTCCATTCTTATTTTTTTCTAAATCATATAACTCTCTCCAGATCACTGGAGAATAATAACCATGTACTAAGCCCAAATACATCAAAGTTTTTAAAGTATCATATGGTGTTACTGTTCTATCAACAGATTGTTCTTCTGCTAAAATTCCTTTGTTCATCAATCTCTGAATTTCTCCAACTGAACTATAACCATCATATGTCACTTTAAAAATTTGTATCCCTTTACTAATTAAACCTTCAATAAAAGTTACAATGTCTTCAAATTGTATTTCTCCTCCAACTGGTGCAACTAATCTTAACATCAAATCAATATATACACCTCTCCTTTCGACACTATCTTTTAATGCACCATTATCTTTATCAGTAATAACACCCATTGTTTTCAATAATTCTAATGACTTAGGATGTATATGAGGCATAATCATTATAGGATGGGCAATACATAAACCAGCACAATCTCCCCCTTTATATGTTTTACCTTTAGCCAAATCTATATGAATAGTGCACATATGACCTTGTAAATTTGTATAAAAATAATCTTTTAATCGTGCATTCAATATATTTTCAGTAGTATGTATATTGCCAACAATAGGATTTTCATTTTCAGTTTTAAAATTCCATGGTATGATAAATTTTTGGGCTATAAATCCAAAACCTAATCCTTTGGCATCTCTACATTCATATGTCCAAATTGCCTTCCTTGGATCCTCTTTATAATGTCTAATAAATTGTTGTTTACTTTTCTTAGGATTGACTTCCCAAGTTTTATAATTAGATAAAAAAACTCTCTTATCATTTAATCCTTTTTTGAATTCTATTGTCATAGCACAATTTTCATCATACTTAAATGACATCAGGGCTAACTTTCCTATCTTTGGAAACCTTGAATCAATGGTTTCTCTAATAGATTTTAATTGTGCTCTTACTTGAACAACTGGAGAAGCACCAATCTCATCGCCAGCAGCATAAAAAATATTTAATCCTTCACCAGCATATCGTTTGCTGTTCAAAGAATAACAAGTTATATTGTGTGGAAATGTAATACTGCTCAATTGTACATCCTTGCCTTCACGTATATCAACTCCCTGTTCCATGAAATAATTTTTTCCAGTTTTAGGATTTTTAACTTTTGCTACAATTGATTTTAAATTCTTAAAAAATACATTCTGTGCTTGTTCCCTATCTTTTGAAACATTTATTATGTCAATCGCACTATCTATTCCAACTACACCACCACCAAGTATTTTATCTAAACTTTGTTGTGGATTGCGCATATGCAATAATTTAACCACTACATAAACAAACAACTTAGCTACTGTCCTATCTTTTCCACTCCCCTTTCCCCAAAAAGCCATTGCCATATCATAATCAGTGGACCAAATTAAAGGATTAACACCAGTTAATGCTGTAACTAATTCCTCTTGTATTGGGTATAATGGCTCCTTGAACCAATTAGTGAAAAAATCATGCACTGATGGTGGGGTTTCAAGCCAAATTCCTTCCTCTTCAGCATTATCACCTTTATCAAGAATTTCTTCTTTAATAAATTCACCATCTGATGACATTATCCAATCATTTTTTATTTTGCCAAAACCTTTAGCCAAACCGAGTTGGTAAGCACCAGATGGTGAATTATTATCCTTATTTTTTTTTAATCTTAACAATTACAATATGCCTTCAAATATTTCAAAATTTAAATTTTATTACTTTGATTAAATGTGGTGGTATTAGTTTTACGTTCTTCTCCATTAACAAACTAACTTCATCTGAAAAATCACTTTCATTAAAAGTACTATCATAAGCAGTTACTGCAAAATAGTATGTAACATTCGCAGTCCAAATATCACTCCAAATATATTCAATAACATTCCCTACATCTATTGATTTAGAATATATTCTACTTTCATCACCATAATAAATTTTATATCCAGATAAATCTGTCTCAACATTGGCATCCCAAGTTGCAATCAATGTTTGTATCATTGTATCTAAATCAGCTATCACAATATAATCTAAAAAAATATTTCTATCTGCTATCAGATAAATATAATAATCATTACTGAATGTAAACTGCCATAAAGTATCAGTTTCTTCACCATCCAGTAACAAAGATACTGGAACAAAATTATTAGTATCAGGTATCATTATTGAATAATGAAAACGATTATCTATTGATACATCTAATTCAGCTATTCCATAAGTACTTTGTGCATAAAATATTATTTGATGTTTTCCTCTTTCAACAGGAATACTTATTCCATCACCATTACGACACAATTTCACTATATCATCTTCTACAACTGTTTTCCCAATAATCTGCTGATTCTCTGCTTCAAATTTCTGTGCCATAACAGAAAATGGTAAGAACAATACCAATCCGAAACAAAATATTTTTTTCATCATATCACAACCTCTCATGGAATAATTTTTTTTAACAATTCGTCAAATCTAAAATTGAATATCAAATGTGTAACATAACCCAAAATTGTTAGTAATGTTCCAAAAATAGCCATCAAAGATAAAACGACCACTTTAGATGAATAATTGACTCTTTTCTCAATTTCATCTATAATGTCTTTTTTAAAACCATCATTGAAATCGGATACAATCTGTTTCAAATCAACACTAATTTCTTTCATACTGTTATTTATTGATGATAATTGTTGAGCAGTTTCGGCATATACTTTAATAAAAGCATCTAACTGTTTACCTGTAATATACTCTTCTTTACCACTATGATTTAACTGTTCTGCAATTTCATCCAATTTCTGTTTTATTGTATCAATATAATCATCCTCATTATTTTGTCTTGCCATTGTTCTGCCTCAAAAGTAAAATTAACAGCATACACACTTGTATATTAATTCCAAAAAAAAACATAGCAGACACAGTGAGGGATGGGACTGGTCTGCTATGTGCTCACCACTAATAAACAACTAACTAACTGGAGGAGGTTGTTCATCATGAAAAAATTCTTTATTCTCATATTTCCACAATAAAAGAAATTACTGTTGTTTATGAGGAAATAATTTGGCCACTAACAGTGGAATAATAATCAGCTCAACTATTTTAACAAGCACCTTTTCATCAAACATTTCAATTATACTGCCTATAGCAGAACCAAAAATTTTCTTAAAATCAATTAAACCATCTAATTTTTGAGTAATATCATATTCAGTATCATAAAATTTCCATATAAACATCACTAATTCCGTCTTATCAACATTTGAATTAGGATATGCTTCTTCGGCAACAGAACAGCATGCTGATAAAAATTCAACTAATTTTTCCCATCTAAAAGGCACAGTAAATAATTCATCAACACTTATACCTAATTCCCGCAGTTTATTCTCTAAACGCCTTCTCCATTCTTCTTCAAGTATGCCAGAAAAACTGTTTGTTTTTATAACTTTCGTTGTACTCATAAATTTTCCTTTCAAATCACATTAAACTCTTTTAGTGAATTATCAATCAGTTTATTACTTTCTTTGTTTTTAATATGCTTTGCAATTCTTTGTTTAGCCTCACATAATGCTATATTGAGATAAGAAATGAGCAGATTATGGACACCATTATCTGAATTAATATTCATAATTGTACTCATAATTTGTTTCTGATCAATATCAACTTTGACTCTAAAACCTCTCAAACATTTAGTGCACCTTGTAATCACAATCATTGAAACTAAAAACAAAGTATCAATCTGACGAGATTGTTCATCTCCCAGCATAACAACTTCGTTGTGAACATGATCATATCCACAGATTGGACAAATATTCATGTGGGAACTCATAACCAGTTCTTTCATCACTTTTTTAAACAGTAACTCATCATGCTGAACAACATTCTTGTTATCATTTTCTTTATTGTTTACTGTGTTCATGTTTCACCTTTTTCTTCAACTTTTTCTTCAACTTTTTCTTCAACTTTTTCTTTTTCAAGTGTCCATGTAAATAACTTCTTTTACCACCTTCTGTCACATAATCTACAATGACTTCTTTCAATGCATCTTTTGATGTCATTCCTTTTCTGCTGCTTCTCAAATAATTTGCATCTTTTCTTAACTCATTTAATTTATTTAAAGTTTCGACATCTTGTTCACCAGGAGAACGTAAAAATCCAACAGTCATCAATTCATGCTGCATTTCTTCAATTCTTGGATCATCACCAAAAAATTTCATAAGAGTTTTGCCCCATTGCACCATCAACCCTTCTAATTCACTAATTTGAATAAATCTTTTCTGTCTTTCCTCATTTTTGCTGATTTTTTCATACACTCTTGACATAGATTCAATAACACTTACTAATTTGGTCAATCTGCTTAACTGTAATTTCCAATCTATTCTGATAACAGATAAAACACCCTCTCCATCATTTGAATCAAAATCAATCAATTTACCTAAATTTTTTCCGCACTCTGAACAAACTGGTCTTCCATACATTGTAGCTAAATCGACAGGTAATTCTTTCAACAGACCTTGGATAATCAATTTCAGTAAACTGAATTCTTGAAATAAATTACTAAACATTGGATCACGCTGAATTTCAGATAATTCAATCGCTAAATTGGTTGGTAACATCTTTGAATAAATGGTCTGAAATACAGCATCACCAAACAATTTTGGAGGGGTTGAACCACCATGTAGATGGCATCTTCCTGTTCCAACATGTGTAGTGCCATGCCCTGCAAGATATTTACAGTATCCTGTTTTCGTTCTGGCATTACATTTTCCACCAGGTTCAGGTAACTTTTCAGGTAAATTTAAGGGATTTCTATTCAATGTCAACCTGCTTTCCTTGTTAAAAAATTAATTACACTGCTAAATTTATTTTTAAAATACTTCCAAAATTTGAAAATTAAAAACTAATTTTAACTTTCACTACTCTTTTTAGTCCCGATTATTTTTTTTAATCATCATTTTAGTTTCATTTTTCTTCTGAATTGAATATAACCTACATTTTGCTCATATTCTCTCTCATTCAACACACATTTAGGTCTATCCATATGGGTAACATAATGTGGAATTGGCGCATAAATTTTATTTTTTTCATATCTCACTTTTTCTAAATTCTGACAAAATTTTGAAGCAAAAAATCCCATCACAGCAGTAAGTGGAAGATAAAAATTTCCACTCTTTTTCCATAGATTTCTATCCATCATTGTAGCACCAAGTCCTGAAACTTTTAGTGAAATAACATTTTTGCTTATCCATTTAGCATTGATACCAATTTTGTTGCTTGTGTAATCATAAAGACTTACTACACCACAATCTTTGAATCTATGAAAAATACTTAAAGCAGTTATATCCCACCATCTATGGAACCACATGTCATCATTGGCAAATACAAACATATTACTGTCTGAAGAATTTATAACTTCGTTCAGTGAATTGGCTGTCCCAATTTTTATAGCATTATAAATTACATTGTGGATAAGTTTTCTTTCCACCATTTCTTTCAACCATGCTCTTGTTCCATCAGTACTGCAATCATCTATAACATGTATCCTAATTGGAAAAGATGAACTTGCCAAAATAGACCATACACACTTCTGAATATATGGCAATCTATTGAATGTTGTTATACATACATCAATATAACTAAACTGAAATATTTTTTCTATACGTTGGATATGTTTCTTCGTTATCATCATTCACAATCCTATCACCATAAGTTATTTGGACAATTTTTCCTGTATCATAGCTATCATATGCTTGAATCAATGTATTTGGAGACAGATAAAACTGAAAAAAAAGTTTGTTAGACTCCTCATCATTTGATAAAAAGGCAGCAAATAAATTCAAATCATCCTCTGAAAGTGAATTAAATGCACTTTCTTCATAAATTTTATTTCCTTTTTCATCATAAAACAACAATGTAGTCACTTTCCTGTTACTACTCATATTGTTTTTTCTTTCTCCAAAAACTGAAAATGTTGATTCCAATCATAATAAATCCAACCATTTTTCAAAAATCTGTTTTTGGACCACATTATAATTTCATTCCTGACAATTTCATATTGGAATTTAATAATTTTAGCAATCGCAAACAATCCATCTTTGGAATCAGTTATTTTTTCAGCATCAAAATGATTGGGATGTTTACCATCTTCTCCTTCCAACTGATAAAATCCCAAAAAATCATTATTGCGGAAAAAACTTGTTACATCTGAATTTAGATTGTGACAACCCATCCTGCCAGTTATCGAAGCCAATGGACACCCCCTACAATCATGATATACTTGTCCAGCTGTGGAAGAAGATACTGGAACAAAATGAACATGACATAATGGCCACAATGCTATAATCCCAAATGAACACATTGTTAATAACTTATCATTAACATAATCATGATTATCTTTTTTGTTTTCATTCACACTATACATGGATATAATATTTTCGACTGCCTTTATAGTCAATACTTTGTATGCTTCTTCCATTTCATCCAACATTTTATTTTTAGAATCATCTGACATGGTGCCCATTATGGTGAAGAGGGAAAGTGGGTCTATGTTGTCTGAACCATTATTGTCTTTTTTGATTTTTTCTACTTGTTTTACCATACAACATTCCTTCTGTAAAAAATTAAAAAAAAAAATTTTATCTATCATTGTAGTTAATATACGAAAATATTTCTGAAAAGTAAAATAAAATCGAAAAATTTTTTCTAATTTATTAAAAAAACTTTTTTCTCGTCATAAAAAACAACATGTTACATTGCGGTCAGAAAATCATGCAAAAGCATTTTTCAGTAGAAACAAACATTTTCTGTTCTTACTTGTTTTTGAATTTGTTGAGTAAATGATTGTTTTGTTCATAGATGTTTTTCAGTTTTTTTTGAAAAACAATTATGAACAAACAATATGTGTTTTCTGTGGAAAACACATTTTTATGATACTAATTCTCCAACAAGACCTTTTAAGACCTTTTGCTTTCATGTGGGACTTATTGTTTAAATTAATACTTAACAAAGTTTTTTGCATGAACATCATTTATATCCTCCTTCTCTATCATTGTTTATATTATATATTATATTTCCCTATACGAGCTAAAGGAAAAAAGATTATTATATTCAAAGAAACCGAAAGAAAAAAAGAAATATACAAAGAAAAAAAGAAAGAAAGAAAGTATTTTTGCACATGTCCACACATCATTTATGCATCATCACTGTAAAAATAAACATGAAAGTACACAATATAAACAACAACAGTGTAAATATCCACACTGCCCCTGTATATTTTTTCATTTCATTGTTTTTTTTCTCCATCACACCATCACTTATTGATGATTTTACTGTGTTTTTCGACAGTACCATGCACTTTTACACCAGTAGAAACATGTTTAAATGGATTAAATAATCGAATTATGGCATGTATCCACATATAAAACAAACTGTGTTCATTGACTTCAGCATAATAATTTTCACATTCACATTTTAATATGTTGATTGATGATACTCTCACTTTCACAATTTTATTTCTGATTTTAATGCCCTTTTCATTTGTTTCCACCAAATAAATAAAAGTTGGATACAATTTCTTAACATTTACCTGAAAATTCAATGAGATATTAACAATTTTACAATATTGAACCGTTTTCTCTACATTTGCTTTATCAACATACATTACTTGTAGTGTGGTTTGTGGATATGCTGCCTTTAAAGACACAGCTAAAAAATAATTGCTAATTTTCTTTTTGTCAATTATGGAATAAAAATACATATCAAATTCCTTTGTTTTTATTTAATTTATTATTTAAATAGAATATGGATATACATCAAAAAATATGTAATAACTGTGAGTTACACATATAAGTATCATTGAATTTCGACGATTGGATTTCACCCATAACTTTACCCAAAAAATAATTTATCTTTTAAATTTAGCATGTTTCTGGCACAAATACCATGTAAAATTTAACCGATCACGTCTCAAAATTTCACTTTTCTTCAAAATCTCGTTTCTCTTTGAACGTAATTGGCAATCACTTTTGTAAAAATTAGTGTAGTGATTGGCAAAATGGAACCAAGCAATATTGACGCAGTTCTTCGAACACCAATACCGATAGACATTCCAAGTAATGCACTTATGTTCTGTATTCCACCAGGTTTTAATTGGCTAAATACACTGAAAGTATTGCCCAACACTTGTAATGCTGAAAGACTAAAGATTGTCATCCACAGAAATATTGCGGTTGTATTGATAATTCTTTTTTTATTATGCTGTTTTAATTGTCTCAAACTGATTAGTGTGGCAATTGTCAGCAATTCATATGCAATAGCCAGACTGATAGCCAAAAATTCAGAGTGACCAACATCAAACCAGTTTATTAAATGGAACATGGATACCATACTAACAATAAACACAGGTATAGTTAAAGCAACTATTGTTACCCATTTCCATCTTTTTTCTATCTTTATTCTTTTCATTAACTTAACTTTTCTCGTTTTAGATAAACTGTCTTCATATCCTTGTGTAGTGGGTGGTGTGGTAATAGTTGATATATAACTTTCAGTTAGTGGAGCAAATTTTACTTCTGGTGTAAGTGTACCATTTTCATCAGATACAGTTTTATTTTTATCAGATACAGTTTCATTTTTATCAGCCATGTTATCTCCTTCTGTTTTTATTTTTGTTTTTTTTGAGTAATGTTTAGATTTAATTGCCCTATCAAATTTGTTAGTCATTTAAAAATGATCTTCCCCCATTCATTGGCTGTCTAAACCACACTGATTTTTTTTTGAATATGTAGTGTAGCTCGTTGATTTTCACTACATTGTAATTACTTTTTATACCAGTTTTTACAATTGTATCAATTTCAGCCATTACTTCCTGGCGATTCAGTCCAAGTGCTTCCACATACTTTTCACTTAATTTAAAAATAAATTCATCTGGCAATTTTTCAAAGTTATTAAATTTTGACAGAACCAGTGTATTATATGTGGTGCATTGTCGTATAAATTTGTTTTTTAACCAGAGATTCCTTTTATTTTTTGCTTCCACCAAACTACATGCCGAAGTACTAAATAAACAACCACTTCTATCTCTATAACAGTAAAAGATATTCGTTACACCACCTATATCAGTATATTGATGGTAATATTCTCCATATGTAACATTGCCATTTAACCAATCATTTATAGGCAAGTTGTTTAGTGGAATTTCAGGCATTTCGTCTAACACTTTATTTATGTATGTATCCATTTTACTACCTCCACATTTTTTTCAATGTTTTTATGGTTTATCAATTGGTTCAATTGGTTGTTTATTTGAAGCAAGTATTATTTCAACAATTTTGTTAATCATTAAGTTACAGTTCGCAATATCTAAATTTAATACGAACATTATGCCAATCCTCTTTATCTATGATTTTTGTCATTTCTATTGTTCTTTGCTGCAACCGTCCACACAGATAATGCAATGTATCTGTGTACCAGACAATATTTTTTTTAGTATTCATTTTTCACCTCTTTTCTACTCTTGTTAGTGTGGTTTTATTTTGTTTTTTATTTTACTTGTTAAGATACGAAAAATTTTTGTAAAAGTAAAGAGAAATTTTTCAAAAAATTTATTACATCTAATTTATTTTAATATACGAAAAAATCTTAAAAAAAATAAGAAATAATCACATTTTAACATTGCAAATAACTGTTTAATACGATAACACTGTCTTTACACTGTTAGTTATTTATTTTTAAGTAACTTAATCACTAACTCCACCAATTTATATTATTTCACTTATTTTTATCACATAAGGAAACATAAAAAAATCAGTACAAAAGAATATCATAAAAACCAGTGTAAAGATAGAAAACCACTGTAAGAATATCATAAAAACCACTGTAAAGAAACAATGTAAGAACTGCAAAGAATTATCTATATCCAATAAATCAATAACACTGTCTTTACACTGTTAGTTATTTATTTTTAAGCAACTTAATCACCAACTCCACCAATTTATACCATTTCACTTATCACAACGAAAAAACCATTGAAAAAAGTAAAACTATTGTAGAAAAAAACCATAAAGAAAGATAGAAATAAATAGCCAATCATTAAAAATTATTGTTAATTTAAATAACATTTAAATAACTATTAGATTAGAGGAAGATTAGACATAGGCATATAGAGTAGAGCGATGTAGATGTATGCGGGGGTGGTGGAAGAATATTTGAAGGAAATCATACTGTAAGAAAGATTATCTATATCCAATAAATCAATAACATTGTCTTTACACTGTTAGTTATTTATTTTTAAGTAACTTAACCACTGACTCCACCACTTATCATTACACTTATCATTACTGTGTAAGGGAATATCATGTAAAACCATAAAGTATAAAATCAATGTAAAAAAATATCATAAAAAAC
>Ga0100403_1002377_pt1 | contig 15200 bp, 12 predicted proteins | sample CryGeymet201501t_FD_83663 | JGI IMG/M metagenome (GOLD analysis project Ga0100403, IMG submission 83663) | Groundwater microbial communities from Crystal Geyser aquifers in Utah, USA - Crystal Geyser metaG 2015-01t | ecosystem: Environmental > Aquatic > Deep subsurface > Groundwater | place...
AGCCCAAGCATTTCAGTTCCTCCAGAAATTCGAGAAAAGATGGGCCAGGTTTCTGTCACCGCAGCCAAGAGCATTCAGTATGTGGGAGCGGGAACCATCGAGTTCATTTTTGATAACAACACCAAAGAGTTCTTCTTCATGGAGATGAACACCCGTCTTCAGGTGGAGCATCCGGTCACAGAAATGGTGACCGGCTTTGATTTGGTCAAAGAGCAAATCAATGTGGCGCTGGGAAATAAGCTCTCCTTCAAGCAAGAAGACATCCGCCTTAAAGGCCATGCGATTGAACTTCGAATTTGCGCAGAAGACCCAAAGACATTTATTCCAAGCCCTGGCTTAATTCGTCGTTGTCGACTTCCGCAAGGCCCTTTTGTTCGCTTAGACAATTGCGCTTATCCTGGTTACGAAGTTCCTATTCACTATGATCCAATGATTTCTAAATTGATTGTGTGGGGTTCTGACCGCGAGCAATGCATTAAAGGTCTTCAAAGAGCTCTCGCCGAGTTCATGCTCACTGGAATCAAGAGCAATATCTTGCTCCATAAAAACATCTTAATTAATAAGAAGTTTCTGGATGGCTCTTACACCACTCAGTTCTTAGACAATGAAGTGGCTGGAAAAGCTCAAAGAGAATTGTTTATGTTCGTTGACGAAGAAGTCTTTTTAATTTCAGCGGCCATTGAGGCCTACAACTCAAGCAAGTCTCAAGACGTGAGCGACGTCAACGTAGCCAGCCAGTGGAAGCGTTCAGGTAGACTGTCTTCAATGAGGAGCAACTGATGTTTTTTGAAGCTGAATCCAACGGAAGAAAGTATCAAGTGAATGTTCATGAAGCGAAAACTCATTGGAAAGTGAGCTTTCGAATCGAAGACCAGGACTGGAAGAATTACGAAATTTCTAAAGAAGATTACCGCTATTTGGATGAGACCGTCAGTTTTCTCTTCAAAGACAGCTCCTACCTGATTGACGTGCTCCCGAAGGGGACCGAATACACCGTCTACACTCGTGGCGTTTATAAAACGTTTAAAATCTACAACGAAGAGACTCTTTTACACGAAAGTTTGAAGGCTGGCGGCTCCGTGGGCTCCAGCTCTAATTTGACTTCGGGAATGCCTGGAAAGATCGTTAAGGTTTTTGTTAAACCTGGCGATCAAGTCAAAGAGGGCGATCCACTTCTGATCATGGAAGCCATGAAGATGGAAAATGAGATGAGAGCGTCACATGATGTAAAAATCAAAGATGTTTTGGTTAAAGCTGGAGACAACGTGGAGTCTGGCGCTCGCCTTATCAATTTCGAACCTGTTTAGGAAGTTATGAAAAAAGAGCGAAAAGATAAGTTTTTATCTTCAAGTCGAATTGAATTTCAATCCACTTACACTCCCAAAAATTGGGACTCGGACCAATTTGATCAAGACTTAGGGCTTCCTGGAGAATATCCTTTTACCCGCGGCGTTCAAGAGAACATGTACCGGGGTCGTTTTTGGACCATGAGGCAGTATGCTGGATTCGGTTCGGCCAAAGAGAGCAACGAGCGCTACAAGCTTCTTCTTGAAAGAGGCACCACGGGCCTCAGTGTGGCTTTCGATCTGCCCACTCAAATGGGGTACGACTCGGATCATGTGATGTCTACAGGTGAGGTTGGAAAAGTGGGCGTGGCCATCAGTTCCATTGAAGACATGGAAATCCTCCTCGATGGACTTCCACTGGATACCGTCTCCACCTCCATGACGATCAATTCAACGGCGGGAATTTTGCTGGCTCTTTATATTGCTGTGGCCAAACGAAGAGGAATCGAACCCAAAAAGCTTCGCGGAACCATTCAGAACGATTTGCTTAAAGAGTACATTGCCCGTGGGACTTACATCTACCCACCGAAGCCGAGTTTGAGATTGATCACCAATATTTTTGATTACTGCTCCACCGAAGTTCCCGAATGGAACACGATTTCAATCAGTGGTTATCACATCCGCGAGGCCGGAAGCACCGCCGTTCAAGAGCTCGCTTTCACATTGGCCAATGGAATCACCTATGTTCAAGCAGCGCTTGATCGCGGCCAAGATGTAAACCAATTTGGAAAGCGCTTGAGCTTTTTCTTTAATGTTCACAATAATTTCTTCGAAGAGATCGCCAAATTTAGAGCCGCCCGAAGAATGTGGGCGAAGATCATGAAGGAGCGCTTTGGAGCCACGGATGAAAAAGCCATGAAGATGAGATTTCATTCTCAGGTGGCTGGCTCCACATTGACGGCTCAACAACCCGAAAACAACATTGTTCGTGTGGCCTACCAAGCAATGGCGGCTGTTCTTGGCGGAACTCAAAGTCTTCACACCAATTCTATGGATGAAGCCCTTGGACTTCCCACCGAGAAATCCGCCACTATCGCTTTAAGAACCCAGCAGATTTTGGCAGAGGAAACTGGAGCTCCCGATGTGGTTGACCCTTTGGCGGGTTCTTTCTTTGTGGAGTCTCTCACAAATCAATTGGAGCAAAAGGCTGACGAAGTGATTGAGCGCATTGAGTCCCAAGGCGGCGTGATCGCCTGCATTGAATCCGGATGGATACAGTCTGAAATCCAGAATGCGGCCTATCAATTTCAAAGAGACTTAGAAAGAGGCGAAGAGATCGTCGTTGGCGTGAACAAGTATGTTCAAGAAAACGAAGTTCCCTTTGAAACCCTTAAAGTGTCAGAACAGACAGCTCAAGAACAAATCGAAAGGCTAAAGAAATTTAAAGCCTATCGGGACAAAGACAAAGTGAACGCTGAGTTGGAAAAGATCTCTAAGGCGGCAAAAAGCGATGAAAACCTCATCCCTCATTTTGTGACCGCCGTTGAGGCTCACGTCACCCTCGGTGAAATTTCAGATGAGCTTCGAAAGATTTTTGGCAAACACCAAGAGCGAATCACACTCTAATTAAATCGGATCCCTTTTTTTGACTAAAAAGACAATGGCCCAAATGGCTGACTCGTAGAGAAATAGGAGCGGGATCATCATCATAGTCATCGAAATAATATCCGGTGGCGTGAGCAGCGCCGACGCCAAGGCCAAAACAACAATTGCATACCTTCGATTTTTCTTCAAAAATTGAGCATCGATCAATCCAACCAGGGCCATTATCACCAAAACCAATGGAAGCTCAAAGGCCAATCCGAATAGAAGTGTGGTTGTGGTAAAAAAGGAAAGGTACTCAGATATGGAAATCATTGGCTTGTCGCCCGGACCGCCAAAACTCATAAGAAAATCAAAAGCCATTGGATAGACAAAAAAGTAAACGAAAGAAATTCCGGTCAAAAACAACAGAGAGCCAACTCCGATAAAGGCTCCCGCGTACTTGCGCTCACTTTCATAGAGCCCTGGCGAGACGAACTTCCAAATTTGCATCAACCAAATCGGACAACTTAAGATCACGCCACCAACCAAAGCGACTTTGACGTGCGCCATAAATTTGTCCATAACGCCTGTGAAAATCAGGCCGCCTTCAGGCAAATAAGGAAGAATGGGTCGGCGCACAAAACTCATGATCTCTTCTGAGAAGATCCAAGAAACACCCATTCCGATCGCCACAGCCAAAATCGCATAGATTAAACGCTTTCTCAGTTCAGAAAGATGGTCGGTTAGACTCTGTTCTGCTTCTAAAGAACTCATTTTTTGTCCTCCCCAGATGAATCTTCCTCAAGATGAAGCTCCATCTGCTCACTTGCCACATCCGTTGAAGCCACAGGCGCAGGACCTTCATCTCCGTGAGGCATTAAAGGCTCCTTCGGGGGATCGTCTTTTTTATCTGTCTCAGCAGGGCTTTGAACACTGGTTTCCAGCTGGGAAAGATATTCATTCTTTCTTCTTTCCCAATCTTTAAAGGCCTCATTGTCTTTGAAGGTGGACGAGAATTCAGAAGTGGCTCTCTTCCATTCATTGATCAATCTCCCAATAACCCGGGCGACTTCGGGGAGCTGCTTGGGTCCGATAAACACCAAAGCGATGACTCCAATAATGATGAGCTCTGAAAAACCTAAATTAAACATGATCTCCCCTACAACCAGCGCTTCGTTTTAAAGTAATAAAGCAAGGTGACCGCAACCAAAAACATCAATCCCAATGAGAAATAGTAGCCATAGTCCCACCCCAATTCCGGCATATGCCTGAAGTTCATGCCGTAAACGCCTGCAATAAAGGTCAAGGGTGTAAAGATGGAAGCAAAAATAGTTAGAACCTTAATCACTTCATTCATTCTCTGATTCAGATTGTTTTGATACGAATCCACTTGGCCTTTTAACAATTCTCTGTAGCCATCAATGGTTTCCACAATGTGAATGGAGTGATCGTAGGCATCCCTAAAATATCTCTTTGTTGAATCGGCAATCTCGTCTTTTCGGCTTCCCAAAATGGATTTCAACGAATCTCTAATCGGAACAGAAGACTTTCTTAAATAGAGGAACTCGTTTCTCAATTCAATGATTCGATTGGGCTCAAAGTCATCCCGCTCTTCTCTCAAAGCGAGCTCAAGCTTTTCAACTCTGATCCCTAAAGTTTCGACCACCTCATAGTAATCATCGATGACTCGATCAATGAGCGCATAAAATAGATAGTCGGCTTTGGCTGAGCGAATGTTTCCAAGGGATTTATGAATTCGATCTTTAAGAGAGGAAAAAGTATCGTTAGGATGCTCCTGAAAGGAAATCACAAAAGTCTTACCTAAAAAGATACTGATCTGCTCAAAAGTCACTTTTTCGTACTCATCAGCGCCAACTTTTGGAAGCTTTACAATGACGAACATCAAATTATCGAGCTCTTCAACTTTTGGTCGGTGATCGGTGTTGATCACATCCTCAAGCCATAGAGGATGGATCCCAAATTTCTCGCCGACCTCAAGCATAATGGCCTTCTCAACGGTCCCCGTCATGTCCAACCACGTGACCGTCTTTTCGTCATGAGCCTGCTTTGTCGCCTTTCGCAGATCATTCACTTTTTCTTCGGTCACGCTGTCTTTATTGTAATTGAACAAAGTCATCTCGACCGGAACATCGCGATTGTCCGTCAGATAAATCAGAGAGCCTGGCGGCTGCCCTTTTCGTTTTTTTCTGGGTCTGAGAAAGCGCGACATTCTAACCTCGATTGAGGCAAGATTAACAACGAAATGGAAATTATGTCTATTGTTTGATTCCCTTTGACTTGGCCAACTCACTATTAAGGACCCCTTTTTCTAAAAGTTGGTCCTCCGCAAGTTTGGAGCCCGTAGCCAGGTAGCGATCACAAAGACGAAGAAGATCTTGGTCCGTTTGCACCTGAGACTTTTGGGAAATATAAGTGAGCACATCGACAAACTCGACAAATCGACTGGAAATGCAATCATAGACCTCGGCAAGGGCGGCATCCGGGATTTGGCGCGCCATGCTGCTGTAAGCCACTCCGCCCATGTCCACATAGTAATCTATATCCACGAGCTTGCGGTTTAAAGAATCACCAAAAAAGCCACTGATATAGAGACTGGTGTCACCAAGTTTCTTATATAGGTCCAATCTCTTCTTTAGCGAGTTTTCATTTTGGGCCCGCAAAAAGAGTTCGGCCAAAGTGCTTCTTTGATATTTTCCAGTTTGTTTATCTATTTCAAAGAGGTTTTGAGAGAACATAAATCTTTCAAGAAGATCGACAAGGTAGGCTCGGGATAAGGGATGGGGATCAAAATTGAAATGTTTTAATGCTGAGTCCAAAGACTCTGAGAAAAATTCTTTTGAAGTGACATAAAGCTCAGGAACCTTTTCGGCCTTATTGCTTGAATTGAATCCCATGTTTAAATACCTCACACCGATTTCTCTTTATTCCTCTTCGGAATATTCTTGCCTCTATTTTATCTCGAAATGGAGTGTGAGAGAGACTTCTGAGCCATCCCCTAGGTTTTCATCTAGGGCAGTTGGCTCATTCTGATTCATTTTTGATTTTGCTCTTAATTTTTTTGATCTTAGGGATAATCAAAACTTCTTTTAAGTGCAATGGCAGAGCTTTGATCTGTAAAGACCATCAAATCATCTGGGCCTTCGGAAACAACTCGTACAGATTTTCCTAAACGATGAACAAGTCGCGCCTCTTCATCCGCATCCACGCCATCACATTCAACGGAAGTTCCATAGAGATCCTTCACAGCGATCTGACCCATTGATCCGCTATTTTTAAGTTCATAGTGACCGTAAAAGGTGTTGCAAGCGCCTTGAACCATAACCGTTCCATCTGCGAGAAACTCTACCATTTGAGAGCTTTCCGCTTCGGACTCTTCAAAGACAGAAGCACACACTAGGCCCTCAGAATTTTGATCAGGACAGCTGCTGGTCGCCACGAACTTTTGAACTTCAAAAGAGCCAGACAGAGAACCCTTTTCGGATGCATCCAACGAAGTCGAAGACATTGGATCTGACGAGCCAACGGCCCCTCCGCAGTTTTGAAAGCCAATCACAAGCCCCAAACTGGCGAATGTGACAAGTAGAACACGTATTTTCATTGGACCCCCCAACACCTTCTTGTCGAGCAAAACTCGGTCCAACTTTAGTCCTAATACAATCGTCTAGAACGAAAAGTCTTTGGACACTGTCTACGCATTGGTAGGCAAATCTCAAAATGAGACAGAGAATAGACTAGCTCACCACCCAAAGCACATGGGGTTGATCAAAGATTCTCTTTGCCACTCTTAAAACATTTTTCGCATTGATGAGTTCAGGTGCCCATTACTATCTTGCAAAAAACTGAGTCACAAAATAGTAATGGCACCCTTCAATAGCCTTGGATCTGATGCAGATACTGAATAAGAAGCTCTTTGTTTTCTTGGCTGAGTGGAGGTGACTTGTAAGGCATGCCCATTCCTATAGAATGGGCCATATCCGAAAGCCGAAACTCAATGCTGTCCATAACTTTGTTACTTAAAACAGATTTCATCTGATCCGGGCTTTGAAAGGGAATTGGGAACTTGGAGTCTTGTCCGTGGCAAGAAGCACAGAGAAGAGCAACTTGTGGCACCTGAATATCTGATTCCATAGAGCTAAAAAAATCAAGGCGACTTTTCTTATATGTATCTCTTTGACTTTCAGGTACCGAATCTACGGCCATTCTGACTTCTTTTTCACAGTCTATAAAACCCAAACTCAAAGAAGCCGAGCTTCCGACCACAAAACTCAAATCGGATCCTGTGCCTGGATTGACAAAATTCAAACCATAATCGCCGGCGGCATAAGACCAAGTTGTGGGATCCATCTGGAAAAGATTTTGTCCAACCCATGCAAGGGAAGTGTACTCGTCTTGATTAAAAAAATCTCCATAAGGGCTTCTTTCTCTCATCTGGTTTTTAGTAAATCCCCCCATTTCCATTCCCCTTTTATCAGTCTTCCTAATTTGCATTGCGATGGCCTCGTTTGCTTGATTGAAATATTCAGGAACACGCATTTTAAAATATTCAGATCCATGTTTATCAGTGGCACAGTTGATCACCTTTTTGTATTGCTCAAACTTAGGGCTCGCCCGAAAGGCATTGTCTATTCTATCTACATTTTGATTGTGCAAAATTTGACTTAAAAAAGTGAGTCCATAACCGCTCATATGCTCTATCCAATACCCAAATGAGATATCAAAAGATTTACCCGCCTGGCCGCGAAGGGCGTCATACTTGTTCTTAAGATTATCCTGCGAGTTCAACCCAATGAGATGTCGATATCGGGGGTGACTATTTTTTTGAGCGACGAAGGCCCGAAATCCGCCATCTTCTTCAGTCCCATACTTTATAATCCCATCATTAGCCCCATATGCACCTGGCCAGGTAAAGTAGGTGTCCCAAATTGGAGTGGGGCTTTGCCCTCCGCGAGAATGACAAGTTAGACATTGAGAGGGATTGGTGCCTGAGAAATTTGCTTTACCGTCCCGAAATAAAATTTCAGAAAGCTCATAGCTCTTCGTATCCTGTCGCCATTGAATCATTTCCACACTCTCAGAGCCAAAATGATGGCCTCCGCCATTGAAGCTCATGAGAACCTCTTCGGGCTTATAGTCACTTTGATCATTTCCAGACAAGAAGTCTTTGAGGCCTTTACTACTCATTAGAATAACTCGTGGGTTGAGATAGGTGGCTTCTTGAATACTGCGGCTTTTATGCATTAGTACAAAGGAAGAACGAAAGTGTTCGGGAAGATGAGCCAGCAAAGACTCTACGCTGCCAATGGACTTTTGCTGAACTAGATTTTTGACGTAAGCCGCTGTAACCTTGGGAGCCGAATCTTTAACGGCAGCCTGCACGGGGAATGGGTTACTTAAGAAATAAGTAGCAATAAGACATATTGATGCTTTAAATCTTTCCGCATTTAGCATTCTGGCCCCCAAATACCTGAAATTATAGCAAGTTAAATGCCAGAATTTTCCACTGGGGAGCGAGGGTTCACCTCGATGTGAGATTTAGAGTGCCAATTTTGAGCCAAATCCCAAGGGTCTTCGGCTTTTTTTGAGTTTCGCCACATCTAAATTAAAGGTAGGAAGCCATCAACCACGTATTCGGCTGACTCTCATTCACTAGCTCACCACCGAAAGCACATGGGGTTGATCAAAGATCCGCTTTGCCACTCTCAAAACTTCTTTCGCATCGATGGGTTCAATGTGTTTGGCAAACTCAAAAGTTTCTCGCGGATCCGTTCCATAGAGTTGATCGAACATTAAACTGGAACTTATGCTGGAATTCCTTTGAAGATCAATGTCATGTCGACCCATCAAGTAGCGTTTTGCACGCCCGAGCTCTTCATCCCCGATAAGCTCCGTGCTGATTTTTTCGAACTCCACTCTCATCATTTCGATGGCTTTGTCTTTTTTTCCAGGCGTGCATCCGATGTAAGCACCAAAATAGCCGCCCTCTAAAGCTTCCATCCTCAATGGAGAAACGGAATATGCCAAAGAGGCCTTGTCCCGAAGTTCAATAAAGAGCCTTCCCCCTTGGCCTGCCAGCACCGCTTGAATGATGTTTAAGGCGTAACGATCCTCATCTCGCATATCGAGCCCGGGATAACCAAGCACAATGTGAGTTTGCTCTTTACTAAAATTTTCAGAAACTTCTGCGCTCTCTTTAAGGCCTTTAAACTCTATGTTTGGAAAAGGAGCCGCATGCCCCTCCCATCCATGTAGAATTTCATTCAGACTTTCGATCAAATGGTCCTTTTCGATGGCTCCAGAGCAAGCAATCACTAAGCCGTTCGCCCCTAAGGACTTAGACCAAATGTCCGTCACTTGAGGCGCGCCCAATCCCTCTAAATCTTTTAGGCTTCCAAAGGGGTCTCGTCCGTAGGGGTGCCCTTTAAAGAGCTCTTGCATAAACTGAAGCATGCAGTATTGGGCCGGATTGTCGGATCTCATCGTCAATTGATCTTTCATGCTTTGCAGTTCTCGCTGTAAAACATTTTCCGGAAAAATAGGATGCCTCAAGACGTCGCCAAAAACGTCCATGGCTTGAGAAAAGAATGAAGTCAACGTTGTGAGTGACATCCCAATGGTGTGGCGACCTCCAAACGGAGAAAGAGACGAGGCCAAGGCTTCCATTTTTTCATTGATTTCATTTTCGGAAAACTTAAGCGATCCAGTTCCCCAAACACGAGTGAGCAACTCCCCGGCTCCGAAGGAGCCTTCGTTCTCAAAACGAGCTCCACCCAAATGTCCCGCCCTTAAACTCACCACCGGGGTTTCAAAGCTCGGCCGGTAAATGAGAGTGGCACCACTGGAGAGTTTCTCCAACTCATAATAATCGGTCTCGGGCAGCTGCCCTTTTCCAACTGGAATTCTGAATCCTTTAAATTTCCCCTTAGAGTCAGATTTCAGTGTGGGCCGCTTTTTTTCAAATGACGTCTTGTAGGCTTTTAGCAGCTTTCGGGCAGAAACTTTCACATCTGCTGCGAACCCCTCTTGTGCCATGCAGACAACCACAGCCTTTTCTGGTTTTAAATATTTTTTAGAAACTTGGACGAGATCTTTGATTTCCAAACTTCGGATGCTCTTTAAAATCTCCTCAAAATAGTCGGGATCTTCAAAGAGGTCTTCATAGTGACCATACTTTCTAGCCAGTCCATCCACTGTTTCCATGGAATAAAATTGCTCGCTAAAGAAGTTCACCTTGGCCTTCTCAAGCTCTTCCTTTGTCGGAGGAACGTCCATGAATTCCTCTAAAGCTTCGGCCATATCTGCAAAAAATTCGGCTTGCTGCTCGCCTTTTAACGATGCGGTCAAAGCCATAAACCCTGAATCCTTTGCGGAGAACACTCCGGCACCGGCTCCCATCACACTGGCTTTGCGAAGTCTTAAATGCTTATGAAGACGGGAACTCTCCCCTTGCCCCAAGATCAAAGCAAGAACCTCGAGCGCTTGCATATCTTTGTGACTTGCCTTCGGGAGAGGCCAAGTCAAATAGGCCAGAGTTTCTTTGAACTTCCCCTCTTTAACGACAATGCGATTTCCTTCTTTTGGCTTCCATGAAGGTCGCTTGGATTTCCTGAGAGGACTCACTTTAAACTGTTCAAAATGCTCTTTGATTTTGACCTTCATGTCTTTGGTGTGAAAATCTCCCACAACCAGCAGAAACATGTTCTTTGGATTGTATCTTCCAGAAAAATAGCCACTGATTTCTTCGCTTGAAAAGCTTCTGACATTTTTCTCGTAACCAATCACAGGCTTTTCATAAGGATGTCCTTTGTAGAGCGTCGAAAAAAGAAGGCGACTGGCTTGCCGATGGACGGAGTCTTCTCCCCGCTTGATCTCTTCCACGACCACCTCTCGCTCTTTATCAATTTCGTCCGCATCAAAGCGAGGGGATCCCATCATCTCTGAAATCACTTTCAGACCAGTGTCTTCAAATTGTTTGGAGAGAGTGACATAGAAAACCGTTTGATCAAAAGAGGTGTAGGCATTGATTTGCCCCCCAGAGGCCTCCACCGTCGCTGCGATTTCACCCACCTCGAAAGACTTGCTGCCCTTAAAGACCAAGTGCTCGATAAAATGACTGATTCCCTCTTCGCCTTTCAGCTCATCAGCACTCCCCGTTTTGACCCACATCTGCACGGACACCACAGGAGACTTGTGACTTTCTACAAGTAAAACTTTTAATCCGTTTTTTAGTTGAAATTTTCGACACTTCAATTCATGACTCCTCTGGTGAGTTTATCTATTTATGTCCATACGCCTTATTGTCTTCAACGCTGCAAATACTGCGATTTCACTACATTCGAATCGACAGAAATCTATAGCCCAGAAGAGTATTTCAAAGATCTCAACCTTGAAATTTCAAACAGACATCATTTTTGGAAGCAACGGCAGTTAAAGAGCCTCTACTTCGGAGGGGGCACGCCAAGCCTCGTTGATCCAAAGCATATCATATCCGTGATCGATGCTCTCGCCAATGTTGGTTTTAAGTTGGATGAGCAAACCGAAGTCACTATTGAGATCAATCCGGCCACATTGACTGAGAGAAGTTTAGATCAGTACCTAAGTTCAGGAATCAATCGCTTTAGCGTGGGAGCTCAAACATTTAATGATCGACTCCTGACTCTTTGCGGAAGAAAGCACAATGCGAAGGACACAAGAGACACTCTCCGACTTTTGCAGTCTAAAAATCTCAACTACTCATTTGATTTGCTCTTTGCACTCCCCCACCAAAGCCTAGCTGATTTGGAAGAAGACCTGGTTGAAATTCTTGAATGGGCGCCACCTCATCTAAGCACCTACTGCCTGACCGTCCCCGAAGGACACCCCATGTCCTTTCATCGTCCTCAAGATGACGTCCAAGTGGAGATGTTTCAAAGAATCGAGAGGGAACTTAAAAAAATCCAACTGGAAAAGTATGAGCTTTCCAATTTTTCCCGTCCCAACTTCAAATCCACCCACAATTTTAGCTACTGGGATGACTCCCCTTTTTGGGGCATAGGACTGAGCAGTCACTCCTATGATCCAAACCTGGGAGAATTTGGAACGCGATTTTGGAACACAAAATCAATCAAAGCCTACCCCAATGAAGTGCTAAGGCCGGGTGATCAACCCACAGATTGGCTTTCAAAAGATCAGCTGGAGAGCCTCCAGCTGCACGAGTCGATGACGGATCTTTGTCACATGTATTTAAGAACCCTCGAAGGCCTCCCTCTGGCTGCGGCGCATAAATTCCCGGAGTTCGCCCGCTCACTGATCCTTTCAAAACTTCTCACCCTCGAAAAGGACGGACTCCTTAAGAGAGACCAAGAAGGCTATCGACTGACTCCGGAGGGCGAGCTCAAAAGCAATTTGATCTATCGAGAACTGACCTTCCTCAAGGAAGATCTCCATTGATTTTTGAATTCCCGAACACCCATTGACATTAGAAAAAACTCTCCCATATTGAAGACTTAGAGCTTTAAATGGGAGTTGATATGAGTGATGAAATGAATCCTGAAAATGAAAACATCGAGATTGAAGAGTCCCAGCCAGAGGCCCCCTCTCTAGAAGACCAATTGAAGAAAGCCAAAGAAGACTATCTTTACCTTGCCGCCGATTTTGAAAATTACAAAAAGAACGCCATCAAAGAGCGCTCGGATCTCATAAAATTTGGCAACGAAAGAGTCCTTAAAGATCTCTTAGAGATTGTAGACAATATGGATCGAGCCCTTGCCTCCCACACCGGCGAGGAGACCAAAGAGAGCCTGGCTTCCGGAGTTGAAATGATTTTATCTGAGATGAAAGCGCTCTTAACTAAGTTCGGCGTGAAGGAAGTGGAGTCCGAAGGCAAACCTTTTGATCCAAGCTTTCATGAAGCCCTCAGCAGTGAGCCCACGTCAAAAGTCCCTAGCGGTCACATCACGAAGGTCTTTAGAAAAGCCTACACCTACAACAGTCGACTCTTGAGACCAGCCCAAGTGGTTGTCGCTGTGGAGCCTTCCGAGAAAGGTTCATAGCCTCGTGGCAAAAAAAGATTACTATGCCGTGCTGGGTCTACCCCGCACATCCAGTGCGGATGAAATCAAAAAGGCTTATCGAAAGCTGGCATTGAAGTATCACCCCGATCAAAATCCAAACGACCCGAAAGCGGAAGCCCGCTTTAAAGACATCTCTGAAGCCTACGAGGTTCTTCGAGATCCGAAGAAGCGAAAAATGTATGACCAGTTTGGATCCGCTGGACCTGGTCCTGGCGGTGCTGGTTTTGGTGCGGGATTTGGTGGCCCAGGTGGTGGTTTTGATCCACGAGGTCCGGAGTCCTTCAATGATCTGTTTGGAGATTTTTTTGGCGATGTTTTTTCCGGGGCTCGAGCGGGCGGCCCAAAGCAGGCTCGAGGCAACGATTTGCGCTACACACTCTCGATCACCTTAGAGGAGGCCGCCACCGGTTGTGAAAAGCGCATCAGCTTTGTTAGAGATCGGGGTGGCAAAGAGGATTCCGCTAAACTTTCCATCAGCGTTCCTGGAGGAGTTAAAGAAGGTCAGAGGCTTAAACTGAGAAGTGAAGGCGACCAACCCATTGGGACATCAAAACCAGGAGATTTATACGTCATCGTGAATTTGTCCCCCCACCCGCTTTTTAAAAGACGGGACAATGATGTTCTCTTGGAGCTTCCCATTTCTTTCGTTGACGCTTTGCTGGGCACATCGGTTTCAATTCCCACTTTGACCGGCAAAGCCAACCTCTCCCTTCCGGCCGGCACTCACCCGGGACAGGTCTTTCGTCTTAAAGGAAAGGGATTTCCAGACATTGGTGGGTATGCACCAGGCGACATGCTGGTTAAAGTTGTCATAGATATTCCAAATGAGTTGAATGATAAAGAGCGCAAAGCCCTTGAGTCTCTCAGATCGGCAGGCGAGCAATCTCCTCTCGTAAAAGGCTACAAGGAGCAAGTGCAAAAACTTTTTGCTATTCGAGGTTCTTCTTGAAACGTATTTTGATCCTTCTCGCCTTTTTCACTGTCACCTCCTGCCAAACGGGACCTAAAAAAGAGCCTCTGGTGGAAGCTCCACCCGCCGCACAAACAGAGTTGAAGCAAGCTCAAAAAACCAGTGCCATCACAAAGCTTAAAGATCTTGTGGAGAGCCACCCAAACACCGATGTGGCCGATTCGGCTTTAATGACTCTTGGTCGCATTTATTACACAAAAAAAGACTTCTCAAAGGCCTATGAATACTTTTTGCAAGTGGTGCAAAGTCCGGTTTTAAGTCCTAACGAAGATGATGCCACGCTGGGTGCAGCACTTTGTTTGACTAAACTGGGTCGCGTTGATGAGGCCTTGATGATGACAGATCGTGGTCTTCGTTTGGCTTCTCTTTCTCCAAAGGTGGCCTATGAGCTTCATCAAATCCGATTTTCCTTACTTAAGGACACCGGCGACCTTAAAAAGGCGTTGATCTCCTTAAGTTATTTGGTTCAACAGGAACCTGATCCCGCGCGAAGAGACACTCTCGAAACAACAGGCCTCCCACTTCTTCATAAAATAGATCTGATGGGCTTAAAGAGTCTTCTCATGGAGCCTATCTTAGACAGTTACAAGGCCTATTGCTCCTATCGTGTGGGTCTTTCTGAACTTCAAACGGGCCGCCGATCAGATGCACAAGACTATTTTCGTGAGGCCGTTCGATTTAAAGCGGACTCTATATATGGTCGGCAAGCCCAATCTTACTTGGAGCAGTTTCGCGCGGCCCGAGAGGTGGACTGGAGATCCATCGGAGTTGCACTTCCACTTTCAGGTCGCTACGAAACGGTTTCTCAAAAAGTTTTAAAAGGGCTTCAGCTAGGACTAGGAATTTTTGGTGACTCAAGCTCTCCTTTCAAGTTGGCGGTCAGGGACAGTGGCACAACTCCTCAGACGGCGGCCAGTGCGGTCGAGGACTTGGTTTTAAAAGATCACGTGATAGCGATCACCGGCAGTCTCTTAAGTAAGACGGCGCCGACCATCGCTAAGAAAGCCAACGAAATCGGCGTTCCTAGTGTTCACCTGGCTCAAATTTCTTCTCTAACAAGCGAAGGTCCACTGGTCTTTCAGAATGCGATCAACTCAAAAGCTCTGATTCAAAAATTAGTTTCAGTGGCCATGGACGAAATGAAGCTGAAGAAGTTTGCCATCCTTTTTCCAAATGATGCTTACGGCGTCGAGTACGCCAATCTTTTTTGGGATGAGGTCGAAAGACGAGGCGGAAGCATTTCTGCAGCTCAGTCTTACAGTTCCGATGAAACTGATTTTAGAAACTCGA
>Ga0100403_1002383_pt1 | contig 15174 bp, 18 predicted proteins | sample CryGeymet201501t_FD_83663 | JGI IMG/M metagenome (GOLD analysis project Ga0100403, IMG submission 83663) | Groundwater microbial communities from Crystal Geyser aquifers in Utah, USA - Crystal Geyser metaG 2015-01t | ecosystem: Environmental > Aquatic > Deep subsurface > Groundwater | place...
AGGCAAGGGCCCGATTACTCGGGCCCTTGCTGCGGGGGTATTAATTCAAGGTTAAGCTGCAAGTTGGGGATTAAGCAGCCTTTTTGTATTCTTCTTGCGGTTGAGCGGCTTCTTCCACTGGAGCAATAGATTCCACAACTGTAGTCTCTGGTGCTGCTTCTGGAAGCTCGATAACCTTAGCGTATGAACACTTAGCAACAACTTTTTCAAGATCGTCACTTAAGAATTCAAACTTGTATCCTTTTGCAATATCACTCACATTAAACACATCTCCGACATCCAATGAAGCGACATCGACTGTGATCTTGTCAGGAATATCTTGAGGATATCCTTTTACTGTAACCGTTCTCAACAAGTGATACATCATGGCGCCTGTTGCTTCGCCCTTTGATTTACCAGTGAGTTCAATTTCGATATCCAATGTTGTTTTTTCATTCTTGTTAAGAGCATGAAAAGAAACATGGTTTACCGTGTGAGAAATTGTATCTTTCTGAATTTCTTCTAAGCCCACCATGTAGGTTCCCACATTTTCAATCTTAAGATTGATGATGTGAGCATGAGCTTTTAAACACTCTTTCATGTCCTTCAGAGGAATTTGGATGTTGTGATTCATGCCTTTAGCATATACACATCCAGGCACCCAACCTTCTTTGATTAATTGACGGGCCTTAGAACCTTCGTTGCGCTTTTTTGCATTTAATGTCATTTCCATAAAAGATCTCCTCCTCAAACTTGCATATAACTGATCGGCGCAATCAAGAATTCCATTAACCTTTTCTGTCGGGTAATGATAAAAAGTCGTCTTTTCGGCACCTTATACTTTTTTCATGGTGCCAAATGGCCACTTCTTGGGGTCTTTATGGTCCCAGCTTAAAAACCTAACTGCTCAAAATCTCGAAATTAAATTTCGGCATGAAAACTGCACAAAGCGATTCCATCGTGAAGAGTTTCCTTGGAGGGATCATTATGAAGCGTAACCTAGCTGTCTTTTTCTTTTTGCTTTTAACTCTAGCTGCATTCAAACAAAATGCATTCGCAGCAGAGATCAAGCTTGTACTGATGACCAATCAAGAGGACAAAGACATCACTCATTTCGTTCTTAAAACTGATGATGCCACTCACGATGCCATTGCTTTTATCAAACGTACTTTTGATAGCAAGGGCAAAAAAATCAATGAAGAAACATATAAAGGCGAGCAAGTTGAAGACGGGCTCGTGATGGAAAATAGAAAAGATCGCGACATCGTCATTTTGAGAAGCTCAAACTTTGCACCTCATAATGGTGGCGACATTGAAATTGACACTCTCTACAGTGGAGTAAGCGACAAAAGAAAATCTTACCAATTTGAACTTCAACGTGTTGGCGACGATTGGAAATTAATCTACAAAGATAAGAAAGTTTCCTCAGTACACTTGATTTCGAATAAGGCTTTTTTAATAGGCACGATCGGGATTAAAGATATTGTCGTAAAATAGTTTCCCTCAAGCTTTGTCAAAGAAAGGCCGCTTATTAAGCGGCTTTTTTTATGAGTTGCTTTGAGAATTTATTCCAATCTGTAATCGTTTGTACTATTGATTGAAGTTTTTCAACATTCTCGAACTGTTGATAGTTCATAAAGAGAAAATGCTGATCTTGGCTGCCGCCAAATGATGGGTGGCTAATATTGAAATTGACTCTACCCTGAAAGCAATCATAAGATCCTAATTTATTATTCCCTAGAACTGTCCATCTCTTGCCTCTCATGAGCTTCTCAAACAAATGAGACCCATCTACTTTTAACAGAATGCCTTTTTGAGAGATTTGATGAATCGAAAGTTCATAAGAATTGATATCGTAATCTTCTTGTTGAACCTGAACTTTCATATTGGTCGACAAACGGCAGTCCCTTTCTTGGGCCTGACCATTGATGAGCTTTAGCAAAAAAAAGTTTTTGAGTATTTCGCGATCCAACCATCGAAGAGATCTCAGCTCTATAAATGGACCTGCTTCTGACATAAAGGAAACCATGGTCTTCTCACTCCCTTGCATCCATGTCGTGCGGATACGGGGATCGAGATAGAATTGATAAAGATCGTAAAGATTACATTTTATGAAATCGCGGTTGCGGGCCAACCAAATAGTGGTTTGCTTTAGGCATTCTAATTTTTCTTCAAGTTCTTGGTAAGCGATTCTTCCTTGAGGTGTTTTAACCCAATCACGGACCCACACTCTTCCTTCAGGAGAATTGGCCCAATGAATTCCCAATTGATTTTGATCCTCAAACCAAAAGGTCTCGTCGATTTGACCATTTCCTAAAAAACCTTCGTACCAATCCTCGACCCATTTCTTGGTTTGCCCAGACATTTTTTGTCCTTTAAATGAATTTTCGAGAGACTAACAAATTTAATTAATTAAATGGAAAATAAATTTGTTAGATTAAATATATCAGAGATTTAAGGCTCAATTGTCTGGGAGAGCTTTTTACCGCGTAGGAAAAATTGTCCCTAAAAGTGCCCATTTTCCTTGCCTACTTACTTTATAACTGCTTGTAGGTGCGTGATACTTTTTTATGGGCTCATGCAACAGCTGCAAGCGCCCATAAAAAAGTATCACGCACTATTATGCAGTTTCTTTGTTGTGTTCATCCATTTTCATTTTGGACCACATCATTCCAATGGCGAGAACAACAATAGCAATGTATTTAAAATATTTCTTCATAAGCAATTCTAACATAAACTAGTGCCTATGACTTTATTGACGACAGCACGAGCGAAATTGAGACGCTTTACACAGACTGATCTTGGCCCTTTAACTGAAATGATGACTAATCCAAGAGTCATGCAATATACCGGATTTAAGACTCCTCAACCGATTGAGAAGATTCAAGAAAGTTTATCAAAATGGATGAATCCGGCCGATCCTCAATTGGGAGTTTGGGCATCCACCTTACTGGACACGAATGAAGTCTTTGGTTGGTTTATGCTCATGCCTACAATTGAAGGAGAATCTCCTGAACTGGGATTTATGCTAAATGAAAAATTCTGGAATAAAGGACTTGCATCTGAGATTGCAATCGCACTGCTTGATTATGGTTTTATTCAACTTCACTTAAAGCGCATTATAGCGAGGGCCAATCCAGAGAACTTGCCTTCCATTAGTATTCTAAAGAAGCTGGGAATGAGTCCTTTTAAAAATCAACGAGAAAGCTCTGATATCATTTTCTTTGAGTCTTTAAGAGATTGAAGTTCGCTCACTTTAAGATGACTGTATTTTCCGCTCTCCAAAGTTTTTTTGATTTCGCGCTTTCTTCTTTTATAAGTTTTAATCACCCACCACAAAATAGAATCGCGGGTGAGAAATGCCTTGCTCAAGGTCTCAGTATTTCCATTGCAAATGAGTTGACCTGTCAGGCTTCTCTTAAAAGTTCGCTTGAGTGCGCGAGACATGATGACCGGAAAAGAATAATTGAGCCATATCAAATGAGTAGCATGAGTCCAGATATGATCGCGGACCTTGGAGTAGTTGCCTGAGATAATCCACTTTTCTTGACTAGTCACTGCTTGAACTTTTTTTGAGAATTCTTCAAACGGCGTCTCAATCCAACCTGGATTCCAGTGGAGATCATCGAGATCAGTGTAGGGATGATCAAGCTCTTGAGCTAGCTGACGACCTAAAGTCGTTTTTCCTGCGCAAGAAGTTCCGACAATAACGATTCTCATACAAGCTCCAAAGTTTCGTTTATAATAGGTAAATGCGACAAAGTGCTTATTCACTCATTTTGAAAGACCATCTTCATTTTAAACTCACACCGATATCAATTCGTGAGTTGCTCTTTATTCAAGATGCACCTTGTGAAATTTTAGGAATTGAAAATGGTTTATTTAAACCTATTCTGCATAAAAATAGTTTCATTAACAAGCAGATCATAAAGGATCTCATTGAAAAAGGTCAGATTCACCTTTTTGTTGCCCATCAAGACCGACGTCGAATGATTGAATATATTCAAAATTCTATGACTCAAGTGACCCGCACTCTTTCTCAAGGTCAGCCTCTCGAGAAAGGTAAAACAATCCTCAATCTGATGACACTACATTTGGGGTTTCTGTATCGATGGCCGACCGATGATGATCTGCTCAAAACTCAACATCAAGTGGTTAAGAACTGTGCTTACTTTCTTCTATCACGACCAGAGATTCATGAAGCGCTTTATCACTCTTTTATTGCTCAGAAACATCATTATGTTTACGCACAACCTGTGATCTCTTCGCTTTTTCTATTAGGTTTTCTGAAATACTCACATCTCTATTCTGATAAAGAGATCGAAGATCTCTTTGTGACCAGTTATTTTAAAGATATTGGGATGGCGATTATTCCTGTTGAAAAATATGATCTCAATCGTTTGAATGATCGCGACAAAGAAATGATGGCGACACATCCTCAACATTCAGTGGAAATGCTTAGAGGTCGACTGCCTTTGAGTCCTAACCATCTTCAAATCATCGAGAATCATCACTCCTTTTCTCTCTTAAAAGACGATTTCTCGACAGAAATTATTGGCCCTAAAAACCAACAGGTCTTGGCGGGTTTTGAGACTATGATCGTGACTTTGATGGACATTATGGCGGCGATGCTTGCAGGTCGTCCCTTTAGAAAAGCTTCTAACCTCTTTGAATCGCTCGATATGGTCAAGATGTTGATCGGAAACCAATATCAGCAAGAATTTCGAATGGTGGTTTCTTACTTTAAACTTTTGTTCCAATCAAAAAATTGAAAAGGCGAGTAATCTAGTCTAACTTACCGAAATTTTTAAAAAAAACTTTTCATTTCGTTTTTCCATTGAAACAATGAAAGTGGATTTCTGACAACGAGGTCAGATGTTCAAGGGGATACTCATCAACTGACTATGTTTCTAAGGAGGGAACCATGGCCTATCATCAAGATATTAGTCCGCTCACCGGCATCATTGAAGAAGATAAGGTAATCATCGACTTTGGCGAACACGAAGGGAAATCAGTGTTGGAAGTGGCCGATACTTTGCCAGAGTTTTACACCAATCTTGTAGAGAAAAAGAATTTAGGACTGTGTATGATACGCCGTTCTCGCGACAAGATGTTCCGTCTTTATGTAAACCGCGCCGACTTTTAGATATTTGTGACCTAAATCCACTTGTTTTCATAATGCCCCGCACATGCGGGGCTTTTTGTTTAACCTAATCCTAACAAACGAAACAATCCATTTTTGCTATAAAAGCTCTATTAAGAATTAATCTTTATGAGGAGCTTTTATATGAAAAAGATCTTGGCCGTCGTGGTTTTAGGACTCGGCTTCAACGCTTTTGCTATGACTAAAATCAACGGAGCAGGGGCAACATTCCCTTATCCTATTTATTCAAAATGGTTCTCTGAATATAAGAACAAAAACAAAGAAATCGAAATCAATTATCAATCAATTGGTTCTGGCGGTGGTATCCGTCAAGTGCTTAAGCAAACTGTAGATTTTGGTGCCACCGATTCCCCAATGAATGAAAAAGACATGAGCGAAGCTCCTTATAAAATTAGTCACGTTCCAACAGTACTTGGTGCCGTTGTTCCTGTTTTTAATATTAAAGGTGTAAATGGACTTAAGCTAGATGGTGAAACATTAGCTCAAATCTTCATGGGAAAAATTACAAAGTGGAATCACCCTACTCTTCTCAAGATGAACCCAAAAGCAAAACTTCCTAACGAAGATATTCTTGTTGTAAGACGCGCTGATGGTTCAGGAACAACTTCAGTCTTTGCTGATTACCTCTCTACGATCAGTAAAGAGTGGGAATCTTCAATTGGTCGTGGAAAATCTCTTCAATGGCCTGTGGGAATTGGATCAAAAGGAAACGAAGGTGTCACTGCCACTGTAAAGCAAACTGAAGGCGCTATTGGTTACGTTGAACTTTCATACGCAATCACAAATAAACTTGCTATGGTTGCCATGAAAAACAAAGCAGGCGAATTTATCACTCCATCAGTTGAAAGTATTTCAAAAGCAGCTGAAGGAACAAACGATCCAACAGCAGAATACACAGCTTCAATTGTTGATTCATCAGCAAAAGGCGCCTTTCCAATCGCATCATTTACTTACCTTCTTCTTCCTGAGAAAAAGGAAGATATGAATAACAAAGAGATACGCAAATTTATTCAATGGGCTTTAACTGACGGCCAAAAGTTTGCGAAGGACCTTTACTACTCTCCATTACCTAAGACAGTAGCAAAGCAAGTCTTGGAGAAATTAAAATAATAGTGAAAAACGAAAGTACTCTCAAAAATACAATTAGCGGCAGCCTCTCTCAACGAGAGGCTTCCTTGTTTAATTGGGCTCCTCAAAAACAAGATCAATTTGTTTTTGCTAGCATGCGAGTTCTCTCTACCTTTGTTATTTTAATCCTTGTTGCATTAATGGTTATGCTGATTAAAACAGCCTGGCCAGTTCTCGCTGATCAAGGTGTAAAGTTTTTTACTCAATCGATTTGGAATCCCGTTGATGAAGAGTTCAGTGCTCTTCCCCTTATATATGGAACAATGATCACCACTTTTATTGCAGTGATTATCGCTGCTCCCATTTCAATCATGGTGGCGCTTTTTGTAAATGAAGTCTTGCCTCCGAAGTTGGCCAATTTAGTTGGGCTTTTTGTCGAAATGATTGCTGCGGTTCCTTCAATTGTTTTTGGCCTTTGGGGTATCTTTTATCTCGGCCCTTTTATTAAAAATACACTCGCTCCCTTTCTTAAAGAAACCTTAGGGTTTCTCCCTCTCTTTCAAGGACCAAGTTTTGGAATTGGGGTTCTCACCGCTTCTTTGATTTTAAGCGTAATGATTACTCCAACTATAACTTCCATTTGTCGCGAAGTTTTTAAAACAGTTCCGGCCATGCGAAAGGAAGGTGCTCTTGGATTAGGAGCAACTAAATTCGAAATGATGTTGCTCACTATCGTTCGTCCATCCTTCTCAGGAATTGTCGGCGCCATTGTTCTTGGGATGGGTCGGGCCCTCGGGGAAACGATGGCCGTCGCCATGGTAATTGGGAATCAACCTCAAATCAAAGCCTCTCTTTTTGCTCCTGCTGCTACAATGGCGAGTATTATCGCCAACGAATATGCCGAAGCCGATAGTGAAATGCATATCGCAGCTCTTTGTGGCGTAGGATTGGTTCTTTTTGTATTAACTCTTATCGTAAACCTTATCGCTCGCTCCATTGTTTGGAATTACAACAGGAGTTCAAAATGAGGGAGTGGCATTTAAAATATCGCAAAATAAAAAATCTACTCTTTCACTTCACATTATTTCTTGCCGCCTGTGCGGTGATCATTCCCCTATTCATGGTCATCCAATACGTCATGATCAAAGGTTTCAATTCTCTCAATTGGGATTTTTTCACTCATACTCCTAAGCCCGTTGGTGAAGTTGGCGGCGGAATGAAGCATGCTATTATTGGAACATTCATCATCGTAGGAATTGCAGGAAGTTTTGCCATTCCCTTGGGAATTATTTGTGGAGCCTATTTATCAGAATATGGTCGAGGAAAGATCGCAGCACTGCTCCGACTCTCAACAGACGTTCTGACCGGTATTCCCTCCATCGTCATTGGTATTTTTGCTTACCTTTTGGTTGTAGTTCCGCTTAAACAATTCTCCACTTTGGCCGGAGCCTTAGCTCTCTCCATTATTATTTTGCCGGTGGTCATACGATCAACCGAAGAAATCTTAAAATTAGTCCCTCGCCATATTCGTGAAGCAGGACTCGCCTTGGGCCTTCCTCGCTGGAAAATGATTTTCTTCATTGTCATTAAGGGTTCTCGTAGCGGATTAATAACAGGTGTGATTTTGGCCATCTCTCGCGCGGCAGGAGAGACTGCTCCTCTGTTATTCACATCCTTCGGAAACATGTATTATTCCACTTCTTTGACTAATCCTATTGCATCTCTCCCCGTCCAGATCTATACCTACGCCATATCACCTTTTGATGATTGGCAAAGACAAGCTTGGGCAGGAGCCTTGGTCTTGATTATTATTGTTTTGGGACTCAATCTCATTTCACGTTTAATCATGAACCGCCAACAATTAGGATTCGGGAGACGTAAATGACCGAAACTGACAATACAGTTTTAAAAGTAAATAATCTTAACGTTTGGTATGGAGATTTTCATGCCGTCAAGGGAATCTCCCTTGAATATCAACGAAACACCATCTCTGCCATAATCGGTCCTTCAGGTTGTGGTAAATCAACCTATCTTCGTTGTCTCAATCGTATACATGAAGAAACTCCAGGAGCTCGCGCTGAAGGTGAAATTCTCTTTCAAGGCGAAAACATTTTATCAAAAATGGTTGATCCTGTAAGAGTTCGTCGATCAATTGGAATGGTCTTTCAAAAGCCCAATCCTTTTCCTGGAATGAGCATTTTTGACAACGTCGTGGTCGGACTTAAGCTTCAAGGAATTAAAAAGAAAAATGTTTTAATGGAACATGCAGAAAAATGCCTTCAAAAAGCGGCCTTGTGGGATGAAGTCAAAGACAAGTTGAATCGCCCGGGAATGTCTCTCTCTGGTGGACAGCAACAAAGACTTTGTATTGCTCGATCGTTAGCAGTGAGTCCTCCCATTCTTTTAATGGACGAACCAACATCGGCACTTGACCCCATCGCTACCGCCAAAATTGAAGAACTCATGAGCGAACTAAAAAAAGAAGTCACCGTTATTATCGTGACCCACAACATGCAGCAAGCCGCTCGCATTGCAGATAACACAAGTTTCTTTGTCTTGGGTGACTTAATTGAACATGGGTTAAGCGAAGACATCTTTACAAATCCTAAAAATAAAAAAACTGAAGATTATATCAGTGGAAAATTTGGATAAACATTATGAATATTACGTCTCAACAACTTATCGATGAAATCCTCGAAATGTCCTCTTTGGTTGAAGCCATTCTTGAGAAATGTATGGACATGAAAGTTCATAGAGATCAGTTAGAAGAACTTGAAAATAAAGTTAATCAATTTCATATTAAAATTGATGATGACAGCTTCAAATACATCGCGCTCAAACAACCTCATGCACGAGATCTCCGTATTGCATTATCTATGATGAAGATGAATGCTCAACTTGAGCGAGTAGCTGATGAGTCCTATAATTTGCGTCGCTATTTCAAAGATTTGGAAATTTTGCCTTCTAGTATTAAGTCTCTACACGATCAAGTTCGAAAAATGATCAGAGGGGCGATAGATGCACTCGTTACGAACAATACCTATTTGGCCACGGAAGTCATTAAAAGTGATAGACATGCTAACGAGCTTAATCGCGAGATTATGAAAGATTATGTTGAGAAAATGAAGAATAATGAAATATCTTTTGACGAAGGTCTATCAGGAATTAGAGTCGCAAAAAACCTTGAACGCATTGGAGACCTTTCTACAAATTTTGCTGAAGATGTTATCTTCATTGTTTCGGGTTCAGATATTCGTCACCAAAGTCATTTGAAAGATAAATCATAAACGGAGAACTTATGTCGAAAAAGATTTTTTTAGTAGAAGACGAGTTAGATATTGCAGAAATGATGAAGCTTCAACTTGAAAGTCAGGGACATCAAGTGACCCTCGTCAATGACGGAGCTCAGGCATTAGATAGAATTCAAAAAATGACTGAGCAAGATATCTCAGACCTTTTTATTCTCGATCGAATGCTCCCTCAAACCTCAGGCCTCGAAATCTGCAAGTTTCTTCGAATGTACGCTAGAACAAAAAGCTCTCCAATACTCATGGTGACCGCCATGACAAAGCCTGAACAAATTGTTGAAGGGCTTGATGCCGGTGCAGATGATTACATTACAAAACCTTTCGACATGAATATTTTTCTCGCCCGTGTTCGCTCTCTCGTGAGAAGAGCAGAGCACATAAAAGCAACTCCTACTTCACAAAGCTCGGCAGTCTTTAATGTCAATCAACTCAAGATTGATACTGATCAATGTAAAGCTTGGATTGAAGGTACTGAACTTGAGCTCACGCTTTCTGAGTACAAGTTGCTTGTCGCTTTCCTTCAACAACCGGGCAAAGTCTTAACAAGAAACCAATTAGTTGAATTTATTCAAGATGGCCCTGTCCATGTAACAGACAGAACCATTGATACACACGTTTTTGGGCTACGCAAAAAGCTTGGGGAATATTCTAAATTGATAGAGACTATTCGTGGCGTGGGTTATAGAGTCTCTCCTCATGGCAACAACAACTAGCCCTAGCGCATTTCGTTTATTTATCGATTCTCTTCCGTGGCGTTTTTTTCGCAAACTCGCCATGGTGCAAATTATTGTTATTAGTTTTGTCATTATCATTACTTCATTTTGGGCCCGCTATTTACTCAAATCAAATCTTACCAATCAAGCCTTTGAGCAAATGGCTGATTCTCTCTCAATCATTAAAGAATCCTTTGACACTCAAGGAGTTGAACCACTTACTTGGTGTAAATCATTAAGAATTAATTGGAAAACTCGATATACCCTTATAACAGATGAAGGCAAAGTTCTTTGCGATAATTTTAACGATCCAACGCGTATGGATAACCATTCTGATCGTCCAGAGATTATCGATGCCTTAAATAATGGAACCGGTTATTCACAAAGGTACTCAAAAACAATTCAGAAAGATCTTCTTTATGGAGCCATTTTAGTAACTCCCAAAAAAAGTCCAGAAGCAAAATACATTGTCAGGCAGGCGATTCCTTTAGAGAAACTCCAAACCATTCTCAATTCAATGGATCGCTCTCTTTGGCTATTTCTGCTACCCATTCTCATTTTAACTTCCCTTATATCCCTTTGGGGTTCACTCCAAGTTTCTTTTCCTCTTCGCTCGCTTTTACGCAAAGTCGATAAAATGAAACAACTGAGTGAGTCTGATGAGAACTCCTACTTACTTGATCCAAGTGATGAATGGGATATTGTTGAGAAAACCCTAGATCGCGCCCATGGCAATATCGAGAAATTTATTAATGAACTCAATCTCGAGAATGAGAAGATCAGTACGCTTCTTGAATCCATTTCAGATTCGATTATCGCCACTGATAAAAATGATCATATTCTTTTTATTAATAATCACTTTCGCAAAAATTTTTTAGATAAAGAAATCAAGAAACAAGATCTAACTCACTTAACACTCCATGAAATCATTCGCCACTATGATGTTCAACAGCTTTTCAAGCAAGTCTTAATTGACAAAGTTCCTTTAAAAAAGCGCAACATTGAACTTCCTATCAAAGGTGGAAAAAGAAATGCCTTTTTCACTTTGAAAATATCTCCTATGAACGATTCAAAAGGCGAAATTTTTGGTGCCGTCGCAGTTTTTGCTGATGTAACGGAACAAAAACTGGCAGAACAAATGAGAGAAGATTTTGTCGCCAACGTCTCTCATGAAGTAAGAACTCCGCTAACGGCCATGAAAGGTTATTCTCAAATGCTCAAAGGAATAATCAAAGAAGGTCAGGCCCTCGATTTTTTAAATAAAATTGAACACAACTCTGATCGTTTAACCGCACTCTTTCAAGATATTCTACAGTTATCAGTCATTGAGTCTACTGCCAGGGCCAAAAAAGAAGCGGTTCAAGTTGAGGATATAACTCAAACTGTCCTCTCTAACCTCAAGCAAGTTTATAGTGAAAAAAATATTGAAATCAAATGCCAATTTAATATTCAAACCATTTGGTGTAATTCTCCTATGATGGAACAAGTTCTCACCAACTTAGTTGAGAATGCTATCAAGTACACAGGTTCAGGAAGTAAGGTCACAATTCAATGGCGTCGTGGAAAATCTCTGGTTTATGATATTCTCGAGGTTATTGATAATGGCCCAGGTATACCCAGTGAGCACTTGCCTAGATTATTTGAACGTTTCTATCGTGTAGAGTCTTCTCGCTCAAGAGATCAAGGTGGTACAGGATTGGGGCTTGCAATTGTTAAACATATTGTTCAAATTCACGATGGTAAAATTGAAGTACAATCTCTGATAGGAGCTGGAACTACATTCAAAATTAAAATTCCGGCCTATAATCCTTAGAGCAATTTCTCGATATTTTTTGACTCCACATTAGCCTGCGCTAACCAGGCAGTAGTGGAATCTTCCTTGAGTTTAGCAATGAGTAAATTAGCAGTTGAAGAAGCATATTCAGTATCGCGAATTTTTGATTCACTAGCTGACTCATTTTCGTGTGAAATTTGAATTCCAGTAGAAACAGTTTCAACTCTTTTTTGCATAGAACCCAAAACAGCTCTGGCCTTTGAGATTTCTGAGATCATTGAGTCTATCGGATACATGACTTTATGAGATTCACCTTTGGTGGCTATCGAACCATTACCGAGACCCACATTATCAGCACTCTTTAATACTTTTTTCATGTCATAGGTAATACGATCAGCGCTTTTATCATTATTAATTCCCACTTGAAAATCGTGATTTCCACCAAGCTCATCAAATAAATTTTTACCATTAAATTTAGCCGAACCGACAATTCGCTTAATTTCAATTTTCAAGTTTTGAAACTCGAGATTGGCCATCATTCGCTCACTGTCTCCCATCGTATCGTTGGCCGATTGAAGTGCAAGTTCTTTCAGTCGTGCGCCCATCTCATGAACTGAGCTTAAAACCCCCTCACCCACTTGAATCATGGAAACAGAATCATTAGCATTGCGATTGGCTTGTTGCATACTTCGAAGACGAGATCGCAATTTAGAAGATATAGCTAAGCCTGCCGGATCGTAGGCCGCTTGAGAAATGCGATCACCTGTTGCCAGGCGAACACTCTCTCGTTCTGCATCCGATGAGTTGTTATTCAATATCCGCTGCGCAGACATTGAAGTAACACTTGTTAACTTCATCTTCTTCCTTGAAAAGCGATCTCCCCAAAACAACCGTGTTTTGGACGCACTTTAACAATCCATTATCGGCAAAAACGAGCTGGATATTAACAATTCCCGACCAGTTCAATAGGAGAACGACATTTACCTCATTAAACTATCAAAAACCTGTCTGATTTGGGATAATATTGTGAACTTTTAAGGAAAGAACGCCATGTCGATTAAAAAGAAACTACTGGAACAGCTTATTGAGAGAGTCAAAGAAGAAACAGCTTTGGCCGAAGAAGCCGCTCTTCATGCTCAAAGCTACAAGCAAGATGAGAGTATGAAACAGGAAGGCAAATACGATACCAGAAGTGTCGAGGCTGGATATTTGGCGGGAGCTCAAGTCAGAAGAGTTGAAGAATTAAAACTTGAACTCCAAATGTTGGAAGAAATTCCCATTCACGATTTTGATGATGATGACGACATCGCCATAGGTGCTCTGGTTTCGATTAAATTTAAAAATCAAGTTCGCGACTACTTTGTTTCTTCAACCGCTGGAGGGACTATCGTCAATGTTGACGGCAACTCCATTTTGGTTATAAGCGTGTTCTCACCTATTGGCCAAGCCGTGATTGGATTAAACAAAGGCAATGAATTTGAAGTTGAAACGCCTCAAGAAACTCGAGTTTACGAAATCGTAGCCGTTCAATGAAAATGCTCAAACTCATTCGCGACTACCCCATGCTTTTTTTCAGCTTTATGGGAGTTGCCTTCTTCTCAGGGATTGGACAAACTTTTTTCCTCTCGATCTATAATGCCGATCTCATGCAAAAAATCAGTCTTACGCGCACTCAACTCTCCTCACTCTACGCCTGTGCAACTCTCGTCGGTTCATTTAATTTAACTTATCTTGGCATCATGGTCGATCGTTGGAGTGGACAACGTTATTTATTAACATTAACCTTTGCAGTTTCAACTGGACTCCTTCTTCTCTCCTATGCGCCCAATGCCTTCATGCTTTTTTTCGCCTATCTTATTTTACGCGCTTTCGGACAAATGGGATTTGGACTCTTTGCGACGACATCAGTTTCTCGTCTCTTTTATGAGCGACGCGGAAAGGCCATTTCAGTCTTAGGAATCGGACGTTCACTGGCCGAAGGAGTTCTCCCCAATTTAGGAGCCATCCTTGCTGTGAGCTTAGGCGCCTTTGTCAGTATGAAAATTATTTCCGCAACTGTCGTCCTTTTTTTTATTCCTTTTATTTTTTTGATCCTTCCTAAAATTCCTAAACATGTTGAATCTCCACCAACAACGACATCCACAAAAGTTGAATTAAAATGGAGTTGGGCCAAAACTTTCAAGACCAACAAGAAATCAATCTTACTGATGATCTCACTGGCGTTTATTCCCTTCTCCGTTACCGCCCTTTTTTTTCAACAAGCGACTTTATCAGAGGACAGAGGATGGACTCTGGTTCAGTTGGCCCGCGGTTTTTGGTTTTATTCGGCCTGCTTGATTGTCGGCAATTTTACTTGGGGGCCACTCGTCGATCGCTTTCGCGCTATCAACCTCTACCCCTTTGTTATGTTGCCTTTATTAATGGGCTTGACCGCTTTGATCACGATTAAAGAGCTCCATGGCTATTTCATTTACATGATGTTTTTGGGACTCTCTGTTTCTCTCTCTGGAATGCTCAGACACACCCTCTACGCCGAACTCTTTGGGGTACTTCAGTTAGGAAGAATCAAGGGCATGGATGGAAACATTCTGATCATTGGAACTTCACTAGGTCCACTTCTCTCTGGCCTCGCCCTCGACTATGGCTTTCATTTACAGGCTTTACTGCTAAGTTTGGCCATTTTTAGTTTGGTAAATTTTGCACTAATTCTCCTGATTCAACGAAACTTCAAAAAAGCATAGTTTTCTCAAGCACTTAGCTACTGTTACCTTTTTACATTTCAACCATTTAGAGCTTGATTGGTGCTAAAAATGCTCACGAACGAAACGACCTGCGAAGGAATTTCTTTTAATGAAGAAGATGGTTTTATTAACGACTTTATTCTTGATGTGTGTTGCAGCTTTTGCTCAAGATAGCGATGTCCGCCACGAATGTGTGCAAAAAATCGCTGAGTTCTATGGGGTAGAACTCAATGGCAAAAAAGTACTTGATGGCATGAACGGGGACAAAAAATGCCAACTGACAATCGAGTACACGCGCAGCACGTCGGGCATCAACAATGAAGAAGTTAATTCGGCCATCTTGTTCCTTAATCGCGAATCTGGTTATCAACCAGGTCAATTGATGAAGAGCATCTGGGTAATGCTTAACGACAATGACGAACTCTCA
>Ga0100403_1002386_pt1 | contig 15169 bp, 13 predicted proteins | sample CryGeymet201501t_FD_83663 | JGI IMG/M metagenome (GOLD analysis project Ga0100403, IMG submission 83663) | Groundwater microbial communities from Crystal Geyser aquifers in Utah, USA - Crystal Geyser metaG 2015-01t | ecosystem: Environmental > Aquatic > Deep subsurface > Groundwater | place...
AAGACTATCTGTTATTTCATTAATATTTACAAGAATATATTCGAAGTTAAATGTCATTTATGACATATCCCCTCATATTTATCAAATGCTTACGATAAACTACTCTAAGGTTAAACGAATCTATCAAAAGGTATCATTTGTTCTAAATATTAGAAATATTGTAGTAAGTTCTCTAAGTGCAATTAATTCATTAATAAAATATATTACATTAAAGATTGCTACCTTATATTCTATGCCTGGATTCATTACATTAATATTTACAACTACTTATTCATTAGTTGAAAGAATTGGAAAGGCATTTGCTTTTAGATATTTAAATATAGCTTCAATTAAGAAGGTATTGAGTTTTCTTAATAGCCTCACAGGAAGAATATATTCAAAGATAAGAGTAACATGGAGTACTGGAAGATTTCTTTCTATAATAATTGGGATACAACATTCTCTTATTAATTTCAGATTGAAACATCTTTCTATAAATTGGAATATCAGAGAGAAAATCTATAAAGTTATTAATATCATGTATTCTCTCGCAGGCAAGATTTCTCAAGTGTTAAGAATGGGATGGGACGTTGGATTAACAAGCATAGAATCTATTCTCAACATTGGATATGGAATAATAGAAGTTGTAATAGTAGCTATTTATAAACTACAGGCTTTATCTACGACTATGAGATTTAAATTAGCAACATTAAAATACAAAATTAAGAAGTATATTAAGAGAAGGGAAATGTAAGATGGTTGATTATAATTGGGAAGCAACAATCATAGAAGATGACTACGGGAAACACTTAGAATTTGTTCTATACGATGAAGATGATGAGCTATATAATTATTCTCCATACTCTTCGATAGTGTGCTACTTTAAGAAGTATCAAGCAACTACGTGTAAAATAATAGGAGCATGCTCAAGTGTTGGGTTAGGTACTATTAGATATCAGTTACAATCTACTGATACTGATGTTGTAGGAGATTACTATGGAGAATTAAAAGTATATTCTCCAGGTGCTATTACCACATGGAGTAACATTCATTTAGTAATTAAAGAAGGGGTGAAAGATTAAAATGCCTATACACATATCGTTCCGTAGTTTAATGAAAGGAATGGCAACACAGTATAAAGGAATAGGAGAAACTAAATGTAGGAAGTTTACAGATGGTTCTCAAATATGTGCTTCTGAGAAAGCATGGCAAGTATTCTATTCTTATTTAAACAGTAAAGGATGGAATGACGAAAAGCCAATGCCTAAAAGTTTAAATGAACTCTGTTCCGATATGATAATCTACGGAAGTTAAGAACATGTCTGAGACCCAAGAGTTAATTGATTCTAGTGATGTTGAACCTATCATACCTAAGGTATTTGCTACTTTAATAAAGAAGAAGAATAAGACTTTAGAAGACTTCACTATTTTACATGCTTTCTTTCACAGTAAGAAAATGTATGATATGCATAACGATATTGTTAAAGAGCTAGAGTCAATAGGGTATCCTCATGTACACATAGATGAGTGTGATTCATATTATAATCTAATTAAGAACTGGAAAACTTATAATCCTAAGAATGTTCCAGATAAAGTTCTTCTCGATGATAATAGAATTATCCATGCCTGGATGGCTACTGTGTGTAGGAAAGGAAAGAGATTCACTACTCCTCAATTTGAGAAATATACTCTAGAAGAACAAAAGAAGATTATTAGAGGACTGAGAGATAAGATTAAAACTGAGATGAAAAGAAGAGGATGGAAACCTAAGAGTGAATTGAAGTGGGAACTTCCTAAAGATATGGAAATAAGTGATATAGATATAGAATATGTTATTGGTCTAACAGATAAAGAACTTATAGAAGTATGGAAGTTTCTAGTTAATCAACCTTATGAAGAAGATGTTTACAATAGTGGGATCTTTGTTGGATGTGAACTTTACAAGAGAGGATTATGGGATGAGAATAAAGGGGATTCTAAGTTAGCTAAAGAAGTAGAGTCTGAAGTACAGGAATATGGTAAAGCAGGAGAGCCTTTAACAGAACCAGAAGGAGATTATATAAAATTAGAAGATGTAGTTAATAGTCTTCCTACTGCTTTAATGGTGGAAGGAGAACCTTGGGCTGTGTATATCGGAGGAAGAATAGTAAATGAAAGAAAAATACCTAAAAGCCATGATATAGATTTAATTGTGAAACAAAGACCTGACCCCAGAGTTATATTAGCTTTTAAGAATTTACAGCCTAAATGGATATCTGAAAGGTTACATGTTATATTTGATCCTGAAGGACCTATGGTGGGTAATAATATTCCAGCATATAAATATGGTTTCTTTAAAACTTCTAAAGAGGAACAATCTAAAGGATATGGTCCTTTTAGAGAATTAGTTAGGGAAATCAAACCCTTCCAGAAGTTTAGAGCATTAAAAACTAAATCAGGATGGGAGAAGTATGAATTCTGGAAGTATGATAATTATTATGATACATGGGTATCAAAATACTTAGATCGAGGAATAATACAGGATGTTAAAGAAGATGGAAGACGGTTCTCAATTTACAAGTTGGGAAAGAAAATACAGATAATAACTGAAGATGAACAAAGAGATAGAAGTGAAGTTTTACCAAATGTAGTTAAAGAGATACTTACTATAAATCATGACTTTATCCTAGACACAGAAGCTGTGTGTTATGATTGTAAAGCAAAGACTGTTAAAAGTGCTACGATGAAAAGAGATAGTTGTGAGAATATTGCCAGGGAGGATTCAGCATTTTTAACTACAGGAAAAGTATCTCCTGATCAGGAATCCTCTGTAGTTTTCCATGCTCATGATTGCCTGTTCTTTGATGGTAAATCACTAAATAACTTAGGGTATCAGGATAGAAGAGAATACATTAAGAAATTAATTACTGAGAACATGAGGTTCCTAAGTGTAATAAGAAGCTCTCCAGTATTGGGAGTTCCTTCTCAAATTAAGAAATGGGCAGAGAAGTTAAGGAAGATGAAAGGTTCAGAAGGAATAATGGCTAAGGTAGCAGATAGTAAGTATCCTATTACAACAGCTGCTCAGAATAGAACAAAGGAGTGGAGTAAGCTTAAGTCCTTAAAATCTATAAGCGTAATGGTATGGGAAAGAATATCTAAAGTAAAAAAGACAGGAGAGAAGATGGATCAGTACATGTATGATTGTGTGTATAAAGTTCCATGTGGTACTAAAGAAATAGAGGGTATCTTGAAACATCAAGGTAAATGTTATGCTCTCATAGGAAGGACCTATGGAACTTCAGAGAAGAATGTTAAAGGAGATATTATAGAAGTTCTAGTAGGTAGGATAAGAAAGTATAAAGGAAAATATACATGGATGTTCCCTAAATATAAAGAAAAGAGAAAAGAGAAGAAGGAACCAGATACTTTAGATATAGTAAAGAAATTAGCAGAAGTAGGACCAGGGATGATCGAACGATTATCAGAACCATTTCTTATTAGATTAAAGATGTGTCCATATCACCAAGAAGATTGGTGTCCTCTTAAGAAGATATTTACTGTTCCTCGAATACATGAAATGTCAGTAACTAAGGAATATTTGAAGTATCCAGTAATATGTAAGTTAGCTAATATCTATAAGTGCTACTACATCAAAGCATATTATTACGGTGAAGAATCAATTGAGAGGGAGAAATAATGAAGATATTTGAGTATATGATAGATTATACTAAGCTTCCTGAGGAAATGCAGAGAACACTTTCTGAGAAATATTTAGAGTATCCTCCTAAAAATAAAGAAGTAACAGGGGTACTACAAAAGCATTGCCTGGGGGATAGCTGCCATTTCGATTTTAGATTTCCAGTAAATAATCATCTCAATGGATGGGCAATTGTAGGATTCAGTAAGGATAATCCTCCTACGATAGACAAGTTAGAACCTACAAAAGGTTTTAGGGCAGAGCCAAAATGCAAGTATGGAGAATGTAATGAATGGAAATTCGATATCTGGGAGAAAGAAGGAACATGGTATTATAAAGAGAAACTTGAGAAAGAGCTTTCTGAAATGCCTGAAAATCTAGCTCGTCAACCATTAGTCTGGCTCTTCAAAGACAAGGGAATAGGAGAAACATTCTACTTTAAGCCCAAAGAGGTTGGAGCGGGCATAGAAGCTGCTGGGTCTATGACAGTATTGGCTAGACCAAAGATTATATTAGGTTCACAAAAAGACTTTTTCCATGAGTACTTCTGGAAAGACTTTGGTCAATTTAAAGATTGGACGAGAATAGTTATTAGACGTATAAAAGGTAAGAAGCTTACACCAGAAACTAAAGTTAAGGGAAAGCAGGAAGTATTATATTGGAAGTTTATGGTCACTAAAACAGAAGAGCCATATGCAATAAGTTCTAGAGCAGTAGGGAAAGGTTGGAGACCTCCAGAAAACATCATTCCATTTCCTATTGAATGGACCAAGAAGAAGTTTCCTGAAGCATATAATAAATGGATAGAGTATATGAAAGGAGAATCGTCAGGAACGAAGCATGCTTCCTTTTCGCTTAAGAAAGAATACATGAAGGAAAGTCCTGAAAAGTTGAATAATATAAGATTTACGTTATCCCTTGTTTCCTGGATGGGCGCTAAACATATCAGGTTGCAACCTAGATTTAGATGGTATTTATTCTTAGACGATAAAGAATCGGATAGTGTAAGAACATTTAGAATAGATGGTAGTCCAATAGGTTCTGATACTATTGGAGCAGTAGAGATGGAGAGAAGCAATAGGAAATGGTTATCCTATGAAGGTTCAATAGAGGCTGGTTCTAGATGGATAGAAACTAAAAGACTCGAAGGACACATGAGTATACTGGATAAGGGAATTGTAAGCCTTAAGAAAACAGAGGAAGATGGAAGAGAACTTCTTAGTTTAGAGTTTAAAGGAAAGAAGTTGAAAGGAAAATGGAAGATAGAGCAATATGAGAAAGGAACAGAGTATTACGGTATGGAGAAGTTATCTGAACTGAAGAAATGTAAATATGTATTTCATGAACATAAAATAGAAGGTAAAGAACCTCATTGGGATATCAGAATAGAAATAGAGAAGAATAAACTCTTAGAATTTAATTTATGGAAGAATATTGCTAAGTTAGATAAATCTAGAGCTTTACCTAAGATGTGTTATGACTCTTCATGGTTCATACATAAAGGACAGAAGCTTATGAAGAAAGTGGGAGAAAAGAAATCGTATATCTGGGTATTAGATTATGGAGATGTTAATATCTTAGAGGATACTCCTACTTTTAAATCATTTGAGTTTAGTAGTGCAGGAGTCTTGAAGGACAATAGACTGAATGGTTATTACATATTAAAGAAGGAAGATGGAATTTATTATTTTGAGAAATCTAGTTTACCAGGAGAAGAAAGAAAATCTAGTATAACACTCGAAGAAAAAGGAAGCATGCTTCCTTTTAGTATGGATACAGAAGAGAAAGAAGGTTGGGATTATTTCTATATTAAAGTACATGATATGAGGAAATATACTAGATGCACTAATGACGTTTCTAGATACTTAGATATAGAGATACCATCTGGAGTTACAATTTATATTTGTTTCTTCAATAGACCAGGGAAGATTCATGGTGCAGAAGTAGGACAGATAAAATTCACTAAGGATAAATGGACACATGACAAAGCTAAGGAATGGATAAAGAGTAAGAATCTTGATACATGGTCTGGAGAAATGCAACGAGGATAATAATATTTAAATAGAGAGGAATGTTATCTTAATAAAGAGGGATAAGTCATATGTCAATAGAAGATTCTCAAGGTATCTTAACCGAATTACTCGAGGAAAACAAGGTTATGAAAGAACAGCTTAGAAAGAAAATTACACAAGATGAAGTAGAATCTTTAACAGCATTATCTTTTATAGAATTAGAGGAAGGACTGAAGATAACTGGTATTCTTCTAGCAGAAGGACTACATAATGGAATTCATTATTCAGGTAAAGAAATAAAGAGGATGATAGACAACTTTAAGAATCAATTATCTAATATGGAATTAACGGTAGAACATGAACGAACCGAGGAATATGGAGATAAGAAAGTTGGGAAACATTTAAGTGTTGAATGGAATCCTACTCTCAAAGCTGGTATTTACTCTGCTAAAATTACTGATGAAGATGCTATAAAAGATGTTAAAGAAGGTAAATTTAGAGCTACAAGTTTAAGGCTTAGAGAGAAGAAGGTCACAATAGGAGATTTTACAGAAGCTAAAGACCTTAAACCTATAAATAATACTTTAACACAGTTTCCTGCATGTTCTAATTGTAGCTTGTTTCATATAGAAGACTTATCCCTCAACTATTATGGTATTATAAAAGAAGAAGGAGAAATAGAAATGAATAAAGAAAATAAGTCTATGCTTGTTCTAATAAGATATAATGGAGAAGAATCTCTAGAGCAGCTAATGGAAAAGAATGATGTAGTAGCTATTTACTTAGATAAAGATTTTATTCAGAAGTCACCTTGTGAAGAAATGCAAGAAGAAATTGAATGTCCTAAATGCCATAAGAAATTTGATAGTTACAAAGACTTTCTGAAACACTGGAATGAAGAGCATAAAGACGAGTATGGCAAGTATGGAGAGAAATCTTTAGAGTTAACTAGGGAAATAATGGAGGAACTTCTAGAGTCTATAGACTTAGCTAAGGAAGGAGATACTAAGATAATAAAGAATAAAAAGACTGGTAAATGGATATTAATGGTTCATACGGGAAAGAAGAAGTTAGCATGGAAGATAGTTGGTTCTTACGATAGTGAAAAGGAAGCAGAGAAAGCTAAAGAAGAATTATCTGCTTATACTGAATTCATTGGGAAATGTATGAAAGGTGGAAAGTCAATGAGCGAATGTGCTAAGGAATGGAAGAAAGGACATGAAGAGAAATCTGAAATGGCATCTAAGAAATATAGAATCAAGAAAGAAGAAGATGAATACTGTGTCTTTGAAGTAACTCCTACAGGAGAAGGATATGGAGAACAAAAGAAACTTAAATGCTTTAAAGAGAAAGAAGATGCTGAGAATTATATGAAAGACCAAATGTCTGAATTAACTATATTTGGAGACAGAGAAACTAAGAAAGTATATCAGATGAGGAGATTAACTAGAGGAGCAAGTACTTGGGAAGGTAGACCTTCACCATATGAAGTATATGATATTACTAAAGATGAAGAAGTGAAGAAGATAAAAACATTTGAAACTAGAGAGAAAGCATTAGAATGGATAGAAGCTAATTTAGCAAAGGAAATAAAATGTCCTGCTTGTGACGAAACATTTGACAGTTACAGTGACTTCTTAGTACATTGGGATAAAGAACACAAGGGTGAATATGGTAAATATGGTAAGACTGAAAAGTCAATGATAGAAAATGAAAAGATTAAGTGTCCTACCTGTGGAAAAGAGTTTGAGAACTATAAAGAATTTATTGAACACTGGAATAAAGAACATAAAGAAGAGTATGGTAAATACGGTAAATATAAAGAGAAGTCAGAGCTGACTTTAGAAGAGGAAGAAGAAATGAGAAGAAACAGATGTCCTTATTGTGGAGAGTTATATGAAAGTTTATCTAAACATTTTGTCCACTGTGAAGTGAGAAAGAATACTTTATCAGAACTATTCAAATGTAAATACTGTGACAAGACATTTAATGGTGAAGCTGAATTAATTTCACACTTAGAAAATTGTAGTGGATTTAAACTAAGACAAGAAGAACTTTCTGAAAAAGAAGAGGAAGAAGAAGTAAAGGAACCAAAAGAAGAGGAAGAGAAAGAAAAGGAAGTAGAAGAAGAGGAACCGAAAGAAAAGGAACCAGAGAAAGAAGAAATCAAAGAGGAAAAGATAGTTAAAGAACCTCCAGTTGAGAAGAAGAAACCAACTGAAAAAGAACTTTTAGAACATGTAAGAAAAGCAGAAGGAAACATATTAGATAAAGCTACAACCCTACTGTTAGAGAGGGAAAAGGAAAAATGGTAAGCACAGAAGAATTAATGCCTATTCTTAAGAAAATATTAGAGAATCAGGAGAAACTAACTCAGGAAATAGAAGAGTTAAGAAGCAAGAATGAAACTCTCACTACTAAACATAAACAAGCATTGCTTCATGCAATGTCACCTAAAGACAAAGCAGAATATGAGAAAGAAGAATTGTTATCTTCTTCTGTAATAGAGAAGTGTGTAGACTTAATAATACGAGATGCTAAAAGAAGTCCTAGATTCAGGTAATCTATATACTTAAATAGTCATTCTTTTTATATATCTCTAAAGATAAAGGAGAGATAAAAAAGTGTTAGATATAGAAGAACTGGCTGGAAGCATAGGAATTAGCGAAGTTGCAAGTGTCACTCCTAAAGTAATAGCAAGTGCTTTTGAAGAAATCATACACAAGAAATGTGTATGGGCACAATTATACAAAGTTAACAGAGATATCCTGGACAAACCTGGTAAAGAAGTAGTGTTTCCAGGAGCAATAGCTGCTGGAGGATTCACTATTGAAACTAACCAAGGAGACCTTGAGAAGAAAGACATTAGAGAAAAGGATGCTACAGTAGGATTAGAAAAGTATAATGCTTCAACCATTAAAACTTACAAGATAGCAGGGTACTTAGATGTTACTAGAGAAGCTATTAAATTTTCTATGAGAGATGTTATCAAAGATGAAATCTTTGAGACTGGATTACAATACAAGGACATGGTAGATGATGTTGCTTATAACCAACTAATGTTTGGTTCTAACGCTGCTGGATCGCAATCAGCCCTTGAAGTAGCTATAGAAACTGCTGTGGGATCACTAAGTAAGAATGTTATAGAAATAAATAGTATAGTACCATCTTCAGCTAAGAACAGTATTTCTGCTATAGACTATTGTGATGGAAGCATTTATCCTACAGGAACCACATTTGGTGTAGCTGCTACGATTTACTTTACTGAAGGAACCAAGCCTGGTCTATGTAGATCTGCTGCTAGAGGTAGTGGCAGTGTCACAACAGGAGTAACAGCATGGGGAATATTAGATGCTAAAGCTGCAATGATAGCACAAGGAAGAGATCCAGATGTAGTTGTAATGAGCTTCAATGATATACCAAATCTATTGTATGACACTAAAGTAAACTTCTTAGATGCATCTGCATACTCAACTAATGAACCATTAATGAATGCTGAAGTAGGAAAGCTATGGGGACTTAAAGTTATTACTGAATCTAGACATCTGCCTCAAGGATGTGCAGTTCTAGTTGATACTGACAGAATGGGATATGACGTGCACAAAGAAGAACTAAGATCATATAGAGATGACGTATATGAGAAAGATGCTGTATCATATTACTTCTATGCAGAAAGAGGATTCGGAGTTAAAGATACCTTGGCTTTATGTAAAGTCGTAGGTGGAACACCAGATTATCCAGCAACACATCCAGTAAGCTAGTTCTAAACTGAAACCGTAAAGGTCTTATTCCTTCTTTTAGGAATAAGATATAATTATTTTTATAATATTTCTCTAAGTCGAGAGGTAACTTTAATTAAAGAGGTATCATCATAATTATGAAGAGGAATAGGTTATGGCGAATCTAGCAAATCCGATGTCAGTAAGAAAATATACTGGATTAGACCCAGAAGACGTGACGAACGAGAATCTTAAGTTCTATATAGAACAAGCTAATACTGTAGTATTTGAAGATGTAGCTGTACAGGTTATTGATGAACATTTATCAGGAGATATAGATGGAAGTAATACGACATTTAGTACTCATCATAAATACATAGCTGATACAGACTTTGATTGTAGTAATTCATCAGTAGATGTAACAGTTTATAAATGGGGAACAGAGAATTTGTTAAGTACTAGAGAAGAATGTGTTGTTTCTTCTATTAATGGAGAAGAAGGTAAAATATACTTAAAGACTGCTCCAGCAGCTACATATGATGTTCTAACTGTAAACTATTATTATTATAAGAATAGACCAGTATGGCATACTCTAAAAAGAGCAGCTGACATATGGGCTGCATATGAATATATCTTATCAGAATACTTATTGATTCCAACTTCTTTAAGGCGTGGTGCTCTTTCATGGAGACATGTTAAGCCATATAAAGATTTGTATGAAAGATATTTAGATGCTATCAATAGATTCAATAAGCATTTAACTGCTAAAAAGAAGCATCCGCATCCAACAATGGGAGAAGACTACCTTGACGAGTATTAAGGATTATAGTTTCCAGATTAAAGTTCTTACAAGAAAGATAGGTAAAGCTGTTAAGATTAAGAAAGCTACCTTTCATAAAGATTCTGATAGAGGTACAGATTATATTACTTATGATGATACTATTACTACTAGAGCTTTAGTTACTAACGTTTCAGGATGGAAGGAAATAATATATCCATTTGGCAGAGCATATGAAGGAGATTATTTAATGTTATTTAATAAAACTGAGAACATAGACGCTAATGACAGAATATTATATGATGATAAAGAATTTAAGATTAATGAATATCATAATCGAGATGACTTTATAGAAACAATAGTGGAGCGTGTTTGATACGCCAGTAAGATTATCAGTAACTACTAGCGGATTTGATAAGGCTGTTAATATCTTAAATAATCTAAGAGATAATATTGATAGTGCTATAGGAGAAGGAATTACTTATTCAGGTTTTGAATTAAGAGACGCTTTGAACGCAAGAATAACTGAGCCTACTAGAATGGTAGAAGTTTATCCTATTTCTAATAAAGAAGTAGTCATAGGACCTTCTATATCGAGAATAGAAGAAATTATGGAAGTTCCAGAATGGCAGAAATACAAAGCAGCTAGAAGATGTATTTGGTGGGGATACAAAACATTTGTTGAGAAACAAGAGAGAGAACCACTTCCGTTAACAGGGTTAACAAGAGAGGAAATATCTAGAACTGTTAGAGTAATGGTTCCAGTTATTGAGGGTATTATGGTTACCTACATTAAGAAATTATTGAGGGAATAAATATGTCATATATTGATGTGTATGGTATCAAGAAAGATGTTACAGATATACTTAGAGACTACCTGTATCCAAGAGAAACATTAGGTACTTCTTTCTATAACGATAGCTTAAATGTTAAGTATGCACAGTCTTTCATTCCATTCTCTACTTCTATGAATAGCATATCAGTATATTGTAATACTATTGGTACTGGACTAGACAACATGACAATAAGTGTACAAGCAGATACTAATGATTCTCCTTCTGGAACAAGATTAAAATCAGTAGTATTTACACCATCAGAAATAACTGATGATGCTTGGGATACTAAGAAGTGTTCTTATTCTAATTTGATATCTAAAAATAAGTACTGGTTAGTATTTGAGAGTAATTATCAGAATAGTAACAAATACTACAGAGTCGGATGTGACTCAGTTAAAACTAATTATCAGGAAGGAATACCTAAAGATTGTACTATATCAACCTGGAATACTATTTCTTATGATATTAAATTTAACATAGATACTCCACACTGGATTTATCCTAAGTATCCTAGTGACACTATTCAGTTAGAAGACTTACCTAGAATAGCAGTAGATGTATTCAATAGAACCACATATGATCGATACTGTTCAGATTCAATAGTATTAGCAGACATAGAAGTTATGGTATTAATTTATACTCAATACCCAGATGAAGCAGATAAGATTCTAAGTTATGGAGAAAGAGGGTTGTTTAAACGAAGAGGACATTTCCCTCATGACGTGAGCTTATTAACACCATTAGTAATTTCTCCTACAGATAAAATTGGAGAGAACCTATATACAAAGAGTTCCACATACAAACTTAGAAAGAAGCTATCGTATATGAATCAAGTACCTCTTATTACATAGAAGATAGATATCTTTAATAACATAAATATTTATATTAGAAAGGGAATAAGATAATAAAGAGTTGAAATAAAATGGCAAGAATAGCAGGAATTAAATGTACTCTTCCTTTACATGGAACTATAGTTAATTATCTTACTGGATTTGAAGGAAACGAAGTACAGAATTTAATAGAAGACGAAGTTGCAGCAGGAAATAGATGGGACGTAAATATCACCACAGGAGCTAAAGAGTATACAGGAAGAATAGAAGCTGAGCTAGTATCTGGTTTACCATTTTATTCTGTATTAGGAAAAGTAACAGGAACTGTGGGACAAGAAATATGTACTATAACGCCTCAAGAGAGTATTCCTTTAGCAACTATTTCAGCATCGTCTGAAGCTGGTACTATAAGATTAAACGATTGTAAATGTGATAGATTAAGAGTAAATTGGGCTGCTGGAGAGTTCACATCATATGAAGCTGAATTTGTATGTGAGAATACGTTGGAACCAGAAGCAATAGGAGGAGCTTGTACTTGGACTTATCTTTCTCCTACAGGAGCATCAGTTGCAGTAGCTGTAGGTGGATCTACCTTAACAGAACTTCAATCTGGGAATTTAGAAATTGTTAACAACTTAGAAGCAAGATATGCTTGTGGTTTAGGAAAGAATCCACAAACAATAAGAGAGCAAAGATTAGAGGTTAGTGGAGCTCTTACTGTTGGTCAAGCCGATGTAGATAAATTTACTACTGGAAAAAGTTCTATTAATATTAAAATTAAGGGAATAGGAACGGAAGCAACAGGAAATATGGAAATTATAATTGGTTCAGTATGGTTTGATGAACTACCAGAAGAGTTTAGTGGTCATGATGTTTATGAAGTAGAGTTTACATGGAAAGCACAGCCTATCGTTGGTGGAGACATTATAGAAGTTAGAGACAAAAGTCTTGTAACAACGTGGTAAATAAGATGGTAGCTATAACTCTTAAACAACTACTTGAAAATTCTCCTAGAGACCTTTTTGTTGAAAGCCTAAATATTACTGTACAAGTTAGGGATCCTACTACTCAAGACAAAATAGAAGTTAGAGAAGACTCTAAGAAACATCCACTCTGGAACGAAATGAATCCTTTAGAACAAGCTACAGAAATAACTAATAGATTAGCTTTAAGAATATTAGTAGAACCTAAAATATCTTATGAAGATTATGAAAAGTGTCCAAGCCCTAAGATAGATGCTATCTTAGAAGCTGTTACTTGGGATTATTCTAAAAGAGTAAGAGAATTTACTGGTCACACTAGAAAAGAAATAAGAGATTTTTTAGAGGAACAGAAGGAAAGCTCTCTCAAGAGTTCTACCAGTTCTTAAAGTTAAAAGACTTTAACTGGAAGCAAGCTAAAGAAGATTTCTTAAACCGTACTGACCTGCAGATAGCTTGGTTAAATATCATGCTAAGAACTGAAGAAAAGAAGAGAAAGTCTAAGGAATATACTGCTACTCAGAAATCAAAAGGGAAGAGAAAAGTTAAAAATGTAGTAATGTAAAGATAGGGTAAGTGATGAGTAATGAGTACTGAGATACCAATTTCGATTCGTATAAAAGCTGAGATAGAAGGAGCTACTGAAGTAGCCGACTTAGTGAATAATTTAGAGAAGTTAAAGAGTTTAACAGGTTCTTTAGGACAAACAATGAAAGAGACAGGAGAAAAAGGACAAGAGCTTACGAAAGGAATGGAAGGTGTCAGTAAAATAAGTCCAGAAGCTAGAGAAGCTGCTCATGGTCTTAACGAGTTAAGGGATAGTGCTATTGAATCTCAGGAAGGAATGGTTAAGATTGGAAGCGTAACTATGCCTCTAACCGAATACATGAGAAGACTAAAAATAGAAACACAAGAAGTTGGAACAGAAACTGGAAAGCTTCAAGAAAGATTAGTTAATGCTGCTAAATCATCAGGAGTTTATTTCGAAGGCTTAGAAGATGTGTCAGCAGCTATGAGAGACCAAAGTGCTTTGATGGGGTTTAGGAAACAACTGTTAGGTAGTCTAATAACCTCTGATTATAATAAAGCAGCAGCTACTCAATATCTTACTGGAGAATTACATGGAAATGCTCAGGCTGCAAGAATATTAGTGGATTCTTATACAACTTTACAAAGTGCTGGGTTCACATTAAAGTCTGTTTTCGGGTCTATTTCTCAGTCTTTGGAGATTGCTTCTAAGAGTGGGGATGCTTATGTAGAAGTAGTTAATAGATTAAGACCTGCGTTTGCTACGTTAATGGCTGGAGTAGGAGCTACAAGAAGTGAGATAAATGCTTTCTCTGCGGAGATGCTTAAGGGTGCAGATGCAGGTAGAGCATACCTACTCAAGTTATATCAACAGAAAAAAGCTTTAGGTGAAGTTGCTCAAATGCAAAGAGAGTATAAAGCTCAGCTGGGAGCAACTGGAGTAGCACTTCAAGAATTTGGTAGGAATATATTTTGGACAGGATTAGGAATTATGTTTACTACAATGAGTATTGCTAGATCTGTAAGAAGCTTGGAGCAAATGCAAGATATTAGCTGGAACGTGGCTCAAGCTACATTAGGTGTTGAAGATGCACAGAGAGCTTATAATAAAGCATTAGAGTGGGGAGGACCCGCTTCTGAAGAAGCTGTTCAGACAAAAAGAAGATTAATTGAAGCAGAATACAATGAGACACGAGTTAGAAGACAAGCTAGAACATCAATACAGCAATATTACTTGAGTCTAGGAATGTTAGTGTTTGGTCTACTTCCTACAGCTATGAGAACAGCAACGACATTTGGAGATTTATTTGCTAAGTTAGGAATTATTCATAGATGGACTGGGGATCAAGCTGTAGTAGCAGGAGGAAAAGAATTGGTTTTGTCAGGAGCACAAGATAAAGCTACTGCTTCATCAATTGTTCAAGGTGCTGTAACGGGAACAACAGGGACAATTATTCATCTTACTGGGGATGCAGCGATAGTTGCTGCTGGAGAGCTATATGCTCTAGAAGCAGCAGAAATGGGAGCTGCAGGGGGAGCAGCTACTCTTAAAGCAGTATTAGGAGATGTAGTAGGATTAATTATATTCATAGGGTCAGTCACAGGTGTTTGGGCATATTCTAATTGGCAAGCTGATAAGGCTATGCAAGATATGGAAAGACAAATAGAAGAAACGACGAATAAATTACGTGGAGGTAGCCGTGCATTCAGCGAGAATTATGATTGGATTGATAGATACACTCATGGAAGTGGAATAGTTGAAGCAACAGAGAAGACGAAAGAATTTGCTTCTGCTCTTGATAAAGTCCCTACAATAGAAAGGATGACA
>Ga0100403_1002391_pt1 | contig 15142 bp, 16 predicted proteins | sample CryGeymet201501t_FD_83663 | JGI IMG/M metagenome (GOLD analysis project Ga0100403, IMG submission 83663) | Groundwater microbial communities from Crystal Geyser aquifers in Utah, USA - Crystal Geyser metaG 2015-01t | ecosystem: Environmental > Aquatic > Deep subsurface > Groundwater | place...
AGAGCTGCTCGACAGGGTAGTGAGTATTCATGGCCAGGGAAAAGTGTTTGATGTTTTGAGTAATAACTGCAACCAATTTGTGTGCAGAAGCCTGCGGGTGTTGCCAGAGTCTTTGCCCGCTGGACCCATAGGTGTGAGCACCGTTTTAAGTTTTGCTTATTTGAAAAAAATCTTCAAAGGAAGAACTCTCTTTGAAGTTGAATATCAGCGTCCTCCCTCTAGCCCTTTGAATTTAAGTCCTTTTTGAAATTTAGCCCAGGCAGCCAGTGTTCTTCCCAGTAATCGGGAAGGGGCGCTTCCATGTAGAGTTCCTTTTTTGTTTTAGGGTGTAGAAACTTTAGGCTCCGAGCGTGAAGCGCTAGAGGAACGCCTTGTGGGTGTGGTTTTAAATAAAGTCGGTCCCCTAGTATGGGGTGAGCGCGATCAAGGCAATGGAGCCGAATTTGATGTGTGCGCCCAGTTTGGAGAGTGGCTTCAACAAGGCTTTTGTCTCCACAAGAATCAAGGAGCTTGAAATGTGTCTCGGCTCGTTCTTTGAACTTACCTTTGTCGGCACTAATCCAACGGCCTTTCGCTTTGCCTTGTTTGATGTATGAAACGCTTTGCTTCCATTCGGGTAGCCATCGGCCATCCACCACGCAAAGGTATTTCTTCTCAATCTTACGGTCATGAAAAAGATCAGTCATGGCTCCATTGATAGAAGGGTCTTTGCCAAGAAGAACTAGGCCGGTGGTGTCTACGTCGAGTCTGTGAAATAGAACGAGTTTTTGTCCCAATTGTTTTTCAACAAGACCGTGCAAATGAGGACGCGCAGGATCCATCGTTTGGTGGATGGGAATTCCTGCGCGTTTATTAACTGCGACTATAAAATTGTCTTCAAAAAGGACGTCGATCAAGTAGTGCTTTCGGCAGCAGGTGCTTCCTCAGTTGTTTGCTCTACAGCAGCGTCGGCCTTTGAGAAGTCACGTGGAGCGAAGCCGTGCTTAATGGCACCCTTCACGTAGACATAGCTGTTTTTAGGGCCAGGAACAGCGCCTTTGATTAAAAGGTAGTTTTGTTCTGGCAAAATAGCGGCGATTTTTAGGTTCTGCTTAGTGACAGTTTTGTTGCCCATTTGGCCCGGCATCTTCTTGTTTTTGAAAACGCGGCCTGGAGTTGTGCGCATACCGATTGATCCACCGTGACGGAAAAACTCGTGTGTTCCGTGTGTAGCTGGAAATCCGGCAAAACCAAAACGACGAACAACGCCTTGGAAGCCTTTACCCATAGAGGTTCCAGCTACGTCGACTTTGTCGCCCATTTTGAACATGCTTACAGTAAGCTCTTGTCCAATTTCGTAATTGTTTGCTGTTTCTTCATCGAGACGAACTTCACGAATGAAACGTTTTACGGAAGCTTTTGCTTTCGCAGCGTGTCCAGCTTCTGCTTTGTTAACTTTTTGTTTTCTCTTGTCATCAAAGCCTAGTTGAATCGCCCAGTAGCCGTCTGTTGCAGAAGTTTTCTTCTGAAGCACGGTGTTGGGTCCAAGCTCAATGATCGTTACGGGAACAACGTTGCCGTTGTCGTCGAATATCTGAGTCATTCCTTTTTTGCGACCTAACATCGCGAAAGGGTATTGGGGTAAACGTTCTTTTTTGGTTTCGTTTTTTGACATAATCTTTTCCTCTCATCCATCATTCCCAAACACCAATAGGGTGCGGAACTGGCTATTAATTTTTAAGACCTTTTGCCTTTTAGGTATAAATGGCCTAAAGGTCAAGACTTAAGCTTTCAAAGAGGACATGGTGTTTACATCTTTAGCATTGATATTCTTGGCTTCCGCGCTAGCCCCCTTGTTGGGTCGGCATAAGTATTTCAAATTTTTGCTTCTAGCCCCCATTTTAATCGCTTTCAGCCATTATTTTAAGCTTTGGAGCGCTTTGGACGGCCAATCCCTGATTGAAGCTCCATTTTCTTTGGAAGAGAACGCTTTTGGCTTCAGGGTCTCGTTTGTGGCCGACGGACTCAGTTTGGTTCTCGCTCAGCTCATTTCGGGGGTAGGAGCCTTCGTGATGCTTTATACCTTGGGGTATTTCTCCGCTCCTGCCAAAACGGCTCGTTTTGCCTCTCACTTGCTCATGTTTATGGGGGCCATGTTGGGCGTGGTTTTGTCTAATAACCTATTGTTAATATTTGTTTTTTGGGAGCTTACCAGCGTGAGTTCTTATTTGCTAATCGGTTTCAATCACGAAGACGCTGCGGCTCGAAAGTCGGCCCTTCAGGCTTTGCTTGTGACGGGTATTGGTGGTCTATGCCTTCTGGCTGGGTTTTTGATTTTAGGATCTTCAGCGGGGACCTTTGAGCTTAGCCAGTTTGCTGATTGGGGTGGTGTGATTAGTTCTAGCCCTCACTATGGCCTCATAACGGTGCTCATATTCTTAGGCTGTCTGACGAAGTCCGCACAGTTTCCTTTTCACTTTTGGCTTCCCAATGCCATGACGGCCCCTACGCCTGCCAGTAGCTACCTTCATTCGGCCACTATGGTGAAAGCAGGAATTTTTCTCTTGATGAGGCTGAGCCCAATATTGGGGGGCACTGTTTTGTGGCATCAAAGTTTAACTTTGGTGGGTGGTCTTACTTTGGCGTTGGCCTCCGCTTTAGCTCTGATTCAATTCGATCTTAAAAAGGTGTTGGCCTACACAACTTTAGCTGCTCTGGGCACTTTGGTGTTGTTGTTGGGGGTGAATACCCCGCTTGCGGCTAAGGCCTGTATACTTTTCACTCTCGCACATGCCCTCTATAAGGCGCCTTTGTTTCTTATTGTTGGAAATTTGGATCACGAGTGCAAAACTCGTGATCTTAGAAAGCTGTCGGGGATTCGAACCCTCATGCCAATGACTTTTGTGGCAGCGTTGTTGTGTTGTGTGGCTATGGCGTCGTTGCCACCTTTCTTTAGTTTTATTGCTAAGGAAACGGTGTTGGAAGCTTTGCACGAGTTTCCAATTTTAATTTCATTGGTTTTAATCTCCAGTGTGGTTTTTGTTTTGATTGCTTGCGTTTTTGTTATGAAGATATTTCTAGGCAAACAGCCAAGTGTTCCCGGTCACGAAGCACCCTGGCCCATGGTTGTGGCTCCTTTGGGACTAGCTTTGCTGGCCATCTTTTTGAGCGCCTATCCAGACTCTGGATTGCTCGGTGGATGGATGGACTCGGCCTCTTTAATCATTGCTCCTCAGACAGAAGAAGCCCTTCATTTGGCCTATTGGCACGGCTTTAATGCTTTGTTGTTTTTGTCAGTCGTGGCGATTGTTTCTGGAGTGCTTTTGTTTAAATTGTGGGGGAAAAGACAAAGACTTATTGAATCTTTGAATAAGAAGACGTTCTTTGGGCCTTCTGAAATCTACGATTGGTCTTACAAGGCGCTGTTGATTTATTCTAAAAAGTTTTTTGCTTTGATTCAGCACGGGTTTTTGTATTTCTACTTGATCACCATCGTTTTATTCTTAATTTTCTTGGTGAGAGTTTCACTCTCTAACTCAATGGTTTCTCTTTCTTTTAGTTTGGGAGATGTCAACTTCTTCGAGCTCACCATGGCTGGTGCCATCATCGGTGGAGCCTTCTTAGCTGTAAGAAGCGCAAGCGCGGTAGCGGCGTTGACGGCGCTGGGGCTGGTGGGTTTTGGTATAGCATTCTTGTATCTGATTAACGGCGCTCCTGATTTGGCCTTAACTCAGTTTTTGGTTGAGACTCTGACTCTTGTTTTGTTGGTTCTTAGCTTTCGAGTCCTACCTCGCAAGCAAGAACGTTCTTCAGCTCCCTACTCAATTTTTGTGGCCGTTGTATCGGGCGTTTTCGCTTCAGCCATAGCCTATATGACCTTGTATTCAGCTCAAAACGAGGCCCGAAGTTCTATTCGAGATTTCTTTGGAGAGTTTAGTTACTCCTTGGCCCATGGTCGAAATGTAGTGAACGTGATCCTGGTTGATTTTCGTGGCCTTGATACGATGGGTGAAATTACGGTTCTTTCTATCGCAGCTGTTGGAGTTGTTACCTTGCTAACCTGGAATAAAGTTAAGGGGACTGCAGAGAAATGAATAGTTTAATTTTTGAAAGAGTGGCGGCTTGGTTCTTTCCGATTTTACAAGCCTTCGCCATTTACATTTTGTTTCGTGGTCACAATGCTGCCGGAGGTGGTTTTATTGCGGGGCTTATTTCTTCTTCTGCTTACGTTCTTTACGCCATAGCTTTTGATCCTTCTAAGGCTATGAAGAAATTCAAATTGAATCCACTGATGTTTGCAGGTGTGGGTTTGTTCGTTGCTTTTATAAGTGGATTTTATCCTACTGTTTCTGAATTGCCGTTTTTCACCGGGATTTGGGGTGAAGTGTTTGGTTTAGCCATAGGGACACCGGTCTTTTTTGATATTGGTGTGTTTATGGTTGTAATTGGCGTGACTCTTTCCATTGTAATGAATTTGTTGAGGCACGAATAGTATGGAGTTGTTGTATTCAGTTGTCATCGCTGTCTTGGTCGGATGTGGGATGTATCTGTTTCTACAGAAGACAATGATTCGTTTAATCTTGGGGGCAATAATTTTGTCTAATGCAGCTAATCTCATTATTCTAACTGCTGCAGGTCTAAAGAGTCGAAAGGCTCCGATCATTGACCCTGCAAATGGAAGTCTTACGGGCTTTGAGGCCGATCCATTGCCACAAGCTTTAATTTTAACGGCCATTGTGATTGGCTTTGCTGTTATTGCTTTTCTTTTAGTTTTATCTCGAGAGTTATATAGAGCTAAAGGCACTCAAGGCCTATCCAAGATGAGGGACACCGAATGAACGCTGTGATGGGACCTTACATCTTTCTAATTGGAGCTTCGATTGCCTGCTTGGTGGCGTGGGGTAGGGTTCGATTGCAGTTTTGGATTAGCTGTATAGGAAACATCGCTTTGCTCGCTAGCGCCTTGAATTTGTTTCGATCGGTTTATCAAAATGGACCTCAATCGATTCAACTAGGAAACTGGCCAGCACCTTTTGGAATTACTTTTGCGGTCGATCTCTTTAGTTCCATGATGTTGATTGTGGCTGCCATTCTATCGTTGGTGACCTTGTGCTTTTCGGTCCACTCAATTTCAGAGCAACACAAGCGAATGGGCTTTTACTTTTTAACGAACGTCATGCTTTTAGGCGTTTGTGCGGCCTTCAGCACCGGAGATTTGTTTAACCTGTATGTCTGTTTCGAGCTTTTATTATTGGCTTCTTTTGTTTTGCTTTCGCTTGGAAAAACAAAACAGCAGTTAGAGGCCTCGTTAAAATATGTTGTTATAAACTTCTTAGGCTCGATCTGTTTTCTGATGGCTTTGGCCCTCATCTATGGGACTATGGGCTCACTCAATATGGCTCATTTGAGTTTGATTGTTCAAGATGCACCCATTGATGGAGTTGAGCTGGCCGCAGCCTTTTTGTTGATGGTGGCTTTCTCGATAAAGGCGAGTTTGTTTCCGCTGTTTTCGTGGTTGCCCGCCTCTTACCATACCCCTCCTACCATTGTGACCGCCTTTTTCGCAGGTCTTTTAACGAAGGTAGGAGCTTACTCTTTAATTAAAGTTTTCACTTTGGTTTTCCCTTTAAACAAACTCCCCGAGATTGCTTGGGTGTTGTGGGTGATGGCCATCTTGACCATGGTGATTGGGGTTTTGGGAGCCGTTTCCAAGTTCACTATGAAGAAGATTCTCTCGGTGCATATTATTTCTCAGGTCGGCTATATTATTCTTGGTCTTGCGCTCTTCACGCCCAAGGCGATTGGCGCGGCTGTCTTTTATATGATTCATAATATCTTTGCGAAGACCAACTTGTTCTTGATCTCGGGAATTACCGAGCGATATTTGGGGACAGACGACCTTTCTAGAACAGGAGGATTATTTAAGTTGGCCCCGTTTTTGGCTTTTCTGTTTTTGATCTCGTCCCTGGCTTTGGCTGGAATACCACCTTTATCAGGTTTCTTTGCAAAACTCTTTATCGCTCAAGCTGCAGTGGATTTAGAGGATTGGTTGAGTCTGTTGGCTATTTTTGGCGTGAGTGTGCTGACTTTGTTTTCAATGATAAAAATTTGGAATGAAGCCTTTTGGAAGAAAGCTGAGGGTCCTTTTAGAGAAATGGCTTGGAAGGAATCTGTTAGTTGGTATTCCCCTGTGGTTTTGTTGGCGACGATTTTGCTTTTGATGGGGGTTTACTCTGCTGAGCTTTATGATCTTTGTTACGAGGCGGGGTCTCAGTTGTTTTATCCTGAATCCTATTTGAGAGCTGTTTTAGGGGAGCCCGCACCATGAAGAAATTGTTGTTGTGGCCTAGTTTTATTTTGTTTTTTTTGAAGGAACTTTTTTTGGCTAACTTTCGAGTGGCTCGAGATGTTTTAAGAAAGAGCCCGCGTATACAACCAGCCATTGTGGCCGTGCCTTTGGACTTAAAGTCGAAGTTTGGTTTGATGGTCTTAGCTAATTCCATCACTCTTACGCCGGGCACTCTAGCCCTCGATATTAGTGATGATGACAAGACGATGTATATACACACTCTCTACCTAGATGGTGGAAAAGAGGCCTTTATCAAGTTAACGAAAGAGACCTTTGAGAAAAGAATTATGGAGTTGTTTGACTCATGAGCGAAGCATTATTTTTTGAGATCTGCTTAAAGATTTTTATGGGTTTTATGAGTGCATCCATTATTCTTATTTTCTTGTCTCTCATTAAAGGGCCTAATCTTGAGGATCGAGTGGTGGCCATTGACTTGTTTAGTTCTGTTGTGTTGAGTTCCATTGCTCTGTATGCGATTTACGGAAACCACCCACACTATTTGAGTGCTGCGATGGTCTTGGCTTTGTTTGCCTTTTTGGGGACGGGCATTTTTGCCCGCTTCATTGAGAAAGAAAACGAGGTTAAGTCGTGAGTTTATTTTTGGTGGGACCGGTTTTAGTCTTAGGTGGTCTTTTAGTCTTTTTGGCAGCGCTTGGCGTTTATCGAATGCCCGATGTCTATACGAAATGTCACACCTCTTCAAAAGCTTCTACTTTAGGAAAGATTTTGGTTTTTTCTGCTTTAGGAATGTATTTCTTTAGTTGGGATACAGCCATTAAGAGTGTTTTGATTGTAATCTTTTTCTTCTTTACAGTCCCAGTAGGAACGCACCTAATTGCTCGTGCCTCACACAAGGCCGGCGCCACAAAATACAAAACTACTCTTTTTGATGATATGGAATAAGGTGCCTAGCGACTTTTTCCAATAGATGGGGAAAGAGTCGCTAGGTGTTTTTGAAATCTATTCTTCTGAACTGAAAGTGTCTTCAGTTTCGTATTCAACAGCTGGCTCGGAATCCGGAGAGGGTTGCTCTGTGGCGTAGTCCTCGGCGGTTGAGCTTTCATCACTCGGAGTCCACTCATAAGACTCTCCATCATTTGATTCTGATTCAGAAAAAGCAAGTGGAGCTGTGGCGAGCATGGTTAAGGTGATTATGGTAGCAAGTTTTTTCATTTTTACCCCTTTCAAAGGTTTTTCATACATGGTTTTTTTTATAGTCTTGTATGAGACTTTTTAACTCTTTCGTTAGTATGAGGATTTTGTCTTCGTGAAGTTCTGCGCTGCTTTCGGTTTCAATCTCTAAAAAAAGGTCTTTGACTTCTTCGTCAATGTCTTCGAAGGCCTCTTCTCTTCCCAATTTTCCAGCTTCTTCTCTTAAGCGTTGTAAATTCCGATAGGTGCTTGATTGAAAGCGGAGAGATTGGTGGAGCGCTTTAAGCTTACTTAGCTTATCTTCGAGCCGACTTAGGTTCCCCACAACTTCGAGGTTTAAATCGCTTTTGAAACTTTTCACCATTTTATCGTAAGCAGAAGCTACGTTTGAAAATTCATTTGGAAAGAAAAGACTTAGATAGGCTGCTCTCAGGTCTTCAAACTCTTGAGCGGCTTTTTCGACGCGTTGATCCACTTCGTTCATCTTTTTGCGAACTTGACTCATTTGAATAGCCCCCCCCTCTAGCCAGTTGTTTCTTCTAGTGAGAGTGTAATTGCAAGGGATGTGCCAGTCCCGTGTTGCTTAAAACGGAGGTGGCCGCTTTACTTCGGAATCCTTAGTTCCGAATGGAACTGCCAGGGCGTTCTGATTTTATTTCCCTTAGCTTTTAGAGAGGACTACAATCTTGCTATGACCCCTTTAGTATTGCTTGGTAGTTTAGGCACTCTTGAAGAAAAGATGAGGGTCTGGAAATGGCCCTGCGAAAAGCTTTCCTTTAAAGACTTGTCTTCTCAAGGCGCGGATTCGCCTTCGAGGCTGTCTCAAGTATTTCTTTGCTCCCTTACTGATTTAGCCCAGGTCCAGGCCCTTAACCTGGCTTCTTCGCGAGTTTTGCTTGTCATCGAAGAAAACGAGATGGAAAAACTGACCTTGGCTTCCAGCAAGGGCTTTCGATACTGGGTTCACCAGAATGTTGCATTGGCTGATTTTGAAGCAGTGGTGAAGCAGCTTTTTGACTCTTTGGCCGGTTCTGCCGAGTTAGACTATCATCGAAGAAGAGACATCCATACGGATATTTCCGATGAGTTTGAATTCAGATCCTCAAAGATGAACAAACTCGTTCAAGAGCTTGAGAGGGCGGCTCTTACCAAAACAACCATTCTTATTGAGGGGGAAACCGGAGTTGGAAAGAGTCATTTGGCAAAGTGGCTCCATTCAGTTAGCCCTAGGCGAAAGGGTCCCTTCATTTCCTTGCATTGTGGAGTGGTCTCTGACGAGTTGGTCGAGAGTGAGCTCTTTGGTCATGAAAAGGGAGCCTTCACGGGGGCTGTAAAGAAAAAGTTGGGTCGCTTTGAGTTGGCCGAGTCTGGGACCATTTTTCTTGATGAAGTTTCGACTTTAAGTGCATCGGCTCAGATCAAGCTTTTGCAAGTATTGCAAGACTCTTCTTTTCAGCGCGTGGGTGGTGAGCAAGATGTTTCTGTGGATGTTCGAGTCATTGCAGCTACGAACGAGCGTTTGAAGGATCTTGTTCAGGTCGGAAAGTTTAGAGAAGATTTGTATTACCGATTGAATGTTTTTTCGGTTTTGATTCCTCCGTTGAGGCAGCGTCTAGAGGATGTCGAGTTGTTGGTGAAGCGAAGTTTGGAGAACATCAATGCGAAGTATGGGCTTAGCTTTACTGGGGTCGAGCCCTCTGCATTAGCGGCGCTCAAGCTTCATGCTTGGCCAGGTAACATTCGCGAGTTGCAGAACGTAATTGAAAGGGCCAGCATCTTAGAAAAGAGTAATGTAATCACACTTGAGAGCTTACCAAGTGATTTGGTGGAACAAGTTGATACCGAGGGACGACCAAAGGTCGTTGTCGATATTGAAAAGTCGTTGGCGGACTCTAGGTCTAAAGTTATTGAAGATTTTGAGCGGCAATACTTAACGGGGCTTCTGGAGAAAACAAATGGGAGCATTCAGAACACGGCTATGCAGGCCAAGGTTGGTGTGCGACAACTCCACAAGTTATTGTCTAAATATCAAATAAAAAAAGAGCTGTATAAGTAGGCGTCTTAGGTGATCAATCGAGCAGCATCCCCGCAATACAGGCGGTCATAAAGGCAGCCAAGGTTCCTGCAATCATCGCTTTAAAGCTCAGTTGTGCAAGGTCTTTTCGACGCTTGGGAACCAGACTTCCAATTCCGCCAATTTGGATGGCGATTGAAGAAAAGTTGGCAAAGCCACATAAAGCATAAGTTGCAATAGTGAAGGCTCTTGGTGATAGGGAGTCTTTGATTGCGGTTAGGTCGACAAACGCTACAAACTCGTTAAGAACTGTTTTCTTTCCCAACAGCGCGCCTATGCTTTGAACATCTTGTGAAGGCACTCCCATAAGCCATGCCATTGGCGAGAAAACCCATCCCAAAACTCTTTCCATGCTAAGTTTTTGGCCGCTGACTTGGGGAAGAAATGCAAAAAAGTAATTCACGAGAGCAGCTAAGGCGATGAAGGCAATCAGCATTGCGGCTACATTGAGCGCGAGTTTCAAACCCTCTGTAGCACCTCTACAGGCAGCGTCTAAAATGTTTTCATCCTGAATCTCCAAGTTAATTTTAACTTTCCCACGAGTTACAGGTTCGGTTGTCTCGGGCAATATAATCTTTGCCAAGACAAGGGATGCTGGAGCCGACATGATCGAAGCAGCTAAGAGGTGTCCTGGATCTGCTCCAAAGCTTGCATAGGCCGCCATCACCCCGCCAGCAACGGTGGCCATGCCACCGGTCATCATGGCCATAAGCTCTGAGCGACTCATGGTTTCAATATAGGGCTTGACGACGAGAGGGGCTTCGGTTTGTCCAACAAAAACATTGGCGCTAGCAGCAAGTGCTTCCGCCCCTGAAACTTTCATAAAACGAATCATGACCCAAGCCATTGCTGAGACAACTTTTTGAATGAGGCCTAAGTAAAACAAACAAGACATGATCGAAGAAACGAAAATGATTGTTGGTAACACAGAAAAAGCAAAGAAGTGATCACGAAAGTCGCTGCCGAAAATAAACTCGGCTCCTGTGTCCGAGAAAGAAATGATGTTGCTGACGAAATCGCGCGCAGTTGCAAAAAACCATTGTCCCACATCGGTCCACAACGCGAGCATTCCAAAAATAATCTGAAGTGCAACTCCCGAAAGAACTAGTTTGAGATCGACTTTCTTTCGGTCGTAAGAAATCAGCCAAGCAAGTAAAACAAAGCAAACAAGGCCTAGGGCGCTTATCCATTTTTCCATCGCGGCAAATAAAGACAATTGCTGCGCTTAAGTCAAAAGTTTCTGTTGTGGGGAAAACTTGTTTGAAAACGACATCTTGAGTTTCTGGTGACTTATGCTGCGAGGCATTTTTATTCTTAAAAGTTCTATGCGAGCTTTTAGCTTCCCAAGTTTAGCTCATAATCATTCTATGGTTAAAAATATAGCATCGATTTTGATTTTTTGTTCCTCCTTTATGGCAATGGCTTTGAATGTTCCAAATGAACATTTTGTAAAAGCTAAGGATGACAAGGCTATGAAGCAATTTGCTCAGAAGCAGCATCTGTTTGCAGACTTTTATTGGGTTAGGGCGCCTAAGGAGAAAATTCTAGATCTTCAAAAGCAAGGATTGCTTGAATACTTTTCTGCCAACACGAAGGCTGAAAAAGTTGCATTGATGCAAGACAGGGTGCCTTTGGATGAAAGTGTTCGAAGACACGGCGCTGCGGGGACTGATCCCTTGCTTAATCGACAGTATTCGCACAATACCCCTCAGTCAGGCGGCATGAATATTAAAGAGTATTGGAAGCGCTTTGCTAATTTTCCTCGATCCGAGGTCATTGTTGCCGTTGTTGATACAGGTGTGGATTACAACCACGAGGATCTAAGCGAGGTTATGTGGATAAATGATGACGAAATCGCTGCTAACGGCATTGACGATGACAACAATGGCTACGTCGACGACGTTTACGGAATTAATACTTTGGATAGAGACGCTTCTGGAAAGGCTACTTCAGAAGTCATGGACACCCATAGCCATGGAACTCATGTTTCTGGGATTATTGCCGCTAAGAGAAACAACGGAAAAGGAGTTGCGGGAATTGCGGACAAGGCGAGAATCATGGCTTTGAAAACAGTGCCAGGCAGCGGGGATGAAACAGATCGAGATGTTGCCGAAGCCTTTCTATATGCCGCTAGAAATGGTGCAAAGATTATCAACTGTTCTTTTGGAAAGAGAGTCAATGAGGGTGGGTTACTTGTTAAAGAGACCATCGACTATATTGGGCAGGAATTTGGAGTCCTTGTTGTAGCTGCCGCTGGAAATGACAACACAGACATCGATAGAAACTTAAGATACCCAGCTTCTTTTGATAGTGAAACTCTTTTTGTAATTGCCTCGACAACAAGTCGTGGAGAGCGGTCTTACTTTTCAAACTATGGTGAGCTTTCTGTAGATATGGCTGCGCCAGGGTCCTCTGTGCTATCAACCACTCCGGGGAACCGATACGAATCTTTTTCTGGAACTTCCATGGCTTCTCCGAATGCAGCGGGTGTCGCCGCCGAACTTTTGTCTGTCGATCCAACTCTTGGACCGCTTGATTTAAAGCAAAAGGTTATGAATTCAGCTTACTTAAAGGATGAGTTCGATTTTTGGTTCGTTGTTCGAGGTTGGATTGATCTTTTCGAGGCCTTTGACCGACAATAGACTTTAACAAAATCTTGGCTTTCTCTGTTCTAGCCTAGGCTTAAACTAAAGACTTAAGCTTATGCGACTTCTCATTATGTTTTGTTCTCTGCTCAGCGTTGGGCTTTATTCTCAAGGAGTTGAGCTATCAGAGCCCGACGCACAGAAGTTTGAACTGGACCCTAGCTTCAAGGGCTTCCCCATTCGACAAGGAAGCAATGGCGGAGCCTATGGGTGGGGGCCTCAGTTGGGCTTCGATTTTCCTGGAGTTATGGATCAAGACTTTGTGGGTGATTCAACCAAGGAGAGTGCCCGAAAGCACTTTCGAATGAGCGCACAGGCACCGAGCATTCCCGAAGGAGCTCCTCGAATTTTTGTGAACGGCCGTGAGTATGTTTTGAAAGAGAAGGCCGATGATAAGACAGTTTTAAAAGCTTCCAAAGAGTCGGACGAAAAGGATGCTGCTTCCTATGAAATGTTTCGATATAAGCCCGACAAGAAAAGCATGCAGGGCTTGGAGATTCCCAAGGTTGACTTTAACTTTCCAAAGCCGCCTGACCTCGGTGTGCCAATTTCTCCTCCGACCAGTCTGGGACAAAAGATTTCAGAGAGAAATGAGCAAATTCGTTTGGAGCGAGAGCTTTCTAAGAAGGAAAAAGGTAAATCTGATCCTGAAGACGAGTTTGACGAAAAGGCCTTTGCCGTAGAACTCAACAAGAATCATACATCGATGGAAGGTTTAGCTTGGGAGGGGCATCGAAACCCCTCGCTTCCGCAGCTTAAGCCAGGGGAAGCTATTGCACCTGCTGCCTCCGTGGCGATCGTGAAGCCTAAGGATGGGAGACCGCTTTCTGTTGAAGAGCTGGCCAAACGCTATAGGTTGTCTGACCTGTGTCGAGAGCGGCTGGTTCGATTCTTTGCAAAGGATAAGCTTTTTGAGTCTGCCGAACCAGGTTATGCGCCAGAGCTCAAAGGTCTTGATTCTTTTTTATCTTATTACCAAAAATACTTGCTAGGTCTCTATGCTCGTATGGAGGGTGGCAAGTTGAAGTTGGCCGAATTGAGACGACAGTTAAATGAAGCCGGAGCTTTGAGATTGTTTAAGAAAGACAAGCTCAAAACCGAGATTGAACATTTGTTGGGGTTGATCAATGCGGATGTTCAAACTTACAACAGCGCAATTGAAACGTTGAACACTCCGGATGCTTGGCATGACAGTGTTGCCTTGGCGATTCATTTGGCATGTAGAAGAATGAGTTACGACCCTACAGATTCGGACGAACTGGTCGACGAAGGTGGTGTCATGAATGAGATACGAAATCTTGCTGTTTTTATTGAGCCTAATGTTGACGACATGAGAGTGACTCCAGCTGAAAAGGCCACCAATTCAGTTTTTGATTCAGCCATGAGGCAGGTTTGGAGCATTCATCGGCAGTTTGCTAAAATTGATTCAACTCAAGAGTCTGTTTTTCGTGCTTATCAACAATACCTAGACAAGGGAGAGGCGATCAAAGCTCAGAGAGCCTCGGTGATTGCTTTACGTGAAAAGGCAGCGACAAACGACAGCTTGGCTAAGGCTCATTCTCGAAGCAATCCTTTTGCTCGGAGAGACCCAGCGCAGATTGAGTATGAAAGGCTTGCAAAAGATTTCGAAGCTAAGGCAAGGGCTGCCGAAAAGGGTCTTGGGCAGCTGGAGAAGGAATTTAAAGAATTAGAAACCAATTACAACAAGATTTACTACCAGGTAAAAGGCTTGTGCGAAGATGTGGTCAAGTTATTCAATTCCTTTGTCGTGGGAGACAAAAACAATGGACGCTACAAGGAGGGGGCTGCCTCTTGGAATGCTTTGAATGACTTTTATCTCTCGCCCCTTCAGGCCAACGCAAACAATCTATTGCACCAGTTAAAAGTTTGGGGAACAGCTGAAAGAGGAAGTAGCCTGAGGATTAATGTTTCGAAGTTAGCTCTGGCCAACGATTCCTGTCAGCCAAATGCGATTGCAGCTCGCGAAGAGATTCGACGGCTTATTTCTGAGTTTAGATTGATTCAAAGCACCTACAAGAATTTAAATGATCAAGCTTTGTTGATTGTCGAAGATGTTGAAAAGCGAGCTAGGCAGCTTTTCTTTGAGGAGACTCTGGATGGGCGAGGCCTTCCGGCCCCGCTGTCTCCTGTGAAGTAGTGCTAGTGTCTTAGTCTCTGGAGCGAGCTCCCAAATGCATACGAGTGTTGCCCACAAAGATTGGATCTTTGCCAACATTGGCAACGCTTACAGTTTGGATGTCTTCACACAATACATTGAGATTGCCGAAAGTTCTAAGGCTCGCACTTTCTTGGCGCAAACGAATATGGGTTCTGTCGGCTTCCTTGTTGTCTAGAACAAGAGCAAGAACTCCCCAGTATTGGTCGTTGTATTCGACTTTTGCCGTTACACTTTGCAATTGGTAACCACAGTCAAAAACTCCCTGAGACCGCACGTTCCAAATCTGCATGCTTTCGCCAGGGTTTAAAACCTCACCAAAAACATCAGCCTGACTTTGACTAGCAAAAACAACACCCCCGATTAAAAAAATAGACGTAACTATTCTATTGAAAAGCATAATATGCTCCTCCTTCCACCAACGACAGTGGTAGCTTTCGGGGGCAAGGCTGTCTAGTTTTGGGAGCTTAAATTGACTTAAGTGAAAACAAGAACGGTGTTCTAGCCTCTCAGTGTTTTTGAGAGCTTTGATAGGTGTTAATGCGGTGGTCTAAAGTGAAGAATCTAAATTCGTTATGAATAAGATTCAACTTTATTCGTTTGTGTTTCTTTTCTTCACAAAAACTTTAAAACATTGAGCGCGTTTGGCTGGAAAAACTGAAATAAGGCTCTTTGTGAAAATGAGTGGGTAAAAGTCTAAAAATAATCTTGAAAAAAGGGCAAAGCGAGCCATCTGTTAAAAATCCGTTAAGATAAAAATCGGAAAA
>Ga0100403_1002392_pt1 | contig 15142 bp, 12 predicted proteins | sample CryGeymet201501t_FD_83663 | JGI IMG/M metagenome (GOLD analysis project Ga0100403, IMG submission 83663) | Groundwater microbial communities from Crystal Geyser aquifers in Utah, USA - Crystal Geyser metaG 2015-01t | ecosystem: Environmental > Aquatic > Deep subsurface > Groundwater | place...
CTTTTTGAGCTTCCTCCCTCAAGCGTGACGCGCTTTTAAGGCCTTTAGGCCTTAAAATGAGGGAGAAGGCATGGAGCCTGCGAGCTCAAAAAGAGAAATGGAAAATAAAGATTCATTTTTTGGAATTGAAATTAGTTGCTGTAAGTGAATCCCACCAAGATGATGTCTTGCTTTTCAGTGTAACCCGAGTCTTTCGTGTCCGTTGAGCCCGTGATTGTTCCACTCAGAGCTGGCGTGATCCTGCGTGTCCCAACAACCTGATAGATGCCATCATAAAATCGAACCAAGGTGCTCACTCTCCATAAAGAAGTCACATTGGCTCCGAGAGAAATGACAGTTTCCTCTGTTCGCGAGGCTAAAAATCCTCCTCCCATTTCCAATCGCAATTTGGCTTCCATATCAATGGGGTTATCTAGGTCAAAGTCCAAATGACCTCCCGAAAGAGAGTATCTCACTTTCACTTTGTACCCCTTCTTCACTTCCATATCTAAATTTGTCACCTTGTCTTTTAACTCGTAGACCGGGCGAACGGCGGGATTTGTTTTTGCCCAATTGTCGATATGATACTCCATCAGTCGTCTAGCCATATATTCACCGAAGGCTCGCTGCTCTTGCTGATACTCCTTCAAAGAAACAGTGCGCCCAGTATAATAAGAGTATTCATCAGATCGCCCTGGAGAATTAAGAGTTTGCTCCATTTCGGTGACTCCAAAACGATACTTAAACTGTTCTTTAAATTCTTTGGTCAATCGATCATTAATGATCTCAGTTGATTTACTTTCCAGCGGAGCGGGTCTATCAATCAGCACCACCTCTGTGTCGATGGTGTACATTTCTCTATCCACATCGGAGATGTAGCCAGGATGAGAGCCAAATTGACTCTGAGCATGGACAGCCGAAAAGGTCGCCGACAAACAGAGGGCCCCTCCGATGATCCACATTCTTTTTAGAGTCAATGGCGTCACAAAATCCTCCTTTGACGACTTACAATGTGAAAGCTGCAAAGCGCAGACCAGGTGTGTTGCCATAAACATTTGATTTTATTCATTTATTTCAACGACTCAGATTGAGAATGTGACCATCTTTTAGACACCTGGATAGAGTCTCGCGTCACATCTTTTGCGGTTGATGCCCTCGACCTTAGCGCCTAGACTGCTTCACTTTATGTCTACAGAAATCCAACGGAAAGCTTCCGATTACCATCTTCTTCGGCGCCTTTGGCACTTTCTTGGCGTTATGGCCATGGTGGGTCTCTATTTGTTTTTAGAAAAAGACGAGGCCCTCTGGGTGGCTTGCGGAGTCACTTTAGTTCTCGGAGGGATGGACCTTCTCCGTCTATTTATTCCTCCTCTCAATCGAGTTTTGACTCGAGTCTTCAAGCCCTTCTTGAGAGAAAAAGAGGCTCATGGTCTCACGGCCGCAAGCTCCATGCTTATTGGTGTCACTTTCGCAATTGCTCTTTTTCCAAAGGACATTTTGCTGCTGACACTGGGAATGCTCGCTGTCGCCGACCCAATGGCGGCTCTTGTCGGTATACGCTTTGGAAAGGAAAGACTGATTGGCAACAAGTCTCTCGCTGGAACCACGGCGGCGTTTTTGGTCTGTTCCGTTTTAGCGCTGAGTTACTTCACATACTTTCAATTGTTCCAAGATCGCTTGCTGTTGGTTACGGTTTTGGTCGGACTCATCGGAGCTCTTTCTGAGCTGGTGCCTATCTTCAACTTGGATGACAATCTCACCTTTCCAATATTAAGCTCTTCACTGACCTACGGCCTTTTCTACATTTTTGGAGCGATTTAATGGAAACAGAAAACAAGAAACCTCCTGAACGCAGAAATCTTTCGATTTACATTCTGCCAAATCTCTTAACGACCATTAATATGTTTCTTGGCTTCTTTGCGATCATCTACACCATCAATGGCAAAGTTGAATGGGCCGCTTATGCGATCGTGGCTGCCGCCTTGTTCGATCAAATGGATGGGCGCGTGGCGCGCTGGATGAACTCCACAAGTAATTTCGGCGCGGAATACGACTCTTTAAGTGATCTAGTGAGTTTTGGCGTCGCGCCTGCAGTTCTTCTTTTTTTATGGTCCCTAGAACCTTTCGGAAGGCTGGGATGGTTGGCAACTTTCTTCTTTATGGCTTGCGGTGCTTTAAGGCTCGCTCGATTCAATGTTCAAGAGGAGTCTGAAGACAAAGGCTATTTTCAAGGACTCCCTATTCCGATGGCCGCGGGAATTGTTGCCTCTTCCGTTTTGGCCTTTCAAGATCTGGAGATGGATCCCGCCCGCTCCTTTGGACTTCTTGGAATGACCTTCCTTCTTGGAGTGGTGATGGTTTCAAACTTTCGCTACCGTTCGTTTAAGGATGTGGACTTAAAAGAGAGACTTCCTTTCACTTACCTTGTTCTCGGGGTGTTTATTGTTGCAGTGGTTGCAATCCGTCCAGAAGTCACATTGTTTATTCTGTTTCTTTCTTATGCCATTTTGGGGGCCATTTTTGGGGTTTTCAAGTTAGGAAGAAAGATTTCGAAACGAGAGCGAAAAAACTATTCACGCTATGATGATGAAAGAGAAGATGAAAATGAAATCACCCATTAGTGTTGGAGTGGTGGGAGCCACTGGAGTCGTAGGAGAAACTTTTTTAAGACTTCTTGAATCAAGAAACTTTCCCTTCGGAAATTTAAGACTTTTTGCCAGCGAGCGCTCCTTGGGACAAAAACGCCGAGTGGCTGGAGCCGATTACCCCATTGAAGGATTGAAGGACGGCTGCTTTGAAGGCCTCGACATTGTCTTTTTCTCTTCCGGGGACGACATTTCAAAAGAATGGGCTCCAAAAGCCGCTCAAGCCGGCGCTTACGCCATCGACAATTCCGCAGCCTTCCGCATGAGCTCAAGGCATGAGTTGGTTGTGCCAGAGGTAAATGGATCTTTGATTTCTGAAACTCCAACGATCATTGCAAACCCCAATTGTTCGACCATTCAATTGGTTGTGGCATTAAATGCCCTAAAGAGTTTCGGACTTAAAAGCGTGCAAGTGGCCTCCTACCAGTCCGTCAGTGGAGCGGGAGCTCCCGGACAAAAAGAATTGGCCGATCACCTCAGACAGGATTTGGAGAACCCTGAAAATCCTATTGAAGATGGAGGCAAGACTTCTGAGACCTTTGGAAAAACTCCAGCCTTTAATTGCATTCCTAAAATTGGATCTTTTAATGATGAGGGGTTCTGCTCTGAAGAGGTAAAAATCGTCAATGAGACCAAGAAGATCTTAGAACTTCCCGACTTAGATGTGAGTGCATTCACTGTTCGCATTCCCAGCTGGAACTCCCACGCTGAAGCCGTGTGGTTCGAACTCGAAAGTTCCGCAACGAGAGAAGATTTGATCGCCGCACTAAAGGACCAACCTGGATTGCGAGTGATTGAAAAAATAACCGGTTTCGAAACCCCAAGGGAGCTCTCAGGAGTCAATGAAGTGTCTGTAAGCCGCTTGCAAAAGGACTTTTACGGAGAAAACCGCTGGCGCATGTGGGTTGTGGCTGACAATCTTTTAAAAGGGGCCGCCCTTAATGGAATTCAGATCGCGGAGGCTCTTCTCTAAAATTTTTCAATTAGGTACCTGCTTCTCTATCCGATATGCGCCGCATATCGGATAGAGAAGCAGGTACCTAATTGTTAAAAGCTTAGTTTTCGATAGAGAATTCGATGATTATCCTTGATCGCAGTTGGTCGACAAGAGAGGTCTTGGGTGCCGCAAAGCGAGTAATCATACTCGATATAGTTCTTGAGCGAGTCATAGACCAACAGAAAGTCATTGCTCTTGGAGTGGGTTAAGAACACGGTGCCCGTAGTATAAAAGTCTCTTTCATCTGTAACGACTTTTTGTTCAGACCACGAGTCTCCGAAATCCGTGGACCATTGAATGGCGATACCCCTCCGAGGATAGGTTAAACCACCATAAGCGATAACAAGTCGATTGGAATTCGGATCGTAGGAGAAATGAGAATCGACTCCCCCACGCTCGGCAATCACCTTGTGGGACCAGGTCAAACCGCCATCCGTTGTCTTTGCAATGAGTAGAGGAGGGATTGGCAAATTGTTTCGAGGCTCATAGTATTTTTCAGATGAGACCTCGGGAGAGTAAATTCCTCTCACAATCCCACCCCCTGAGAGGAAGCCCTCCAAGAAGAAATTTGAGACTTCATTAAAAACCCATCCCGGATCAAGAGGTCGATACCCATCATCATCGTCCGCGCTTCCACGAAGTGCACAGACCACAACCAAATCACTCTCTGCAATGCACCTCGGTCCCGCGGCGTGATAGAGCGGGAGTTTAAATTCGGCCAAGCCACCCTCTTGGAGAGCTCTCTCGTAATCCCTGCGGACTCCGATCGGTCCCATCAATTGAAAGCGAAAAGGATCTGACTTTGAACTTCGAACCAGCCAGGAGTCGGCATACCCCGCCGGAACCATTTGCTCTACGCCATCAACCACCCAAGGACTTTCCTCCCGGTAGCTTCTATAAAGCGAAAGATAGATGTAATTCTCTGTTTGAAAAAGTGAGAAGGGTTCAAAGTGTCCGATGGAATCACCCGGCAAGCGATCGATTTCAAACGCTCCCTGGTCACTTTGTTCTCCAAAAGGAGACTTAAATTTAAGATACCTCCCTTTCCAGTTGGAAGAGGCGTGATCAAAATGAATGTACTTGCCATCACGAACCGTCATATCGATGGCCAACATCTCGCCTGAATCCAATTGCAGCGTCAAATGGGTTGAACCTTGACGGTAATGATTTGGTTGAATCTGTACTGGCGAGAAGGCGTCTTCTCGAAAAGAAAAAAGCTTTTCTCCCGCCTGAATAAGAGCCACACCCCCATGATAACTTTGTCCCAATGGAGTTCTTTGTTTGTCCGCCAAAAGAAAAGCCGGACCAATAGACTGGAATGGTAACTGAGCCGTTGGTGGATCTGGATGGATGGATTTTTCACTCACGCTTTCTTTGGCAAGATCCAGGTCAGAACTGCAGTTCTGAAAAGAAAAAAGAACTCCCAATGAAAGGAGTAAAACTAAAATTCGACCCAACTCAACCCCCGAGGCCTTCAGGTTAACTCAAAAATATGCCTTCCTCAAAAAAAGGGCTATGACCGTCTCAGATTGAATCAAATAGGTACCTGCTTCCCTATCCGATATGCGGCGCATATCGGATAGGGAAGCAGGTACCTATTTGGGAAACTATTCGCATTGAGGGTTTGAAGCCACCGATTCTCTCGAGTTCATCAGGCCAAAGTCATCACCGACCACGCGGGACACCACAGACCACAAGGACTCCTTGCCTTTGATTCTGTCCAGGAAGTCCACACTGAGATAAGAGGCCGTCATGTAAATTGGTAGATGCCTGGTGCTGTTGACCCAAACTTGATTTCCTCTTTTTGAGAGACCAACGACAACCATCAATCCAAGCTTGTTGATTCCTGGCTGGGAACTCACAAAGTTTCCTGTTCCATAGACGACAGGAACTTCGCGACCATCTGAAGTCGCAATCTTAACAATAGGCTGAATGACATGGGAATGAGTTCCGATAATCACGTCCGCACCCGCCTCAGCAATTTCTTTTGCAAGACTCACTTGAGAAGAATGGGGCTGATGAACATTCTCTGCTCCCCAATGAGGTGTCACCACGACGGCGTCTGCCACACTCTTCGCTGATCGAATCTCCTTCTTGAGAAGACTTTTTTGCGAGAAGCAATGGAGAACTTGCGACTCAATTTTACGACTTGTCGGACCCGAGAGACCATAAGTGCAAGCAATAAAGGCGACCTTCCAGCCCTTTTTTTGAACGATAGTGGCATAGCTCGATTGAGAACCACTGCGGCGGGTCCCCGAAAAGGCGAGTCCACTGGACTCGAGGGAATCAATGGTCTTATTGATCCCTAAAACGCTTCTATCAGAGGCGTGATTGTTTGCCGTGGAGACAACATCAAATCCCCCGGCCACCAAATTCTTTGCAAATTCCGGTGGCGTATTAAAAGAAGGATAACCGGAGTAAATGTACTCGTCTGAATCCCAATAGACACCGGGATCCCTCTGCTGAGAGTAGTCCCTAGCCACCCCTCCAGCTAAGGGAGTCTCTAGATTGGCGTACATAATGTCTACGGCCCTAATGTGTTTCGAGACGTTCTTCCAAAGGTAAGAATAGTGTGTGCTTTGCTTCTGAGCGGCGTTATGAATGTACTTGTGAATAAGAAGATCTCCGACACCCCCGATGGTGAGCTTTTGCTCCGCCGGGTCACAGGCTCTCCGAAAATCCAAGCCCTGCGCTTGGCCTCCGATGAAGACTTGAAATGCAAAGAAAGAGCTTAACCAAACTTGGTGGGGAATACGAATTTCCAAATTGATCCTCCAGGTAAAAAGGCTTCACTCTTTATATTCAATAGTCAGGCCCACGTCAGAGCTATGGAGCCCGTCCAGAACTGTATAAAAAGATCTCAACCGACAATTTTCGGCTTTCCTGGAGGCGCCTGCTTCTTAGAGGCGCCTGCTTCTCCTTCTAAAAGCATAGCCTCCCGCAAAAAGAAGCTGGCACCTCCCTGTGGGCGGGTCAATCTAGTAAAGACTCCTCAGACTCTCCGTTTTTGCGGCAAACTCCTTAGATGCTCAAGACATCACGTCAGATGATTTAAAGATAGAATCGCTCATTTAGAATCGGACCTCTTCGGGTCCTTAAATGGCTCGCTGACACCTTTACAACTCCTGCTGGCCGTGATCTGATTTTAAGCTATGAAATGCCTATTTAAGATCATCAGAAAAAATACTGTGACCCTGAACTCTCTGGCCTTTTTACTTTTTAGCTTTTCAAGCTTTTCCGAGATCAAAGTGACAAATATCACGGGGGCCTCATCCAGCACTTTCGATGCTTCAGGCGTGAGAGTCATTGCCGGACTGAATGGAGGCTGCGCCTCCAGTCCGACAACCACCTGCAACAGCTGTTTGACTCCAAAAGACAGTCCTGGCGAATGCAATGGAACCACCGGCGAACTCAACTGCTGCGGTGGAAAGACGTGTTTTACATGCAATGAAAAGGCGGTCGTAGACTCAACCGTTCTAACAATCTACTTCACATCGGATGCCGCCACTTCAGGAACGGTTCGCCTCAAAGGCGACGGCGGCACCTTTGATAGCACCACGGTCAGTGGTTCGGGTGGAACTTTTATCTACACTCGACCTTGGAGTGACATCTGCACAGCGATCTCTAACTGCAGCTGCTCGGCGTGGGCGGAGGGAGGGTCTTGTCGCACAGATGTTTTTAAAACAGCCGACCTCACCTTGGAAGTGGATGGGACCACCGATGACTCTGCCACCATCAAATTTGATCTCTATCATCAAGACAGCGTAACGCTCGGCACTTTTGGCGGAACGGTCAAGTCAGATGCTCTCAGCAATTTCTTTATCTACCCAGGGGATGAGAAGGTCTATATTGAAGAGCCAACGATCGGCGTGTTCACTTCACTCAAAGCCATTTACTTCTTCATCGGTACGCCCTCTTTTCAGTCGGCCTACTCCACCACAAAGAGCAATGTTGGAGTTACTTTAACCCCAGCGGTTCAAACGGTGGATTCAGATGGCACCATCGCCAAAGTGATTGATGGTCTGGAAAACTCAACCACCTATCATTTCCGCCCGGCTTCCGTGGACGTGGCGGGGAACGTTTATAATGTAATGGATGACAAATACATTCAAGATTCCGGATGTGTACTTACCGAGGTTGGAGGGGGGAACAATTGCCGATTTGCTGGAACCCCAAGCAAAGTTTTGGGAATGCTCACCGAGGACCTCAACTGCTTCGTGGCCACGGCAGCCTACGGAAGCTCCCTTGACCCGCATATCGACACGTTCAGGGAGTTTCGCTATAAAGTTCTTCTTCGCTCGGAATTTGGAAAAAAGCTGAACTGGGCCTATTACAACTTTGGACCGAAAATGGCTCGATCTATTATCGAAAACCCATGGCTTAGACCCGTTTCAAGAGCCATCTTATGGCCAGCCTGGGGTCTCGCCTCTATCAGCCTTTATTTTCACTTCTCTCTTTGGCAAAGCCTAGCTTTTTTTGCTTTCACTCTTTTCGTGACTGTTGGCCTGATAAGTCTTCTCACTCATCTGGCTTTAAAGCCACGCAGAAAGAGAGCTTAACTCAATGAATTTTATAAAACTTCATTCGTACACCTACGCCATTGTTTGTCTCGTTCTCCTCACTGGTCTGACCTACGGGAAGAAGGGATTTTCTCAAGAAGGTCAGGTGATCCTAGAAACTTCGGATGCAGAAACACCGCCGAAAGAATCAAATTACGTTGAGGGCGAAAGCCGGCCCCGTTTTGACTGGGAAAAATACAAAGGCCAAGAAAGAGTCCCACATCCGGATGCAGAAAAAGGGCTTCTTCGAGTCACGAAAGACAAAGTTTATATTTATGGAACCAGGACCTCAGCACAAAATCATGCGGTTGGTTTTCGTTTTGGTTATTTTGATCCCATCAATTTAAAAAACCCTGAAACCGCCGGCCAAGCCAACTCCACTTTTTCCGAGAACTATGACTCCACCTCAAACCCAACGCTCTTGCTGGATTATGAATGGCAAATGCTTCGAATTGGCGTAGGGAAACTGGCCCTCAAAGTGGGCTCTGGATTTTATATCGCCCAAGGAAACGGACACTTTGAAACTCCTCAAAATAAGACCCAAATCGAAAAGCCTCGAGAGATCTTCACTTTCCTGGTCTTTCCCACCAGCTTAGGAGCTGTGGCCCGATTTCAGATCTGGGACGAACAACTTCTCGTTCCCTATGTCGATGGGGGCGGAATGGCTTTTGCGTTCACCGAGTTTAGGGATGACGACAAGGGACCAAAGTTTGGCGGTGCCTTGGGGGCCTATTGGGCGGTCGGTGGCCAAATCAACCTTTCAAGTTTTGATGCCATCGCAAAATCCCAATTGGATAGAGAATACGGCATCAATCGGATCTACTTGGTGGGAGAGTATCGAAACGTCATTGGCTTGAGCGAAAAATATGATTTCAGTTCGGACTTGATTAATGGTGGGTTTCTGATGGAGTTTTAGCCTCCATGATAAGAACTCGATTAGACATTCAATACAAAGGGACCCCTTTTGGCGGTTGGCAGAAGCAGAAGGAGTCAAAACTTCCCACGGTTCAGGGATTGATGGAAAAGACTCTCTCCACCATCTACAACCAGCCCATCCGTGTCTTAGGGTCTGGTAGAACTGACGCTGGCACCCATGCCAGAAATCAGGTGGCTCACTGCGACCTCCCCCATTTGCCAGAAAACCTGCGTTACAAAATGAATCGCCTCCTTCCCTCCAGCGTATCTGTAGTCAAAGTCTCTAAGGTCCCAAGTGATTTCCATGCTTTAGCCAGCGCAAAGGCCAAGACTTATCTCTACCGAATCTGGAATCACCCCGTATCAAACCCCTTTTTAGAGGAAACCAGCTATTGGACTCCAAACCCTCTTGATCTCAAGCGGTTGAATGAGTTTTCAGCTGTTTTTTTAGGCACCCATGACTTTAAGAGCTTTCAAACCCGAGGGACTCCTGTTCCAAACACCATCAGGGAGTTGACTCTTTCAAGGTGGATCCTAAAAAGGCCTCACTTTATTGAGTATCAGGTCCGCGGATCTGGATTTCTCAAGCAAATGGTCAGAAATCTGGTCGGTCTTCAACTGTATGCGCATAGAAAAAATTTGACTCCAGATGACCTGAGATCCATTCTGCAGGCCAAAGACCGCCAAAAGGCGAAAGACACGGCCCCGTCTCATGGCTTGATTCTGTGGAAAGTACATTACTAAGCCCTTCCACACTCACTGCGCTTGACAACAAGTGCCGAAAACCATAAGAATTTGAGCCTTCTTTGCTGTAAAGATGATCAGGAGAATAGATTCATGAAAACATGGAATGCCAAAGCAGATGATGTGGAACGTAAGTGGTGGGTGGTTGACGCCTCAGGAAAGACTCTTGGTCGAATGGCCACTGAGATTGCTGGCGTTTTGCGCGGTAAAAACAAGCCCATTTTCACCCCTCACGTCGATTGCGGTGACTTTGTTGTTGTTATCAACTCAGAAAAAGTAGAAATGTCCGGAAACAAGTGGAACACCGAAAAATTCTACTCTCATTCCCGATACTTTGGATCCCTTAAGGAGCTCAGTGCTGCTCAAATGCGACAAAAAGATCCAGGTCAGGTGATCATCGAAGCGGTAAAGGGAATGCTTCCTAAAAACAAGCTTTCCTCTCAAGTGATCAAGAAATTAAAAGTTTATGCTGGCGGAGAGCATCCTCATTCCGCACAGAACCCAGAAGCATTCAACATTCAGACAGGTAAAGGATAGATCTCATGGCTGCAGACAAGTACTTCTACGCAACAGGACGACGAAAAACCAGCAAAGCCCGAGTCTTTTTGAAGCCTGGATCTGGAAAGATCACTGTAAATGGCAAAGAGGCGAATGACTTCTTCCCAACCCTCAGCTCTCGAGCGGTGATTCTTCAGCCTTTTTCAGTCACTGACACAAACAAAAATTTTGATGCACGAATCACTGTCGCGGGTGGCGGAGTCACTGGACAGAGCGAAGCCGTACGACATGGAATCGCAAGAGCCCTTGTTGCTGCTGACGCTGAACTTCGTGGTTCACTGAAAAAAGCCGGACTTCTTAAGCGTGATTCCAGGATGGTTGAACGTAAGAAGTATGGACGACATAAAGCTCGTCGAAGCACTCAGTTCTCTAAACGATAAAGAGAACTCTCATTTCATCAGCAAAAAAAGCGAGGCCAAGTCCTCGCTTTTTTTATTTCACCTCAAGGCTGCGCGAAACCTAGAGAAAAGGTGCCTACTACTTTTGTGCAACTCAAAGAGTCGCACAAAAGTAGTAGGCACCCTTTTCGATGGCCTTTGAGTGCATCTGCTGGGAGAATTTTTCTTCATCAGGACATTGAACTTTGACTTTGCACACCTCTCTTGCGCACGGGAAAACTCATAACGTTGTCCATCCCAAACAGTCTCTGCGTTATGACTAGCCTAATCGAATGGTAAGATGTTGAATCTTAGGCCTATGCCAAAAGCGAAAATTTCTCCTCGGGATCCAGGATCCTTTGAAATGATCCATCCCGAACCGAAACATTTTAAAGATATTCAAGAGCTCTGCAAAAGAGTCTACCCCTTTTCAAAGCCTTGGAGCCTAGATCACCTTCACTCCCACCGACTTTACTTTCCCGATGGTCAGTTGATTGTGATCGATAAGGAAACAAATAAAGTCGTTGGAATGGCCTTTAGTTTAATCATTTCTTGGGACGACTATTCCCCACAAGACAATTGGGTAGATTTCACGTCCTCAGGGTTCTTTCACAATCACAACCCGAAAAAGGGACGAACTCTCTATGGAGCCGAGGTGATGGTGGATCCCGAGTACAGAGGCCAAGGAATTGGAAAAATGCTTTACAAGGGTCGACAAGAAATTGCTCACCGTTACCATCTTTCTCGAATTCGGGCTGGCGCTCGACTGAGAGGCTACTCAAAGTTCAAAGATCAGTACACCCCACAAGAATATGTTAAAAAAGTCTACAACAAAGAAATCTTTGATCCCACCTTGTCTTTTCAACTGGGACAAGGTTTTGTCCCTATCGATACCGCTGGGAACTACCTTTACAATGACCCAGAGAGCCTCGGGTTTGCCGCAGTTATTGAATGGCTCAACCCGGAAGCCGCGACAGAAAGAGATTTCCGCAAACAACAAGAAAGCGTAAAGTTTTTTCTAGAGCACCAAAAACTCAACGTCGAACACCTTCCAAAAGAGTTGAGACGAATCGTTCGCAAAATGACCTTTCTTCTTGGGCAAAGCTTAAAGGAACAAGAAGGAAGCTACTTCTTCGACAAAATCGAAACTTACCGCAAGACATTGAAGTCCATGCGAACCAAAAAATCGTCTCTGGATCTCTCTCCACTGATGAAAAAGATCCAACGTGAGTCCCCTGAAAATCAGCTGAAAATTGCTCACGCCTTTTCGTTGCTCTTGGAAGTTGTTAATTCCTGTGAAAGCTCTTATCGCACTTGGAGACAAAGACAGAAATCTGGATACAACCAGCCCTCCACCCACCTTGATCTCACTTTTGTTTTAACCGCTCACCCGACAGAAGCTCGAGCCCCTCTGGTGATAGAGATCTTCAGAAGACTTTCGGAGCTTATTTTAGAAGGTCTTGAAAACAATTTTGTCTTTAATGAGGATGAGATCAACACTCTCCTTCACGCTCTGATCTCTATCCCTTTGGTCAAAACGAAACCTCCAAAGGTCGTTGATGAGGCCGAGTACATTTATTCGATTATTTTTAACGAACCCATTTTTAAATTTATCCTCACAAAACGTGATCCATATCGGATTCGATTGAGAACTTGGGTGGGCGGAGATAAAGATGGGCATCCCGGAGTCGATGAAAGGACCATGACCGAATGCTTGATGCGCTCCCGCTATCACATCATTCAATTCATTCATGCTCAGCTTGAATCAATCATCACTGACGTCGACAAGCTCGGTGAGTTCATTAAGATCAAAGGCTTTGATCGATCTGCTCTTTTTAGACTCAATGATCAGCTGAAGAGTCTTAAGATTTTAAAGAACGGCGATGGAAAAAGAGTGGCCATTTGGATGTACTCCTTCTACCACTTTATTGAAAGGGCCAACTTTCATATTCAGAATCATCATAAAGTTCAGTTGATTAAGCGAGTTTTTGAACTCTTCCCAAGCTTAGTTCTACCGATTGAACTGAGGGAGGATGCCGGAAAGATCGAACTCGCCTTAAAAGATCCCTCGGCTCCGATTTCCAAGATGATTTCAACTCTCAGCCGGCTAAGTAAGGGAAGTGACATTACCGACTACGCAAGAGGCTTAGTGATTTCTCATTGCGAAGAGAGCAAAGACCTCAACAATGCTTTGGCTTTGATTCAGAAGTGTGGCGGACAAGCGGATCTGCCAACGATTCCACTCTTTGAAAGCAAAGAGGCTCTAAAGGCTTCTGAGAAAATTCTAGTCGAATGGCTTAGCACTAGAAAAACAATTCAAATCATTCAAACGAAGTGGAATGAAAAGCTTGAAGTCATGTTTGGCTATTCCGACTCAGCAAAACAAGTGGGCGTTCTTCCTAGTCGCTCATTGATCAAATCTTCGATGAATAAAGTTTCCAAGGTATCCAAGAAGTACAAACTTAAGCCTGTGTTTTTTCATGGCTCCGGTGGAAGCGTCGCTCGCGGCGGAGGAAACCTAAAGGAGCAGATCTCGTGGTGGCCAACCGCATCCACACGAGCACCAAAGCTAACAGTTCAAGGAGAAATGATTCAGAGAACTTTTGCGACGAAAGAAATCTTGCATTCTCAAGGAATTCACTTTGCTCAAGAAATGAGACTTCGTCGAGCGAAGAAAACAAAGGTAAAGACACCTCCGGCATTTAAAAAGCTCTGCACTCTTGTTGAAAGGCAATACGTCGACTTTGTTGGAAACCCTCAACTTCTGGGAGACTGCCTGAATGCAACTCCTTACAATTACTTGGAGGTTTTGAAAATTGGCTCAAGGCCTTCAAAACGGCCAACAGAAAACCCGTCAGTTAACTCTCTTCGCGCCATTCCATGGGTGCTCTGCTGGACGCAATCTCGAGTGCTCTTTCCAACTTGGTGGGGCGTTGGAGCGGCTTGGAAGAATTTAACCCATGAGGAGAAAGCGGAAATCAAAACCTACTTTGAGGAAGACCCCTTCTTTTCATCTTTTGTAAAACAAATGAGTTTTACTCTCGCAAAAGTGGAGCTCAAGGTGTGGGCTCAGTATCTGAATAAATTTTCACCGAAAAATTCTAAGTCTCTATTAAAAATGTTTGAAAGCGAGTACCAGGATAGCGTTAAGTTTTGCTTAGATCTCTCAGAGAAAGACACCCTACTTTGGCATCGTCCCTGGCTTGAAGAAAGCATTAAGCTTCGGTCGCCTTACATTCATATCTTAAACCTGCTGCAAGTGATCGCCATGGATCGAAATGATGAAAAGCTTTTAAAAGAAACTCTTGTAGGTATTGCCTGCGGCATGCTGACAACGGGATAGATTATTTCTCAACAAGGTCTACCCATTTTTATTAAATTTAAATTTTGAATTTGAGAGTGGAGCAAGAGTTCAGCTTTAAACTCAGCGGAAATAAAATAATCAGCCGACTTAGAGAACCCTGACAGCCGGCTCTTAGTGCCATTCCAAAAAATAGTCTTCTTTTCCCCTTTTCTTTTTGAGCTTCCTCCCTCAAGCGTGACGCGCTTTTAAGGCCTTCAGGCCTTAAAATGAGGGTGAAGGCATGGAGCCTGAGAGCTCAAAAAGAAAAGGGGAAAAGAAGATTATTTTTTGGGAATCGGTATATTACTCTTCGAGAACGTAATTCATGGGATCAACAGGAATACCATGCACGCGAATTTCATAATGAAGATGAGATCCCGTCGATCGACCGGTGTTACCAACCGCAGAGATCACATCCCAACGACTGACTTTTTGACCCTGCTCCACATAAACTCGTGAGTTGTGCGCATATCTCGTCACCACTCCGTAACCATGGTCAATAGAAACCAGCTTTCCATACCCACCTTCATATCCCACATAAGAAACGATTCCATCTGCTGGGGAGTGAATGGGCGTTCCCGGAGGAGCAGCAATATCCAGTCCCGCATGAAGACGTGGTCTTCGACTGTATGGGTCCAAACGATAGCCAAATTTAGATGTGAACCAGCCCATGACCGGCTTGATGCTTGGAGTGGCGGCCAAAAGACTCTTGCGATCAGAAAGCGAGTCCCAAACTTTGATGAGACTTTGCTCACCCAACTGAGAGTCTTTTAATACACGATCAATTCGAACAGAGAGTGTGGCGAAGTCTTTAATCAATTCTTTTCTCTGAGCCAGCTCCCCATCTTGTTCATCGACAGGCAACTCCATTCTGTGTCTTAAAGGGTCCATGGCCCAGGTCTCTGAGGAGGGCTGACGACCTGAAACCTCTTCAGTCAGATCATCTACACTCACGGGAAAAGGCTGAGTGCTCGCACTGTAGGCGAGCTTTAAAGAGCGGTTTTCATCGCCAATATTGGTGATCA
>Ga0100403_1002394_pt1 | contig 15134 bp, 13 predicted proteins | sample CryGeymet201501t_FD_83663 | JGI IMG/M metagenome (GOLD analysis project Ga0100403, IMG submission 83663) | Groundwater microbial communities from Crystal Geyser aquifers in Utah, USA - Crystal Geyser metaG 2015-01t | ecosystem: Environmental > Aquatic > Deep subsurface > Groundwater | place...
ACCAGGTAGACGACAACTCATCTTTCACATCTCCTGCTCAATACAGTTCGGCGAGTGCGTCATATGCAATCACAGGCCTCACTCCTGGAAAGACCTGGTACTTCAGAGTACAAGCGGTTGGAGCTAACACATACAGCGGTTGGTCCGGTACAGATAGCGCCACTACAACTATATCAGCGCCGTCAATCAGCGCCACTGCAAATTCTACGACTCAAATTACCTTATCATGGGGGGCTATTTCTGGAGCAGTCAAGTACCAATACCAGATAGATGATAACTCATCCTTTTCATCACCCAGCCAATATAGTGGTACTGGTACATCCAGAGCCTTCACAGGACTGAACCCCGGGACAACTTATTATTTTAGGGCGTATACAGAAGGCACGAATACAAATAGTAGCTGGTCAGGCACTGTCAGTAGGGCTACACCGAATCCAGTATTATCTGGTTCAAAAACATGTACTGACGCATATAATGTTCGTCCTCAATTTACTCTTTATCTAAGGTTAAATGAGACCGCATATAACGTAGCCGCAAACAGCAGTACTGTCATGTGGACGGTTTATAGATATATCAATACCACATGGTCTGGGACTTGGAACCAAAACACTGGACACTCACATAACGTCGTGGTTAACGGAACATCAGTGAAGAACGGAGCAAGTAGGACTTACCGATTTTATTATTCAAGTCCAGTTGGTTCTTATGAGAAGCTATATGGTACTAGTACCGCAAACACAAACACATATGACAGAGGTTGGATTGAAGTCGCACACAATGCCGATGGAGCAAAGACTATTTCTGCCTCAATATCCGACAGTTTCGGTGGCCAAGTGCCCGGCGTTGCCAGTTGTAGTACTAGTTATACGCTATCCGATCTAAGATAGAAAGTATTATCAGCTCTTGTTTGTCTGTGTTATTAGTTGAGCAAATTAATTCACATCACACCATTTACTAACTGAATCAACGTCAAATTGAAGAAGTTCACTAAGCTTAACTACCTCGACAATAACTAGAGTGGAATTATACAAAGCTATAATTATATAATAAATATTATCTTGCTATTTATATTAGTACTCCAGAAAATATTTACTTTTTTTTCTACTTACTTCGACAAAGAGTTTAGTCTACATACCGGGAACTGCGCTATTTCGCAGTAAAATAATTGAACTTAAGCAAGCTTTATATCCGCATAATACTTAGGTATTATGCAGGTCTAGCCTCCTGAACCGCTAGACTTATCGCCAGGATTCGGAGCAATTACTTGAGTGGGCTGATCCACAAATGAACTTACCTCGTTATCACTATCCCAACACGGAACTCCTAGGAAGGAATTGATTAGATCTTCGTTATTATACTCACTACAATCAATTTTGTATTGGTCGTCTGTGGTTTTAAAGTAGTTCCAATCTCCGTCTGCTTTTCGATAGAATAGACCTAACAAAGAATCGCTATAATCGATATCTGAAATTTTCAAATTGGCGTTCTTATAATCAGGCGTGCCGCTATCCTGTACTACGGGGTCCCTAAATACCAAGTCCTTGTCACTAGCACCTTTAGCAATGTAGGCGTCAATAAAAGGGTTCATAGCTTCTAAGTTTTTACTAAAATCTGTTTGATTTGCGCAACTAACCTGTAATGAGAAGGTAGCCGGTATATCCTTAACAGCGCTAACAAGACTGTTCTTTAAGTTACAGACTATAAGTTCAGAAGAAAAGTACTGAGCGACTTCAGAACTAGAACTGTAAGTCGAAGACAGTGCAGTTGATGTTTTCATTTCGGATAACCCGCCAGTATTTAGCGCACCTATGACGCTATTGTAGTCCGATTCGTTAGGGCTTGATTCATTGCGCACCGAACTAAAATTCAAAACCTGTGAGTTGTCGTCCACGGTCACCCATATTTTATCCTTAACATTTTTTGTTATAGCTAGTGTATTGTAAGTCTTTTCTACGGCTGACGATACTTGTGCTGGATCATTTATCGAAGACTTCATTGAGTCACCAAGCGTACTTAATAAATCTTTACTTACCGTCGTGTCTATGTCAGACCCCGAACTTTTGTTAACGAGCAATAAATAGGCTAGAGTACCTGCAGCAATTAATAAGACAAATCCGATGCTAACCAAGATAGTAGACAGCATCTTTTTGGGCATCTTTGGTTTGGGGTTATTATGAAATGGTGTCACTTCAGGTGAAAATGGAGAAATCGGTGCACCAGAGGTGGTCTGATTATCAAGATTCTGTAATTGTTGACCTTCGTTACTATCATTTTGCATATGAAGTCTCCTTAATGATTGACAGTTAGAATTATATCATAATGCTTATGTCAATCTAAGTATGCACAGACTAATAAAGTACTAGCTCGTTTTTAAGCGCCGATATGAAAATTTCTTACAAGGTCGCCAATTCCCCGATGCATCACTATCGTATTGATATATTTGACCATTTAAAACTTCGCTTATCTGTACTAATGCAGGATTATATACCGCCAAGGTTTTATAATATATCAAATCTTGATCACTGATATTCGTACGTCCTGGAAAAATCTCTTTAAATTTTGCAGTCGCCACTGAATTAAAATATTCCGCGTCAGCTCTTGGTGGTAAATAATGGTCGGCTCGGAGGCCCATCCTTGAAACAATTTTCTTTACATCGGAAAATAATATCTTTGTTTGGCTAGATATAAACAGATAAAGTTGCTTCTTTGATGTAAGATAAAGTGTTGCTTCGGCAGATAAGCCGACAGGTATCTTAAATACTATTGCTTGTCGTATATCAGCATCAATAGAAAATTTATCTTTTATTAATCGTTCTAGAGCAATCTCATCGTACATCTGGTCAGTCATATTTATATTGTATCACCTTAATCGACCTCGACTACTACTTAAATTTGAACTACAATAGATGTAGATGGATTTCACAAAAAGATACAGCAGCCTCAATACTGAACAAAAGCAAGCGGTAGATACCACCGAAGGCCCAGTCATGGTTATAGCTGGACCGGGCACAGGTAAGACCGAACTCCTTAGTATAAGAGCGGCCAACATCCTAAAAAAGACAGATATATTACCAGAGAACATTCTATGTCTTACATTTACAGAGAGTGGCGCAAGTGCTATGCGCAACAGGTTAGTGGGAATTATCGGCAAAGATGCACATAAAGTTGCTATCCACACTTTTCATAGCTTTGGTAGTGAAATTATTAATCAGTATGGTGAATATTTTTACCACGGCGCTAATTTTCGACCCGCCGACGACCTAAGTCGTTATGAACTCATTAAAAAAATATTCGACGGACTTAGTCATGACAACATCTTGAACAAAAAGATGAACGATGATTACACCTATCTTCGTGAGAGCCTAACTATAATATCTGAGATAAAAAAAAGTGGCTTAACTAGCGACGAACTACTCGCAGTCCTAGCCGCCAACGACAGTGTTATAGAAAAAACCGAACAACTATTAACGCCTGTATTTGATACTAAAATATCAAAAACAACGGCCGAACAACTAGCGAATCACATTGCTAAAATACGCGATTCATCAGTATCTATAAATCTACCTGCTATTGTTAGTCTGGGTGACATTTTGGCTGATTCATTGCAACAAGCCGTAGAAGAATCAATCTCAACTAACTCAACAAAACCCGTTACGGCTTGGCGCAACAGTTGGTTCAAAAAAGATGCGACAGGCAAGTTTGTACTAAAGTCAAAAGAACGACAAGTTAAACTAAGGTCTCTGAGTTCCATATATGAACAATACTTAGCCCGCATGGCCGAAGCCGAACTATACGATTTTGATGACATGATACTGCGGGTAGTCCACGCTATAGAGATATTCGACGAACTACGGTTCAACCTACAAGAAAAGTATCAATACATCATGGTTGATGAATTCCAAGACACAAATATGGCTCAGATGCGAATCCTGCATAACCTAACGAACAATGAAGCCCACGGAGACACACCGAACATCCTTGTTGTGGGTGATGATGACCAGGCGATATACAGCTTTCAAGGAGCTGATATTAGTAATATCCTCGATTTTAAGACAAATTACCCCAAAACAAAAATAATAACCCTAACCAATAATTATCGATCCAAAAAAAAGATCCTAGAGCAAACTAGAATTATCATAACCCAAGGTTTTGACCGCCTAGAAAATCGTCTAAAAATCGATAAAAATCTTAATTCCAAATCACTTGGATTGGGTAAAGTAAAGCTCCTGGAAGCCGAGTCAAATGTAGACGAAAGACTAGCCTTGATCGAAGATATTAAAAAACAACGCGACGATGGAATGAGACTCAACGACATAGCTATCCTGACTCGTAAACACAGCGAGATAGAGTCTCTGCTGCCTTACTTTACTCAAGCAAACATCCCAGTTCAATACGAGAGACGAGATAACGTCCTAGATATGCCCGTTATAACCTTTTTAGAGGCTTTATCTAGAACAGTTATCAATATATTCATCAGTAATCATCATCAAGCAAACGCCTACCTCAGCGAGCTCTTGGCGCATCCAGCCTGGAATATTAAACCCGAAGATATTTGGCAACTCAGTCTAGAAGCCTATACCAATAAAACCTACTGGCTAGAAGAAATGCAAAACTTTGATAACCTAAAACCGATTAGAGATTGGCTAATATCAATTGCTTACCAAGTGCCACATACCAATCTCGAACAAATGCTCGACATACTTATCGGAAAACAGGCAAAAGACGATAACGAAATTTTTATCAGTCCAGTGTACGAGTACTTCTTTTCTAACGACAAATTAAAAGATAACCCGGGTGAATATGTCCATTACCTACAAGCACTTCGAGTGATCAGGACAAAGCTTCGTGAATATTATCCCAGTGCCAGTCCGAATATAATATCTTTTATAGAGTTCATCGACCTTCACCGTAACATAGGTAGCGGTATCAATAGCATACGCGATAACCTCAGCGAGAATGACGCCGTAAATATCATGACAGCACACAAATCAAAAGGTCTCGAGTTTGAATCAGTTTATATAGTAAACGCTATAGATAGCGTATGGGGCGAAAAAGCACGAGCCAAGAACCGTATGATTGGCTATCCCGAAAACCTGCCACTGGCACCGGTGGGAGATTCAGCCGACGAGAGACTTAGGCTATTTTATGTCGCTGCAACTCGAGCAAAATCTAACCTAACTATTAGTTATAGTCAAGAAAACTCACAGGGCAAGGCTAATTCCTTGGCAAGCTTCCTGATAGATACAACTCTTGAAAGGGCCGAGGTCGAACCTCATAAAAGCATAGAACAATCAATTATCAACGAAGAAATAGCCTGGTACGAAAGAATAGTAAGCTCCGATAGTACAAACTTAAAATCTGTTCTTAGACACGAACTAGATAAATATCAGCTCAGCGTGACACATCTAACGAACTTCTTGGATGTCACCAGGGGCGGACCTCAAAACTTCTTGCTTCAGAACATGATGCACTTCCCACAAGCTATGAGTCCGGCCTCAGCTTATGGTTCAGCAATACATAGCGCCCTGCAACAAGCACACCTACATCTGTCGGTTAGTGGCAAAAAACAAGCAATAGAAGACATTCTGCGTAACTTTGAAGTACAGCTAAAAGACAAAAATTTACCGACAGAGGATTATGATAAATACCTCAATAAAGGCTACGATGATCTTCAAATTTTTCTTAATAATAACTACTCTTCATTTAAACAATCACAAAAAACTGAACTGAACTTCAAATACCAAAACAGCCAAGTAGGGGACGCCAGGCTGACCGGTGCGCTTGACTTGGTTGATATAGATAGTGACAAAAAAATGACTGTTACAGACTATAAAACAGGTAAACCCGCTCAATCTTGGATTGGTAAAACCGATTATGAAAAGATTAAACTACACAAATATAAACAACAATTAATGTTCTATAAACTCCTAGTAGAAAATTCTAGAGACTACCACAACACTAAAGTTGAAGCCGGAATAATCCAATTCATAGAACCCACAGCAGACAAAGAGGTTGCAACACCACTCAGTATTGATTTTGACAGCCAAGAGCTAGAAGAGTTCAAGGTCCTCATAGAAGCAGTTTGGAAAAAGATAATAGCGCTAGACCTACCAGATATATCAAGTTACTCTCAAAACCTAAAAGGCATACTTGAGTTTGAACAGGATCTTATAATAGAATCAACAGGCGCTACCTCGAAACAGTCTAGATAATAAAAACATAAATAATCTTCAAAAGCACTTGACCAAATTGTCTTTATCTGCTAATATAGTATACGCACTGATTGAGGTCGTGTAATTTGGATATGAAAATTCGTATTTGAGTTACACGATCTCTCAATTGCACATTGACAGATATAGTGAAGACTGTTCCCGTCACAGCCCAACCCCCCCTCGGGTTGTGGCGGGAACGCCAACGTTGAACCGCTCCAGTGACAATGACGTCACGGGAGTGGTTCGACGACCACGTGGTGTCGCCCTCGCTGCGCCCTTTCTAACCGACTGCATCATGCGGCTAGAAGGAACGTGCGAGTAACGCACGCACACGAGCTGCGCGAGCGGCGACACCACTTACGATTTTTCGATCGATTCCGACTGTTCACCTGAGGAGGTGATTTAATTGGCAGACTGCTCAGGTTGCTGCGGACGTTGCGACGGAAAGTCGCAGAAGTCCAAGGGAGGAACGGGAACGTGCTTCGCCTGCAAAGGTTCGGGTCATGCACATTCGTGCAAAAACACCCGGGTCTAAAGCTCGAATCGACGGACGCACCACTCCAAGTGGACTCATGCGAAAAAATCAGGGAATCTTCACTATCTCTGTCCGTCAACATGCTACATAAATATTTTGTGTCTCATGTTGACGAATTTAATTAAGTTATAATAAATATCATGACAAATTTTGGGACAAACTACCAAGACCTTTTTTTATTCTTGCCCCCATGGAGGCAGTGACAGATGTAGTATTTCGCCATGTCATAGCCGAGGCTGGTCCACCGGACATCTATATGACCGAATTCACAAATAGCGCCAGCTATTGTAGTCCGAAAGGTATGCATAGTACGCGTGGACGACTAGCTTTCACAAATGATGAACAGCCTATCGTTGCTCAAATTTGGGGTAATAATCCTGAGTATTTCGAAACAATGAGCAAAGGCTTAGCCGAGCAGGGTTTTGCTGGTATCGATATCAACATGGGATGTCCCGATAAATCAGTTGTCAAACAGGGGAGTGGTAGTGGGCTAATCCGCGACCCAGAACTCGCCAGTCAACTGATTGCCAGTGCCAAAAAAAGTGGTTTACCAATCAGTGTCAAAACACGACTCGGCTATTCGCAAATAGACGAATGGAAACCTTGGTTAACACACTTACTCAATAAAGACTTGGTTAACTTGACCATTCACCTCCGAACCAAAAAAGAAATGAGTAAAGTAGATGCACATTTCGAACTAATACCCGAAATTATAAAGCTAAGAAACGAAATAGCCCCTCAGACGCTAATAACCATCAACGGTGACATCCGTGATCGCGCACACGGCGAAGAACTCGTAGCGAAATACGGCGTCGACGGTATCATGATAGGACGAGGAGTATTCAAAAATCCTTTTGCATTCGCGAGCGAAAAGCTCCTACCTTTTTCTGATCAGCCTGTGGACCCATCTACAGATGAGTCCAGCCGAACGCCACAGACTCCACAATACGAAACCGTAGACCATTTAAGTAAGGCGGGAGAGGTTCAACAAAAAAGACATCTGCAACCCGAGTTTGTCGAGGCGCCGGGGCCCTCGCCCGAACACGGAGTGAAGCCGTCTTTTTCGTTGAACATCGGAGCGTCATTAGAAGCAAAAGAAAACCTCCTCAGTCTCCTCAATCTTCACCTCGATTTACATGACAAATACTCGATCGAGCTTGAACCGCGCAAATACGAGCCCCTCAAAAGGTTCTTCAAGGTATATATAAGAGATTTTCCTGGAGCCAACGAACTAAGAGACAAATTAATGCACTCAAAAAGTACCGAAGAGGCGCGAGCAATATTAGCGACGGCGATGTCGACGAAGGTCGGCTACCTTTAGACGAACCGTGTGACGGTCAATTAGCTCATGCGCCTTATCTAGTTCGACTTGGTCTTGAGCCGTATCACGCATCTTTATAGCTAGCTCTAGGGCAGATTTTGACTCAGCTTCGATGATATCGTCACCATGATCGGCTTCATCAACCAATATCTTGACGGCTTCTTGTGAAATCTCAACTACACCGCCACTTATAGCGAAAAGTTCAGTATTTTCATCATCCTTTTTGTTGCGAACATAGACAACTCCGGCTTTCGCAAGCGTAACTAGTGGCTCATGTCCAGGAAAAACCGAGATTTCACCACTGGTGGTAGGCAAAATAACCTCGTATATATCTTGGTCGAGTTTTATACCACGAAGTGTTACGAGCTTAAATTTCATTAGTCTTTTTTATCCTTCAAGCTTCCATTTACCATGTAGAACCAATCTTCTGGCTTGTCATCATATTTTCCAGCTAAAATATCTGCAAAATCATTTATAGTATCTTCAAGTTTGATGTAACTACCTGGATTTCCGGTGAATTTCTCAGCTACGTGGAATGGTTGAGAAAGATAGCGTTGTACGCGACGAGCCCTGGCGACTGTCTGTTTTTGCTCATCTGATAGCTCTTCCATACCAAGGATAGCAATTATATCTTGAAGCTCTTTGTAACTTTGAAGGACTCGCTGAACTTCACGAGCCACTCGATAGTGTTCTTCTCCTACGATTTCTGGATCGAGGCTATTTGAGTTGCTATCGAGTACGTCAACAGCTGGATAAATACCAATCTCAGTCAAAGCTCGATTCATCACGATAGTTGCATCAAGATGGGCAAATGTAGTGGCCGGAGCCGGGTCAGTCAAATCATCGGCAGGTACGTAAACAGCTTGAACTGATGTAATAGAACCTTTTTTAGTAGAAGTAATTCTCTCCTGCAAGGCACCCATTTCTTGTTGAAGATTGGGCTGATATCCAACTGCAGACGGCATACGTCCGAGTAGGGCAGACACTTCTGCTCCAGCTTGAGTAAATCGATAAATATTGTCGATAAACAACAAAACATCCTTACCGTCATCGCGGAAAGTTTCAGCCATAGCAAGACCCGAAAGTGCCACGCGAAGACGCGCTCCAGGTGGCTCGTTCATCTGTCCAAAGACAAGTGATGTCTTGCCAAGAACGCCCGCTTCTTCCATTTCATAATACAGGTCATTTCCTTCGCGAGTACGTTCACCAACACCAGCAAAGACCGAGTTGCCACTATGGAATTTAGCGATATTGTTGATAAGTTCCGTGATAAGCACAGTCTTACCAACGCCCGCACCAGCGAATAGTCCGACTTTTCCACCCTTAGTAACTGGAGCGATAAGGTCAACTACTTTGATGCCAGTTTCAAGAACTTCAGTTTTATTTGATTGCTCTGCAAGACTAGGCGCCTCGCGGTGAATCGAAGCCCTTTTACCAGTTGGAGCTGGTTTACCGTCGATTGGGTCACCAGTCACATTGAACATTCGACCCTGGGTCTCGTCACCAACAGGAACCTGAATAGGTGAGCCTGTGGCTATTACTTCCTGACCGCGTTTAAGTCCGTCGGTGCTAGAAAGCGCAATAGAACGAACAGTATGTTCATCTAAATGCTGCGCTACTTCAAGCGTAATAGTCTTGCCACCATGCTCAATTAACATAGCGTCATATATAGCTGGAATCTTGGCATTATCAAATTCTACGTCGATAACTACGCCTACTATTTGTACAATTTTTCCTGTATCTTGTTTACTCATCATCATCATCTCCTTATTCGTTCATTGCTTCTACGCCACCACTGATTTCGGCCAATTCCTGGGTAATGGCTCCTTGTCGGGCTTTGTTCATCTCTAATGTTAAATCATCGCTCAGGTCACTTGCGTTGTCGGTTGCATTTTTCATCGCCACCATACGCATGCTATGCTCGCTCGCCCTACTGTCTAGTAATGCCTGGTATATCTGAGCCCCCACAAGTCGATAGGCGACACCATCGAGCAGTTCAAATGTACTTGGCTCATATATAGCATCGGTGATGTCTCTCGACAGACCCTGTTCGTCGCTTTGACTATACAAACCGGCGGGCAATAAACGCTCTACCCTAGCAACTTGATTGATACTGCTGATAAAATCTGTATACACAATATCGACCGCATCAACCGCGCCATCTGTAAACATCTGCTTTACGCTATCAAGAATCGCCCTAAGCTCGCTACCATCAGGTCTATCTGGTAGATCCTGATACACGCCCAAAACCTCGGTATCTTTGATGCGCGCCACAAATTGCGCAGCTTTTCGTCCGATAGCGATAGTCGTGTTTTTGACACCAGACTTATCATCTTGATAGAGTTGACTAGTATACAGCTTCGAAATATTACTATTGTAGGTACCCGCTAGACCCTTATCAGAGGCAATTACGATCAAAAGACGAGTCTTTACCTCTCTAACCGCAAACAAAGGGTGACCAGCAACAGATGTATGAGTAGAAATAGCGTTCAATAACTCCCTAGATGACCTAACGTAGTCTGCAGAAAGCTTTGTCGCTTCCTGCGCACGTCGCATCTTACTAGCAGCTACTAGCTGCATAGCCTTAGTAATCTGCTTGGTATTTTTTACCGAGCGGATCCTAGATTTTAATTCTTGAGTAGAAGCCATAAAGCCTAAGCCTCAAATCCTTTCGATACTGACTTCGCCGCAGATTCGATTGCTTTAATTGCCACCTCGGTAGGTTTATCGCCCTTGGCCAGAATCTCCATATCTTTCTTGTGCTCAGACCATAATTTTGTTATCAAAGCTTCTTGAGTATTTTTAATCTTTGAAGCTACTACGTTGTCGAATAAACCATTGGACACAGAGTAAATACTTGCCACCTGCTGCCAAAGACCAACAGGTTGATTTTGCGACTGTTTAAGTAACTCAGTGAAGCGGTGACCTCTTTCGATTTGCGACTTCGTTGATTCGTCAAGATCGCTACCAAATTGAGCAAAGCTAGCAAGTTCACGGAATTGACTAAGGCCAAGTTTCAAGTTACCACTTACAGATTTAATTGCCTTTGTCTGGGCCGCACCACCCACACGAGAAACCGATAGTCCAGCCGAAATGGCCGGTCGAATACCTTGGTAGAATAGGTCTGTTTCTAAGAATATCTGTCCGTCTGTAATAGATATAACATTAGTAGGAATGTAGGCCGAGATATCGCCAGCTTGAGTTTCAATAATCGGCAAGGCAGTAAGGGAGCCAGCTCCTAGTTCGTCGCTAAGTTTAGCTGATCGCTCTAGTAGGCGAGAATGAAGATAAAAGACGTCACCTGGGTAGGCTTCTCGTCCCGGTGGTCGACGAAGCAGTAGTGACATTTGACGATAGGCGACAGCATGTTTTGTTAGGTCGTCATAAATCATCAAAGCGTGACCCGAATTATCTCGGAAATATTCACCCATGGCAGTCGCAGCATACGGAGCAAGATACAGCATAGACGCTGGGTCGCTTGGACTAGTTGCGACAATTATCGTCTGATCCATCACACCCTCGGCCTTCAATCTATCTATAAGTCTTGCAACTTTTGATGATTTTTGACCGATAGCCACATAGACATTGATAACGCCAGTTTTTTGTTTTGCCTGGTTTATCATGGTATCAACAGCGATAGCAGTTTTTCCAGTTTGTCGGTCACCGATAATCAACTCACGTTGACCACGCCCGATAGGGAACATAGAGTCGATAGCGACGATTCCGGTCATAAGAGGTTCATGTACTGATTTTCGACCCATTACGCCTACTGCTTCGCGCTCAATTAGCCCAAACTGTTTTGTCTTAATCGGAGCGCCGCCATCGATAGGACGACCCAGTGGATCAACTACACGACCGAGAAGTTCTGGACCAACAGGAACCTGCAATGCAGTACCCTTGAGAGTAACTTTGTTACCGGCAGAAACAAAATTGTCACCACCGAGAAGCACTGCACCGATTTCATCTTCCGTTAAGTTTAGCGCAAAGGCCTCAACGATACGATCACCGGTCTCAATCTGAAGCACTTCACCATAACCAGCCTCGCGTAGCCCATGGATCCAGGCAACACCGTCACCGACACGAATAACAATACCCACGCTCTCCAAGCCTTCGCTAAACTCAAGTTTGGCGATAGCTTGACGTAAATCTTTTGATAATTCTGATACTGATATTTCTGACATATTATTTCCTTATTAATTCGTTTGGCTAGTTCTTAGTATTGATAATTGACGTGATACACTTTTATCGATTCTCTTATCTGGTATCTCGATTTTCACACCTGCTATTAATGACTTATCTATTTCGTATTTTGCATATACTCGTTTTACAGAATTTGATGATTTCAACATATCCTCGATAGCCATAGCCGTTGCCTTGCTCAAACTACGGGCTGATGAAATATTTGCCACCACATGTCCTTGAGCGCTAAGTGCAAATTCTATATCTCTCACAATATGATCAAGCTCGTTAACTCGTCTAGACTCTATGAGATAACCGGCAAGTTGTTTAGTAGCCACACCTAAATCACCACCGTCCAATATATTACTAACGATATAGTCAGCAATCTTTCTTCGTGATAATTTAGTTGACATGTCTTACTTAATTTCCTTTATCGATTTTTCAATAAAATCTTTATCCAATTTATCAGTCATGGATTCACCGATTATCTTACCCGTAGCCAAAGAAACTAGTTCCAAAGTCTCATTATATAAAGCTTTCTTGGCGTCGTCGATTTGTCTTGATATGTCAGCCTGAGCGCTTTTAACTATCTGCTCAGCTTGTTTTTTAGCTTTTTCTTCACTAGCACTGATATTGCTATCCGATTCGAGTTTTGCAAGCGATATGATATCAGCCGCTTCATGTCGAGCTTTTTTTAGTAATTCAGAAACTCTAGTCTCAGCCTCATCTGCGGCTTTCTTGGCATGTTCGGCGGCTTTGTTTGCAGAATCTATCTTCGTCTGTCGATCATCAAGTATCTTAGTTAGAGTAGGGAAGACGTATTTGCCGAGCAGAAATACAAGTATCAAAAATGCGATAATCTGTAAAATAAGCGTTTGCCAGTCTACACCAAGAGACTCCATTATCCCACCGGATGGAGCTTCTGCACTACCGAATTGTAATAAAATTGATTCCAAGACAACTCCTACAAGAACTTAGCGATAATAGCGACAATGATACCGATGATGGCAAGTGAGTCAGCAAAAACAATAGCCGTAATCATAAGTGTACGAATATCAGCAAGTTTTTCTGGGTTACGACCAAGTGCATTTAGCGCACCAGTTCCTATCATTCCAACACCAAGAGCAGCTCCAAGAGCGGGTATGGCATATGTAAGTCCAAAAGCTAATTCATTCATTATTATTTCTCCTTTTATTTATTAATCTAATTATATCATTCTAGTTCTTGTGCCTTTTTGGGCTTAAGAGTAGGTGAATGAACGTCTAGTGGCCCGTGTGAAACCTGGGCGAGGGCGGTAAATATAAGTGTCAAAATAAAGAATACATAAGCCTGGATAAAGCCGATAAAGAACTCAAATGCCATGAAAATCGGCAATGCGACAGAAGCAAAATAACTAGTCAGCGCCGCGATAACAATCAGCAAAACTTCACCGGCAAAGGCGTTTCCAAACAAACGAAGGGCGAGAGCAACGCCTCTAGAAAATTCACCAATTAGTTCCAGAAAACCTTCAAATGCGCCTATCGGGTCTTTGATAGGATTTATAAAATAGCGTTCAGCATTCTTGAACACCCCTAGATGTTTTATGGCATAGAGCTGAACCGTCAACATAGTCACTATAGCCAGTCCAAGTGTAAAATTCAGGTCGGCAGTCAAACCTCTGAACATCGGTATACTGTTCCAGGTAATAGGACCAACACCTGGAAGAACACTCAACCAATAATTTACCAAGATAAATATAAAAACTGTCAAAGCGAGCGGAGTAATCTTCCTCGCCAACTTCGGGTCGGTTATTATGCTGTTTACTTGACCAACAAGTCCTTCAAACATCCATTGAAATATTTGAGTCAATCGATTAGTTTTTTTATTTTTTAGAGTAATAACAGCATAAAGACCTATTGCCAAGGTCACGATAAAGCCAATAATTCCGAGTAGCATAGCGTTGGTTATAGAAACACCACCAACTTCAAAAAGCTTCTCAGCCGCTAGACTGATATGAACATCGATAGCGCCAAAATTCACTTAGACTCTCTCCTGATAGCTCGTATCTGCATAAATACCAACAGTATACTTGTAGCAAAACCAAGTATTATCATTATAGTCGTCATGAATGGGGCAGTATCTAGAGTATTATCTAAAAACACTCCCAAAATAGTGCCTCCAATAGTTGGAACAAATGCCCTCCAGGTAGTATCGAGTATAGTTGTTAGCAACAAAATCGCCGCTGATCTTGGCGGCTTGTTTGTCGTCTTATCTTTAGGCGACTGCATAGGGCTATTATACCTCACATAAGTACAATGCGAAACCCTTGAACTGGTTAAGATAAATACGAATTAAATATTATTCTAATTTTAACTATACTCATACAACTAATAGACTATTTGAGCCATATTGAACCGTATGCGTAATAATCTGAAGTCGAGCCCACCCAATACGGCGCATCCTGGTAAGCACCGCCGGCAAAGAAGTTACCGCTCCAACAGCTTGTATACCACCAAGGGTGATTTTGGTAATTAGTAGCACAGTTACCGGCATTCGCATCATGATCTGCATCATAAGTAGTAAATGGTTGATTATTATGAGTCAAATAGAAGCCCGGCTGGGTACCACCTAATAATATATTTTCATTAGATAGACTAAGTGCATAGAAGTTACCAGTATTCAAAGAAATATTGTATGTAGCTTTATGTGAAATATTCGTCGGAGAAGTTCCTACCTGCAACCTAACTTGATTTCCAATATTATTCCAGTGAGACAAGCCCAATAAATTATCAAATGAAGCTAAATCAAATCCAAAACTACCTGTAATAGTATTGTTATTTATGGCATCGTTCCAATTAGGGGCTGGTGTTGTGACTGTACTATTATTTTGTAGAACCAGGGTCCAACC
>Ga0100403_1002395_pt1 | contig 15129 bp, 11 predicted proteins | sample CryGeymet201501t_FD_83663 | JGI IMG/M metagenome (GOLD analysis project Ga0100403, IMG submission 83663) | Groundwater microbial communities from Crystal Geyser aquifers in Utah, USA - Crystal Geyser metaG 2015-01t | ecosystem: Environmental > Aquatic > Deep subsurface > Groundwater | place...
ACTGAACCAATTCAACTCAAGAAGAAGTTTTCCGGAGCTGTCTTTAAGGGAAACTTTTTGATCAAATTTCAAACCAGCAGGAGCCTTCTGGTAAAACTTCTGAGCCTCAACCTTTTTCAAGGCTTCGAAAAAACTCACCAACTGATCCTCTTGAAGCTGCTTTTTCTTTTGAGTTGAAGACCATTTGCCATCTTCCTTTACAAAGCGAAGGTCCTTTCCTCCCAGCTTCAAATCCAAAAGAGTCACTTTCTCTAAGGGAAACTCAAAGGGTGCCTTTGGGTCAAATAAGCCTTCTCTCTCTTTTAGCACAGAAGACAAGCGCTGCTTTGGAAACTCATAAAACTTTAAAGAGTTAGCTTCATGAACAAAAACAAGATCTCCACTTTCGAAAAGCTCTACCGAGCTGTCCTTAAGACCATTGAAGACAAACCTCCAATTGGGAGAAGAACCCACCTCAGGTGGCTTCTCATCGAACACCTTGGTGGCTTTCATTTTTTTTACCGAACCCAACCAGTCGTTTACCTTCGAATCACTCAAAGGAAAAGGCTGGTCGCTCCCCCAGGTCCAGCCAGATTCTTCTTTCTTCATTGAGAAAGAACGACCGGATGCCCTGGCGAGCACCTCGATCGATTGAATTTCATCTGGACCACTCCAAGGAACTTTATTTCGAAATTCATTGAGCTTTTTGTTGGTCAACTGAGCTACTTCCCGATCTAAGAGAAAGACATCTCCTCTTTCAAAGAAGTAACCCCCATCAAAGCTGTTCTTCGACCCGACGGAGACGGTGGACTTTTCTCCCGATTTTAACTCCCAAGAAAGCCCAAGGGATTGACCTTCTTCGAGACCAAATTCTTTTCGTTTCTCTTGGTTCAGATCAACACGTTTAAGAATCTCTCTGGCTCGAAGAGTTCCTAAAAGGGTCACAAAACTGGATACAGTTTCAGTGTCACAAGAATCTTCAACGGGCCGAAGGATCCGGCAAGACTCTCCATCAAAGTTCAATTCCACATCGCCAACCTTTAATTGCTTTAATTGGTCTAAAGAAAAATCGGTGAGGCGAACCTGACCAGGGTCTAAGGGATCCGCCTTCTTTTGCTCTGTGAAGTCCCAAATCACGTAGGCGACGAGCCCTACGACAACCAGTCCAAGAATCCAAGTGGTTCTAAAAGATTTCATCAGGCCCCCCGACGACGATACCAAAGAAGGCCACTCAGCAAGAGCAGCAATACAGGAAGAGAGACTCCCGCTGAAATCATCCCCAGCTGAATCGGCCCGGTTAAGAGCAACTTGTTACCTGCTTCTTGTTTTGGACGAATGCTGATCAAATCCTTTTGGTCGGTCAGCTCAGCAAAAGAGTTGAGCGCAAGGTCACGATTCGAACCCACAAGCAAAAGTCGATTGGACAGAAAGTCACTGTCCCCGACGATAACGGCCTTAAACGCCTTCTCTTCTTCTCCTTCTTTTAGCTTTCCCGTAGAAAACATAAAAATAGGATAAGCCTTCTGAATGGGCGGAGACTTCACCTCATTCTTTAGCTCTTGCATGGTAAATGAAGACGGTGCGGTGTTGACCAATGGAGTCACTTCAATCAACGCTGACTTCTGAGGATCAACAGCCAGTTCACTGGTGAGATCAAAGAGTGTTAATGTTTTCCCTTCAATCAAGGGAGCTGTGATGGGATTGTCCTGACTAAAGGTGACACCAATAGAGGAGCCGGAGGCCTGACCTTTTGTTGGATCCAAGAAAATGACAAAGTTGTTCTTAAACTCCACGCCCATTTTTCTGGAAAGCTGAGAAAGATTATGTTTCTCTCCTGGATCCAAAGCCAAAAGAATCTTTCCACCTCGCTGAACATAGTTCTCTAAGACCACCAATTCATTATCCAGGAGAGCTTGTTTTGGACCTATCACCGCAACAAGAGCCGCATCCTCTGGGACAGAAGCTTTCTCGATGAGGTTCAATTCCTCCAAGTTGAAAGAAGCTGACGTGAGTTGATCTTTGAGGGCTCTCAAGCCTTGGGCCGATTCGGAGTTGAGATCCTTTTCACCATGTCCAATAAGAAAGTAAATCTTCTTCTCGCCTCGACGAGTGACCTTGACCAAAGCTTGAGTGATTTGTTCTTCAGAAAATCCCGCTGGAGCCGCCTCGCCCTCCACGCGCACTCTTTTTCCATTGTACTCAACAAAGACGAAAACGCTGGACTGATCGCGATCAGGAAGAGGAGACAGATACTCCTGGGCCAACATATTGTCCACATAGGAGTCGATAAACCTCACCTTAAAACGTGAGCTCTTTTCTTCATACAAATTCAAGGACTGATTGACGGCTTGTCTCGCGGGAAGGGCCTCGGCCCCTTTGTAAAAAACCTTTACTTCTAAATCCGAATCGAGAGAATCCAAGACTTTCACCGATTGATCTGACAAAGAATTCAGCTTCTCTGTTGTGAGATCAAAGGTCTTATTGTGCCTGACGGCCAAGTAGTTCACGCAAACCAAAAGACCCAGGACGAGAAGAATCATTGCCCCCATATTCATACCGTGCTTGGTCGTTCGAAGCGTGAAGAACTCCAAATAGATCTTTCGATCAAAAAACATCGAAACCACAAGGGCCACACCTGCAAGAGCCACCAAAAGATAAAGAAAAGGAATCCAAGCACCGAGAATAAAACGGACGGCCGCAGCGACAATGAAACAAAGGGCGGCTATGAGAAAGCCAACTTTACCAACACCTGTCACAATTACCTCCAGCGAGACGACTCAACAACACGTTGAGTAAGAAAGACAAACAATCCCATACAACTGAGCATGAAAACCAAGGACTTGATTCGAATCGAACCCCGAATGTAGGACATGAAGTGATCTCCAATGGAGAGGTGCTCCAAAATCGACGTCATGTAAAGACCCGTAGAGCTTTCCGCCCCTTGAGATAAAAACCAGAGAAATAAGTTAAAGATAAGTCCCATAACCACACTCAAAACCACAGATTGGGTGAGGGAGGAGGCAAAAACACCGATGGCGACATAGGTGCCAGCCACAAGAACGACCCCTAAGTAAGCGGCAAAGAGCGGAGCCATGCTAAAAGTTGTGATCAGTCGAGTTCCCAATGGGTAGAGCGCCGAAAGCAAGACCAAGAGAAGCACCGCACCAAAGGCTCCAAAAAACTTACCCAATGCGATCTCCGTGGCGGTGATGGGAGCCGTTAATAAAAGATCATAGGTGCGAAGTTTCTTCTCTTCCGCAATCAACCTCATCGTTAAAGCCGGAACAATAAAAATGAACAACAAATTGATTTGGGAGATGTGCGTGAGAAAGACGGTCATTTGTAAGCTTGGAGTCTGACCTCCGGGGTTAAACATGGCTTGAGTGTTCTCAGCAAACATGATGAGACTTCTTAGAAAAGTGAAACTCCACAAAACGCTGCAGAGAGCGGCTATAAAACAAAACATGGGACTTGTGACCAGATTCTTAAAATCTTTTCCCGCAATGGTTAGAATGTTCTTCATTTTTGCACCTCTACAGAATGGCCCGTCAAAGGAGCCCCAGTGAGCTGAATAAATATATCCTCAAGACTTAATGTGGACACCTGAAGTTCAAGCAGGCCTGCGTTTAGCCCGACGACCTGACTTGATATATTCTCAATCACCTCTTCCGACCCATCGGTTTTAACTTCAATGTAATTCCCCGTAGTCAAAGACTCTTTAACTCCCGGAAGCTCTCTTAGCTTTTCAGCGACCTGGGAAGACAGCCTGCGAACTTTAATTTTAAGGTGTCCACCACCGGACATTCGGTTGGAAAGTCCGCGAATATCATCTTGGGCGATGATCTCGCCTTCATTGATAATAATCACCCGGTCACAGCTGGCCTGCACCTCAGGAAGAATATGCGTGGAAAGAATAATCGTGTGCTGACCTTTTAAATCCTTAATCAGATTTCTCATCTCTGCGACTTGCTTTGGATCTAAACCGACCGTCGGCTCATCCAGAATAAGAATCTCCGGATCGGACACGAGCGCTTGAGCCAAGCCCACGCGCTGGCGATATCCTTTGGAAAGGTTTCCGATCAAGCGGCCCTTGACTCCATCGAGGCCGGTTTTATTTAAAGTGTTTTGAATGGCCCCATCCAAACCCTCCTGGGTCACACCCTTGATTTTTGCGCAGAATCGCAAATAGCTCGTCACGGTCATGTCTAAATAGACCGGCGGAGTTTCTGGCAAATAGCCAATTCTTTTCTTCACCTCGATGGGGTCCTCAAAAAGATCAAAGCCAGAAACCGAAACTTGGCCAGAGGTTGGAGCCATATAACCCGTAATCATTTTCATGGTGGTGGATTTTCCAGCTCCATTCGGCCCTAGAAAGCCGATGACTTCACCTTTATTGACTGTAAAATTTAATTTTTTTACGGCCTGTCGATCGCCGTAGGATTTAGAAAGATCTTTTACCTGAATCACGAAAAGCTCCCTCCGATGAAAACAAGATCCTTAAAAAGATAACTCGGTCACTGAAAGTGTCAAGACCCTTTCACTTTAAGTCGAAGGACCTTTTCTCCATGAAAGGTGACGCGACCAATTTTATCTCCCTTGATTGGCTTCACGAATCGACACTCGGCGATAAGAATCTCATAGACTTGCCCCAACTCCGACTTCCAACTGGGGCCGAGCACTTGCTTTAAGAACCACTGAGCCAGCTGATCTTCTTCTTTTCCACCCAGAACCTTGTTCTTCGGTTTAAAGACGACTCCGTGGGAGCTGGGCTGATCCCTCATATGAAACCAAAGATCCCAGGCTTTCGCCTGACGCAGCAGCTTCAAATTGTCCTTTGCAGACTTCCCGCACATGATCTTCACATCCGAAGACAGTTTAAAGCTTCGTGCATTTGCCGGATCCTTGGGCGTTTTCCGCTCTGACAAACTCTTTGAGCTTCCTTTTTTTTCTAAGGCCTTCACGCCCTGCTTTTCTAAATTTTTAAGCTCTTTCTCCAGCGCGAAAAGTCGCTCCTTTGTGCCCTCTTTCTTTCTCTTCACATCTTTTGATTTCGCAAACAATTGATCCACATTCCAGTGCACAGATCTTCTTCGGTCGACAAGAGTCGAATAGGACTTCGGCAAGTCCTCATAGTCCCCATGGGATTTAAGCCAATTCCCAGCCTCTCCCCATAGGTCGGCCTCTTTGTTTTCCAGCTCCGCCGAAACTTTCTCTATTGCTTTTTTAAGCTTTTTCTTTTTTTGCGAGAGTTGCTTTTCTAAGTCAGAATCTTTCTTTGTTTCCGAAACCTTTAAGGCTCCTCCCCCCGATCGCCTTCGCCTTTCCTGTAGCCACTCCAAAGAAAACTCTTCCACACTCCTCACTTCTTCAGATTGTGGATTTGTGAAGTTCAGCTTCTGAAGCTCTTTAGGGCGATGAAGACACATCGATCGCTCCTCTTTCTTGGCGATGACATTTTGGCCGTGGGGAAAGACCCGAAACTCCAAGGAGGAATCCTCACTAAAATGAAGTTTGAGCATCCGACCGTATTCGGGAAAGAAGTGCACCTGCTCAAGCTTCAAGCCAACAAAGTGAGCCTTTAGAAAAAGCTGTAATGGCAAAACCTTTCGCTTCACACTGAGCGGGAGTTTTTCTGGCCAAAAACTCAAACTGGGTCTCAAATTAAAGTCTTCAAACCACAGGTAGTAGTTTGTGCCTTTATGCCTCAATTCTAAAATCACATCTTGGCTGGAGGTGAAAACGTTTTGAAGCTCTGCTCCATGAAGAAGGGCCAGCGTTTTACCTAAGAGTTGAATTTCTTCTGGTTTTAGTAAGCTCACCCAACTAGTCTACGTTTATGAGATCCAAAGATGCAATTCCAGAAAGTATGGATGTTTACAAATTGGTGTTAAAAGCGATCCGAAGTGGGAAGTATGACGAGACCAGTGAAGATCTCCTTGTGGAGGAAGCTCGCAAAGAGTATTTCTCAGCATTAAAGAAAACTGGTGTGATAATTCCAACTGAGAATCATTCGGTGGTCGATCAAGAGATTCGAGACACTATCAAGGCCATTATTTATGGACACTTTTCAATTAAAGATTTTAATCGAAACAAAAGGACCAAGAATTAGATTCTTGGTCCTTTTAAACCAAAGCACAAAAAATTTAGGCCAGTATGCCGATAAATTGTGATTGGAAAAATTGGCTTAATGGCATGTGGAATTCCGAAGATAACACTCCATTTCCACCCAAGCCTATTGGCATAGGATCGACTATTGAATTTCATGCTTTGCTGAAAAAGGGACGTATCATTAATAAGTAGAGTTTATGCTCCGTCTACTTATTTCCCAAGAAGCTACTTAGACTATAGCTTTTTGCAAAAAAGGTCGAGGGATCGATGGGGCTTCGATTGCTTTTATTACAACTTATTGTTGCGCCTGAGTTAATGGCAGCGATGAGTGAATTAGCCTCTGTCTGTGTATCCATAAAAACTGAGCAGGACGCATTGGCACTTGAGCTAATAATTGAGATCTCAATAGGAGTTCCTGCTTGAACTTGGTAGACTTGGGTGATCTTTGCATTTGTTATTATACTCTCGTTCCCCGCACCTGAAACATTTAAATTCCCAGCTTGCGCAAAAGAAGAGAACAATACAGCTATTGTTAGCATTGATTTATACATATACCAAACTCCAATGTTAGTTACCGTTAATGTTGGTCCTTACCTATCTTGATTCAGAAAATTATTATCTGTGATTAAAAGCGTTGGAGGGCTTTTTCTCTGTTGAGTCCGATTTCTTTTGGGACGATGTCGGTTTCTTATTGGCCTCGGCCACAGCTTTTGAAGCTGGGTTCTGCTGAGTCCCTCCTTGTACAACCGTCGCGCTTGCCGTTTTCGGTTTCACTGATCCGCGCTTGAAAGTGGTCACTTTTTTGTTGGCCTCGGCGACCGCCTGGGAAGCGGGGTTCTGAGTGGATGGGCTCTTGACTTTGTCATTGGTTGAGCCTGGGCGTACGGAACCTCGCTTGAATGTTTGAGGGGAAAGACCATTGCCCGTCGCCTTGGGAGCGGAGTTTCTCTCTATATGAGATCCAACCACGTCTTTCTTTGGAGCCGCAGGGATAGAGTTTCGATCGACATGGTTTCCGACGACATCTTTCTTGGGCTCTGATTTAGGCCCAGATTTTGGAACCGAATTTTTTTCGATATGACTTCCAACCACATCTTTACCTGCTGCTTGAATTTCAGCCTGTGGGGCATCCGCCGGTTGAGTCTCAGGAGTTTCGGCCGCCTGTTCTTCACCTGCGGTGGCCTCCTGAGCTCCCGATGTGGTGTCCGCCTCAGATCCTGCCGTAGCAAGAGCTTGATCGAATGGGAGAACATTGAATCCTCCACCTAACACGTAGCTGTTTCCGTTTCTTTCAAAGGCCACACGAACCGCTTGAGGCTCTTTTCCTTCAGGAAAAAGTGCGAGAAGAACTCTAAGCTCCCCACAGGCCGTAACGACTCCTTTAATTTCAGAATCTTGACACTGAGACATTAAGCTCACACGAATGTCTGTTCTTCCACTGACAAAAACGCCAGACTCCACTCGGCCACCAAATAGACCATCTGTTGAATCGGCGCTCTTTACTAAAATGACTTCTGAAGTCAGGACTTCTTGTCTGCCATCCAACTCAATGACAGCTCCCACTTCAATCTTAAAAGACTCGCCACCTGACGAATCTATAATGTTCGCTCGTAAGCCCTTTACAAACAATTGACTTGAGTTAAGGCTTTCTGTGTATTCTAAGACTCGAGTCAACTCGGCTTTCTCTTCTTTTGAAACGACCTTTTCTGTAATGACACCCTCTCCACCAGCTTCGGCGCCAAGACTCAATTGAGCTCCAGCGGTCATTTCCTCAACATAAACTGCGGGGTTTCCTAAACTTGGAGGTGCGACATCTGAAACAGAATCCTCCCTTAAATCCGTATTTGAATCCTCCTGAGACCCCTCTTCCGCACTCTCGGTCTGTTCTCCCGTTCCCAGTTCTCCAGATTTAAAAACCTCTAAGGAAGTGTCTTTAGATTCCTCGGGGGTTGTTTGAGACGAATCCGGAGCTTTGTCTTTTTCATTGGTTTCTATATTAGGAGCATCAAGGCGCTTGACCTTGAAACCGCGGTTGTCCGCACAACCTATCATAAATAGAGTGGATGCCATCAGCACCACCAAACCAGACTTTCCAATGCGAGATAAATAACTATTTAACATAGGTTGCTCCTCTTCCACCCCTCAAGGTGAGCAAAGGGGATGCCATCTTAGATGCACGGATTCAGGTCATTTCAGCTCCCTCTCGTCAGAAAAAAGGCCCCAATTTGTCACTTACATGGTCAAAAAGGACAATCTTTGCCACTTTATTGAGTGATCTTGTCTCGGTGAATACCTCTAGACAATCCCACGAGCAACTGGGCTCGAGATAAACCCCTGCGGATGCTTTTGACATTATAATAAACGTGGCTAAAGGCGCTCCCTTTTTGGGGAACCCCTTTTGGCAAAGCGCTTGCAGAAGTGAGACTAAAGTGCATCGCTCAGAAATTAAAGAACACTAAAACTGATTTCCTCGAGGAGAAAAGTCATGATGAAATCTCGCATTGGAAAAATTGGGCTCATTGCCCTTCAAATCCTAATATTGGCGTCAAGTCAAAATGGGTTCGCCTCCGATCAAGGAAACGGGTTTTCTATGGACCCCTATTTAAAGAAATGTGGGGGTTTGATCTATTCGAAATGTGACGATGCAACACAGAATCAGGAAACGGTCTTTCAAGACGCCCAAGAAAAAGCAAAGGCTGGAGGACTGGATCTGATGGTTGTCATCGGTGCCGATTGGTGTCCGGCATGTAAGTCATTTAGGAAAATGATTGAGAATGACAACAATAAAGAAGATCTTTTTAAAAAGGTCGTTCTCGTTGAAATCAACGGGGACGCCTCCTCGGCAAGAACATTGGCGAAAAAACTAGACATCACTTATGTCGGCTATCCTCAAGCCTTCATCTTTGATCCTGATCCACTGAAGTTTAAGAAGGCTTTTTTTCCATCGACGATGTTCAACGTGAACCAACTCATCACAAATCTAGATTTAAAGAATTCAAAGAAAGAGGCTCAAGCCAAGCCCTCCAGCGTGGGATCTGTTCTCGTTAAAACTCTTGAGTTGCCTATTGAACTCAACGGAGACTATGGAAAGTCCTATTTCATTTCCTCCCCTAAAGACGACTACGAGAGGTTTATTAATCAAGGTATTTCAGCACTTCATCTTTTCCAGTATGTAGATTCCTTTAGATCATTTCAAATGGCAGCTAAAGTTGACCCTGATCGAGTCATGGCCTATGTGGGCCAAATCCTTTCTATCCTTGAAATCTCTAAATACGAAGGTGCATTTTACTTTGTTGATTTGGCTCTTGATCAAATCGCAAGAATTGAGAAAAACTTTAAGCTCTCTGAAAAAGAAAAAGGCTGGATTGAGGCCGTTCGGGCTGTCCGACTCAATTCATCTAGCTCGTACACGAACAAAGACAAAGAAGGCGTTCTCTCTGTCACAGAAGCCCTACGAAAACTTCGTACTGAAAGCGATCCGGAAAATCTCGATGGCATCTCACTTTTCACATGGCTCAATTCTTCAATCTTAAGCCCTCAAGAGACTATGAAAGTCTTTGAATTGGCTCTGAAGAAAAATCCAGACAGCGTGGGTCCGAGACATTACCTACTTCACATGGCTGAAAGGCGAAACGATCCAAGAGATGCCGAGACCCATGGCTCAATCCTCAAAGACCTTGCCCCAGGCTCTGGTCACGCCATTCATATGTACGGACACACACTCCCCCAAAAAGGAAAGTGGAAAGAGGCCGTGCACTACTTTAAGAAAGCCCATGACATTCATTTAAAGTGGGCTGAGAAGTACAAAGTCGACCCAGCTCAAGACTGGCATTATTCTCATAACTTAGACCTTCTCGCGGCTGCTTACTTAGGACTTGGAAACTTAGAGAAAGCGAGCGAAAGTTGGGAGAAAGCATCTAACTATGATGGTCGAGCGATCCTCCACTATCTAGGACTTGAGATCATCAAAGGTGATTATAAAAAAGCAGATCAACTTCTTTCAAAGTATGAGGGATATTCAGACTCTTGGAAGACGTATTTGGCCCCATTGAGAGAGGAATTGGACCTGACTCAAGATCAAGTTCGTCAGGCTAGAGTCAGAACCATACCCGGGGATTCTGACTCCTATGAATCACTGATGGTTGAGTTGAAAAACAGCTTTGCTGAAGGCCAGCCGCTCAATTTAGATTATTACTCTCGTCTCAACACCTATTTCTCAAACCGATTTCAGGCCGGGGGCTTTGATGGGTGGAGCAATGCTTACCTTGAGCTCCTTCGCATGAAGAGAGTTGCAAAAATACTCTCCCTAGAGGATTTTGAACTGGAGATGAAGCCCTTAGAAATGACCGTAAAAAGTGGGGCTCTCTGTGGAAATGGAAGCTCAAAAAGTCTTGTAAAGTGCATGTCTGACGAATAAATGATCTTTCGATTCAATCTCTTTTAAAAGTTGCTTTGGGCCAATTCCCCTCAAAGCAACTATTTGATGGAGAAGAAGTTGAAAAAACTAACTAAAAACCTTCCTCACATCGACCATCACCACGGAGGGCTTTGGAAGAGAGTCTCCTCCACCGGGCCAGTGACTGGTGAGTTCCTTCAACGAAGGGGACTTCTCTCCCGGATGTTGAACAGACAAAAATAAAGTGTTTCCATCTGGAGAAAAACACGGACCCGTCAATTCAGAGCCCACCGGCCCTGAGGCCACGCGATGGGCTCTTCCCATTCCGGCTCCTGAAAGGGGCAAATAAAAGAGCGAGTTGTTTCCGAGAAATTTATAAGGATCTTCATGAAGCGAATCATTAGACACATCTGTGGTGAACCACAAGTCCCCTCTCCCATCAAATGCCAAATTGTCAGGACAAGAAAATCCAGATTCCTCTCCACCCGCAAGGAGTGTTGAGCTTTCAAAGTCGAGCGAACTCGAGTCCGCCCCCTTCTCAACAATCTTTAAAAGAGATCCAAATGGGTTGCCCTTTTTCTTATTGTTGGTCAACGCCACGATCACATCCCCGGTGTGAGGATGAATTTCAATATCCTCTGGTCGGTCAAGCGGCGTGGCTCCTAGGATCTTCGCTGCTTCACGCACACGAATAAGCAGATCCAATTGAGTGGGAAACTTCGCCTTCAACCGCGCATCGCTCTCTCTATCTAACAAAATCCAACGGCCCTGCTCGAGAGAGGCCACATAGAGCTTTCCACTCTTTAATGAGGTTCTCGAATCGGAGACAAATTTATAGAGATGCTCGTCGTCTGAGTCATCTCCACTGTAAACAACCAGCTCGCCGGACTTTGAAATGGTGCAAGTAGCACACTCATGAGCAAATCGGCCTAAGCCTGTGTGCTTAACGGCTTCTCCAGTTAGAGGGTTCACCTCAACCACCCAGCCGTAATGCTCTGGAGGCCTCGGATAATGCTTCGACCATCCATATTTTTTTGAAACTCGGGAGTTTAAGATTCGCTTTCCTGAATTTGTAAATTCAACCTCACCAACGAATCCATCATAGTTTTCTTCACAGGTTAAAAAACTTCCCCAGGGAGTTTTTCCTCCAGCGCAGTTCGCTAGAGTTCCAATAGCCACACTTGATCCAGCTATTATTTCTCCATTGGAAAACGGAATTTTTGAAAATGCATCCAATCGGCGATTATAAATGGAACTAAAGTCCACCTTCCAAGAGGAGCCGGAAGGATCCACCTTCAGGAGCGATCCTCCAACTTGGCGCATTTCATTTTCGATCTGAGCCTTTGTGCGGCTCTCCCCTCTTTTCGACTGGCTGACAATCAGAGGGTCGACGTATTCATGATTCACCCATAAGACCAAGGAGGAAGACCCCGACAGCTCGGACCACTGAATGTAATCATTGTTAAAGCCAAAGGTTTGGCCTTTAGAATTGATGGCTTCACCCCAGGAGATCAGGGGCTTGTAACTAAACCCCTCCGCAAGAACCAAATCATCTTTTGTTGAAGCCTCCAAAGGCTTGAAGGCCATTCCCCTGGCCCACTTCTCTAGGCTTGTGCAGGAAGTGAGAGCCCCACCAAAAAAGGAAAAGGCCGCAGAGGCACTTAAAAACTCTAAGAACTGGCGTTGATCCATATCCATAATGCCCTCAAATTCCTCCTACAAAAGCTCTCACTCAATCGCAAGTTATACCAATTCCGAAAAATAATCTTCTTTTAATCTTTTCTATTTTGAGCTCGCAGGCTCCTTGCCTTCACCCTCATTTTAAGGCCTCAAGGCCTTAAAAGCGCGTCACGCTTGAGGGAGGAAGCTCAAAAGAGAAAAGATTAAAAGAAGATTATTTTTCGGAATCGCCCTTAGATGTAAGAGCCTGACTTGATCTTCTCAACGATAATTTTTTCTAAGATCAAAGGGTCTTTCGGATCCACGGAGAAAACGGCCTGCTGCTCGCAACGTTTTTTCTCTTTGACGAGCCATCTTAAAATGTCGGCCAACCTTTTGTTCTTTTTATCTTGAAAGAAGGGGTCGTTTTGCAGAGTGTCCTTGGCCTTTTTTAAAGACCGGGCCTCACCCACATCCCTTTCGTTAACATCATAGCAAAGGAGGTCGTACTTTTTCACATCTTCAGGAAGAACCCCCAAGAAATGAACATCCGGAGCCGAAAAATCCGAATTCCGAATAAGACTGGCTGCCGAGCCCGCCTTTAAGGTTCGAAAAATATTTTGTAAGGTGTAGGCATCCAGATCTCCGTAGAAAAACATGGGAACCTTGAGTTGGTCCTGAATGGTTTTACACCATCCTCGGACTCCGTTGGAAGGCACCCCTTGAGCACCCATGACGATGCAGTTGTGACGTTTATGCATTCCATTGGCCACCAAGGTGTTTGCTGTACCTTCTGATTCAATCACTAAGCAGAAATCCACTTTTCCTTTTTTAGGTTTCACTTTAAACTGCTGGGGCTTGTTCTTTGGCTGAAAAGGGGTCGTCCCGAGAGTGCTCAAATCAACATTGGCAATTTCCCCATCACTCATGGTCTCCGTCACAACCAAATTTTGAGAGTAGGTCTGACCACCGCGATCGTTTGCAAAACAATTCATCTCCTCTCGGTAGACTTCGAGCATATCGCAGATGAAGTCCACGATGGCATCACTCTCCGGCTGGTCGTCGAAGTCGAGAGGTTTAAAATGAGGGTTGCTCTTCACCAAACCTTTGGCGATGTAATAAAGTTCCCTTTTTGTATTCGAAGCACCGGACTTGAGGTTTTCAAGAAGCACTTCGAGCATAAACACCGTTCGTGCCATTTTCTGAACGGAAGAAACGTTCAACTCGGTGCGAACCATTTTATCGCCGGGGGTGAGATATCCCACCTTAGGGTCATAAAAAGAGTTGTCCAGCGAGCATTTGACCGCATGGAGCACCGGACGCTTTGCCTTTTCTAAATCAGATAGCATGCCTTCGCAGAGCTGCTTCGCCTCTTTTGGAATGTCTTTTCTCAGTTCTCTCACTCGAATTTTAGCCATCATTCACCTACTTTTTACGTGCTGGCGCTTTTTTAGCAGCCTTTTTTGTCATCTTTGCAGCTTGCTTTTTTGTCGTCTTGGAGGAGGCCGAAGTTTTCTTTGTGGTCTTTACAGCGGCGGCCGTCTTCTTTGTGCCGACTTTCTTTGTGGCTCGCTTCTTTATCCCTGCCGAAGAGCTGGAAATATCATCGCTTTCCTCTTCAACCTCTACTCTCGAATCAAACTCACCTTGCCAGCCTTCTTCATCGACACCCTCATTATCGTCATCGCCGAGAAGAACTTTCTCTTTTGCTTTTAAAACACTGAGCTTCTCCTCGGCATCCTTTAAAGCTTCTTCTGCAGAGTCCGTGTCACGACCAAGAAGCTTTTGAAGACCCTCTTCGGCTCTCTTTTCCCTGGCTTTGGAGGCATTCACAATTCGAACCAAACCTTCAACCAAAATCGGCCCGAACTTCTCAATATGCTGAAGCTTTCTCTCCAGATCGGCCGCTTTGCTCTCTGCACGAATGTGTTTAGAGAGTTTTTGTCCAGCCTGCATCAAGGCTCGGCGAATCTCTTCAACGAGCTCATCACTTCCATCAATGGTTTCTTTAGATGCATTTTTGAACTTAATGAAGGGAGAGGTCACACTCACCGCAAAAACATAAGGACCTGTGGGCAGAGAGTTCTTTTGCTGACCTAAACCGTAAGATCTCCAGTTCACTGACTCGACAGAACGGGTGATCGCACAAGCCCCTTTATCAAACTGAAGAGGCACTCGGTTCGCAAATCGAAGCAACTGGACGGGAGACTCTTTATCTTCATTGCCGCCGCGGTTGAGAAATCTGGCGATGGCCACTTCAACAACCACCGGCTTAAAGTCACAAATCTTAGGACGTCTGGTGACCACACTAAAAAAGTCCACCTCTCCAAGTCTTTGAATGCTCTTTGACAGACCCTCCTCACCGACGGTGAGAACCGAGCGCGTCGTGGGAGGCATCAAATCAATGTCCTGGAGAACCTGATAAGCTTTTTTAAACTCCGTTTCGGAGATTGAATTTAAGGACTTAGGAAGTAGGGCCTTATTCAAACCTTTCTTGACCATGTCTTTAATGACCGCATCCGAAACCCTAGAAAACCCCTTTTTTAAAAACTGGCTCAAAGGGATCTTTCCAAATAGGGCCGCGTGAGTCATGAACTCGCCCAACTTCATCGTGTGAGGATGGGGCAAAGTGCTCGGAGGAATGGCCGGAATCTCATCTGACACACTCTCCACGGAAACGGGAGGATCTTCGAGCAATTCATAAGTCAGAGCCAAGTGAGGGTTCACCAAAGTGGTTCCCTCAAGGTAGGTCAAAATCCCGCCATCACCTTTAAGCTGTATCCGGCCATCAATTCGAAACTCCACCCGAAGGCCATGGCTTCGGTCCCAGTCCATGGTGGTTTTATTCTTTACCAGGCCTTTGTTGCCCTTAATATCCACATCAATCGTGGCTTGGACCGCTTTTTTCATTCGACTGGTTTTGCTGGTGACTTTCACCCCAGTGGCATTGGTCAACTGCGCCCAGGTGGTGGCCGCAGAGATTCCGA